>CDZF01008816.1_pt1 | contig 14327 bp, 2 predicted proteins | sample 557591 | NCBI WGS metagenome assembly CDZF01 (sample SAMEA3182093, study PRJEB8094) | gut metagenome | biome: human; feature: gut; material: Stool; isolation source: human stools | place: Canada | collected 2012-02-04
TTCAGCATGGCCTTGCTGGCAGGTGCAGCAGCCTTCACCGGTTGTAGCTCGGACGAAGTCATCGTCGAAGAACAAGCTCCGGTGACAGGTCCGCTTACATTCAACGGAGAGTCTGTCAAGACACAGTTCTCCATCAACATTCCTGTCGCAGGAAGCCACAAGCGTCTGACGGAAAGCGTAGCACAGGGACAAGACGCCCCCGTTTTCCGCGGCATGAAGAACATCTTCATGGTGCCTTTCGCACAGGATGCAGCAGTGGACGGTGCATCAACCTTGTCACCCAGAGGTGTCATCGGCCTGACAGCATTCAGCGCATTCCAGATTTCCGGCCCCAACGCCAACTACTATTCTGACGTGGACATTCCGGTGAACACCAACCACATGCTGTTCTATGCCGAAGGCGGTGCTGAGAGTGAAACAACCAAAAAGCAATACGGCAGTCTGAAACCTGTTTACGATGCAAGCACATGGACTGTGACTACGCCACTCCAAAACGCCATTTCTTTTGAGTTAGACCAGATTGCAACAGGCGGCACAAGTTCAACGGAGACCCTGATAACCAATAGCCTGAACACTATCGCGCAGACCACCGGATGGTCCGCCATCACTCTTGAGCAGAATCCGGAACTCTACAACGCCTACGTGGGCTTTACCAGTCTGAAAGCAGGTTCGGCCAAGAAAATCCTGTATACGGTGAACAGCCTGTATCAGATTGTGAAAGACAAAGCTACGGTGGGAAGCACCTACGAAGCCATCAAGAACAGCATCATTAGTGAAACAGGTGTCTTTACGGCTAATGCAGACGGTAAAATCGAATACAAGACAACCTTCTCGGATACAACCTATCCTGAGAACTTGGGTATACCTTCCGGTGTGGCCCAGCTTGCATTCAATAGCGAAACCAAGAGTTTCTCGTACCGCCACTCTGGAACAACTCCCATCATAGGAGGAATGAGCGCAGCCGACTTCGACGACTATGTATATCCGACTTCACTGTACTATTGCATCAACTCCAACATCAAGGCATCTTCCTTGAATTCCGACCAGATAACAAGCACCAACAATTGGGCCAGCTATGTAGGCAATGCCTCACAGTTCGACCAGAATAAGGTGGAGCCCAATTCACAGTTGGTTGTTCTGGAAAGCCCCGTACAGTATGCAGTGGCACGCTTTGTGGTCATCCCGCGCTTCAGCGCATCCACCATCCTCGACAAGGATGAACAGACCATCATCAACCTTGCCAACGGCATGTTCCCCGTGAAAGGTCTTCTCGTGGGCGGACAGAAGAATGTAGACTGGGCGTTCCATCAGCAGGCTGACGCCAAAGAGGTGACCATCTACGATGCAAGTCTGGATGAAGCAGCAAACGGTGTAACCTCCACAAGTACGGACAATTACCAGACCTTGGTACTGGAAACTCCTGAGCGTGCAGGTTCCGAAGAGGCAGTTGTCAACTTCGCCCTTGAGATGGTGAACAACACCGGTGCTCCGTTCTACGGTGCGGACGGTATCGTGCCCGAAGGCGGTACTTTCTATCTCGTAGGTAAGCTGTCAACCAAAGCCACTGATACAGACAACACCCGCGTGTTCGCACAAGACAAGGTGACTACGGCCAACGTAAAAATCAACAGTCTGGCCAACGCCTACAACGTAGTGCCCGACCTGCGCGCCACCAAGCTGAGCTTCGGTCTGTCCGTAGACCTGACCTGGCAGAATGGTCTGACCAATGACGTGGTCATCGAATAAAACAGGAAAGATGATTCCCACTCCCACAAATGTTCCGTGGGACACATAGGGCGGCAGGCCCTGACCGGCCTGCCGTTCACCACTACACCACAAGAAAGAAAGCACTCATGAAAGTAAAAAGACTGAGCATCTACATACGGTACTTCTCCTGTCTGGCCGCGTTGGCCATGACCGGTTGCATCGACGAAGACCTGTCCGACTGCGGCGCGGAAATGTCCGTGCAATATAACGTGCAGCTGAAACTCAACCTGAAAAGCGAGCTGTACTCCGAACTGACCACGGCAGAAGAGCAACAGATGGCCGCGCGACTGGAAGAAAGCCTGTCGCACGTGTTCACCACACAGGCCTCCGGTCTCGACCTTTCTTTCTTCGATGCCGCCACATCCGGCATCCAGCGTCATGAGACGCACGAAATCAACAGCAACCAGGCCTCGTTCACACTCTACATGACACCGAACGACTACCGCCACACCGCACTGGCCCACACGGCCGGATGGGGACAACTGCATATCACCTCCCCCGACAGCCACACCGCCATGAAAGTGGAACAGGAGAAGGGCGAAATCATCGAAGGACACTCCACAGGATTCTTCTGCGGACGGGAAGAGATTAGCGTGGAAAGCGGACAAAGCCGGAACTTCAACGTGGAACTGCACATGCAGAACGCAGCATCGGTATTGGTACTGCACCACTCACCGGCCGTGTCACCGACCGAAATCAGGACGTACATCTGCGACATGGGCGTATCGTTCTGTCCCGCAGACAGCACCTTCGACCTGAACAACCCACCGACCATCCGCACGCAGAACATCGAAGCAGACAAACTGACGGCTTGCTATGCAGTCAGTTTCCCCTCGGCCGACGAACCCGCCGGCCATGCCATGCGGTCGGACGATGCCGCCGGCAACGCCTCAATCTGGCGGATGGTGGTACTCGTCACGATGCCGGACGGCAAAACAACCAAAAACACCCTCTACATCAGACAACCGCTGAAAGCCGGCACGCTGAAGGTGCTGAAAGGCCATCTCGACAACCACGGCGAGCTGATTACCGATGAAAAAGACGTGGGCGTGAGCGTACAACTCGACTGGGAATCGGGCGGCGACCACGACATTGACATGTAAGAACGACACACGATAAAAGCAAAGGGTTTATGTACAAATATATCACGATAGGACTTATGCTTCTGCTGGCCGCCTGTGCAAACGACCGGCAAGAAGAGCCTGTTCCCGAAACGGTATACGAAGACAGGATGATTCCGCTCGAAATACGCATCCCGGCATCGGAGGTATTGAAGCGCTCGCCCGGCGACCCCGGTGAAGACCCGCGCCTTCCCCTGCCCGACTACCTGTACATCCGTGTGGCCATCAGTACTTCAACGGGAGTAGAAGTGCTGCGCAGCAACACTTTCAGCCACATTGAAAGCCATTGGGAACAAAGTGCCAACAGGGCCATCTACGTATACAGGGCAACGGTCAACATCCCGCTGGTTCCCGATGCACGGACAGCCGAGCTGTATATTACAGCCAGCCGGGAACCCCTCACGTTCTCTCCGGCCACTCCCAAAAGCATCGCCCAACTGCAAAACCTGAAAATCAAACTCGACGAGAACCCCGGTGTGGCCATCCGCGACATCTATTATGATACCACGCCCATCAGCGACTACGGACAGAACCAGAATGTCGTAACGGCACTTTGCACGCATATCGGTGCCAAAGTGGACCTCCAATGGAATCTCACCGAGACGTTCCGCACCAACAACCCCGGCTGGCGGATAAGTTCCGTCAGCCTGTCCGACATGCCCCGTTCCGGCTATCTGTTCCAACCTACCCGAAACGACTTGAACGACGGAACCGCCGACCCGTACATATTCCGTACGGACAACGGCAGCAACATATACGGCCGTACGGACACGTATGCCTTCCAGCGCAACGATGCCGCCATCCGTTGGACGATCACCTTTACCGACGGACTGAGCACACGAATCGTGGAAGACACATACCAACCGTCTCCCTTGCCTGACGACGTAAGCTATTACCGCCTCTTCTTCACCATCAACGGCCTGGAAAGCTCACAGGAAATCACCGTTACGGAAAAAACGGAAGATGAATAAAGAAACGCAAGAACAACTAAAGGAGTAAACATGAACCTGAAATTGACCCTATATCCCGCCAGCCCCATGACATGCCGGACCATCGGAACATTTCCTTTATGGATGCTGATAGTCTTTTGCCTGTCTTTCCTCCCCCATGCCATCCAAGCCGGAAACATCTTCCGTGTATCCCCGAACGGTACAGGCGACGGCTCTTCATGGAGCAACACCACAACATTGAGAAATGCCCTTGACCTTGCACAGGAAGGAGACGAAATATGGGTGCAAGGCTTCAGAGAGGCCGAGACACACGACAAAGACAAGCATTATTGCGTGCCCGCCGACATGCCGGACGGTTTTGTCGTACGCGAAGGCATCAAACTATACGGCGGATTCGCCGGAACGGAAAACAGCATAGACGAACGTGCCTTTACGGAGAAAGTATTCTGCTTCACCTACCGCACCATCCTGACGGGCGACATCAACGATGATGACGTCATCAATCCGCTGACACTGATATTCCCGTCCAATACCACCCGTACGGACAATGCTACACATGTGCTGGTCGTACACAGCGGTACGGGAAGCACGGCCACAACCGTCAACGGCTTCACCATCGCCGACGGACAGGCCGATGGCGACGGCGAGAAAGGCGGCGGCATCCTGGTAACCGGAAGCGGCGGAAACTACAATATCGAAAAATGTTATTTTATCAATAACTACGCCACAACGGGTGGTGCCGTGTATGTGGAGCCGGACGCGGGTTCTTCCACCTCGTCTGTCAGCCTGTGCCGCGTGTTCAACAATGCCGCAGGCACGCGTTCCTCTTCGAACAACGACGGCGGCGGCCTTTGCATTGCCGGTTACGGACATGTGGACAACTGTGTGATTACAAACAATGAAAACGGCGGCGTGCTGCTGGCATCGAAAGCATACGTCATCAATGCCACCATCGCCCGCAACACCTCCGGCGGTATTGACCTGATGACGGAAAACATCGGCAATAACATACAGGTGTACAACACCGTCGTGTGGAGAAACACGACCCTTTATGCCACCTTCCAGCCGGGAATGTCGCACTGCGGTTTCCCCCAGGCACCGCAACCGGCCGACAGCAACGGCAACATCTATGTCAGCACCAGCAACAACGAACAGACCGAATACGCCCCCCGGTTTGCCTATCCTTCATCCAAAACAGGCTACGACATTGAGTCGACAAGCAGCTACGGAAGTTACCAGATATGGGACTGGAGCTTCCCTTACAACTCCGTACTGACAGACAACGGAACAAACAACAACATCACCATATTGCAGAGCCGGCAGGACATCACCGGCTCGCCGCGTACAAGGAACGGACGGATTGACATCGGCGCATACGAATACCAGACCCCTTCGCTCGACCGCATCCGTTACGTAAAACCGGGCGGAACCGGCCGCGGCACATCATGGGACGATGCCATGGGTGACCCGCAAAGCGCCATCGACGACCTTGCCAACACCTCCGACGGACACGGTGAAGTATGGGTGGCAGGCGGTGTATACGAACCACAGACCCAAATCGTGGCGGGACGAAGCGAAACCGTCTATTTCCTTATGCGCGACGGTATCGACATGTACGGAGGATTCGCCGGCACCGAAGCATCGAAAAAAGAAAGGAAACTGAAAGACGGCGGGATGCCATGGGACTTCGAGCACGAAACCATCCTACAAGGTAACCACTATAACGGGATGTGCACATGGAATGCCACGAGCAACTGCTGGGAACCTACCAGCAACTCACGCCATATCGTATGGCTTGCCCCGCAGAACAGCCAGACCGAGTTCAACCAGAATACCGTGCTGAACGGTTTCACCATCCGGGGCGGCTATGCCGACGGCGACGGTGACATCACCTATCAGCCGGGACGCGGCGCAGGCGTGTATATGGCATCCAACAGTACGTTGAGCAATTGCATCATCAAGGAAAACCGTGCCAACAACGAAGGTGGCGCCGTGTATTGCAGTACCGGCACGGTGGAAGCCTGCCTGATATACAACAACAGTTCCATCCAGTCTGACGGTGGCGGCATATACCTGGAGAACTCCGGACTGATACGACGGTGCGCCGTCATCAACAACTCCGCCCATAACGGAGGCGGCGTGTACATGAACTACGCCAACTCTGCCGACAACCATCCGGAATACCTGATTCTGACCTCGTCGGTCATCAGCAACAACCACAGTACGGAGAACGCCGCCGTGTTCTGCAACAAAGGCGGCATCGTGCTGCAATCCACCATCTGCAACAACTATACCCCGCGCGCCACGGATGCCGCCGTGACCGATGCCTCACAGACTGGCGGCCTGTATGCCAACGAATACACGCTTGTTGTCAACTCCATCCTGTGGAATAACATGAACAACAACACACGCATCCCCATGTATGCAGCCTCGCCAACTGCCAGCAAGGTACAGTTCATCAACACCGCCATATCCGATGTCGGAAACGCCATCTGGAATAACGTGCTGCAAGATAACATCTACGAAATCTCGTCCCACAACACCATAGAAGATGAGGACCTCATCGCTCCTTACTTCCTTCCGGCCGGAGCAACCATGACTTCCGACGACGCGCTTTACGAGAATATCGGCATCCGCAGCGACTGGAAAGACATCGATTACTACTGGATACCTCAGTTAGGTTCTCCTTTGCGAGGCCTCGGACAGACTTTGGGCCTGTTTCCTTCCGCCGTGTCGGTCACACCCGAAGTGGACATCGCCGGAAAGACCTTCAACATGCGTCCCGGTGTGGGCGCCGCGCGTATCGACGCGCAGCCCATCGTACCCGCCACACCGGATGCCCACACACTGCGCATCTATGTGAATGACGTCAACACCCCACCCGACCATGACGGCTCATCCTGGGCACTTGCTTACCGTTCGCTGAACGAGGCCTTGGCCTACTTCGGTAGTCTGAGCGCAGAAGCCACAACCGGCAAGAGACTGGAAATCTACATGCAGGAGCACACTTCTTTCTACCCACGCTATTACTTCACTAACGACGACCCGCGTACGGCAACCGTCAACGTGCCGCGCACGCAAAGCGGACAACCTATATATATAAAAGGTGGATTCTCCTCTACCGGAGGCGAGAACCGCACATACGACCCGCTGACCTACCGCACCATCATTGACGGAAATCCCGACGGCAAGACACTTGACGGGGGCCTGTACCATTGTATCACCGTGGACGAAAACGCAGAAGCCGTATTGGAAGGCTTCCATATCATCAACGGTTATTCCGCCGAAAGCGCACAGCTTAACTACGGTGCCGGCATGCGCGTGATAAAAGGCGCGAAAGTGACCCTGCGCGACTGTATCTTCGAGAACAACAGTGCCGTGACCGGTACCGCCGTAGATGCCAGGGAAGCCTCCCTGACCATGGAGAACTGCGTCATCAACAACAATACATGCTATAACCTGGAAGGCTCTCAGGTCAGTGCCCGCGAACTGACCTTGAACCATGTCACCTTCGTACACAACAACGGTGGAACGTACACCGTATCCGACGGTGGGACCGGTGATGTGAAGAACACTTTCGCAGCCGGCAACACGACGGGCAATACGCACAACATCGCCGTCACGCACGAGAACTTTGCCAACCCGACCAACGCTCCGGGCGCCACCTTGGGTTTCGCCACTTACTTAGGCGGCTATTCCAACTTCCGTCCCCTGACCAGTTCGAAAGAAATGGCAGACCACATCATCAACCATGGTACGGCAACCGACCTGAAGGAAGACATCGCCAAAAAAGAACGTAACCTCGGCGGTATCCCTGACCTCGGCGCATACGAAGCCATACTTCCGCAAAGCGGACGGGTGTATTATGTACGTACTGCGGCCGACGGCGGTAACGACAACAACGACGGACTTTCATGGCAACATCCTTTCGCCACCATCCGCAAGGCAGTCAACACGGCTTTGCAAGGCGCGGTCATCAACAATGAGCATCCGCAGGTATGGGTGGCGGCAGGAACCTATTCACAGAACCCGACCGGCTCATCCTACAACTGCTTCGACATCGAAGACGGTGTGAACGTATACGGTGCTTTCCCCAAGACCGGCACACCGGGTATGGACGACCGTCATCCGTTGGTTTCACAACATGTATATAACAACACACCGGAATATCAAGCCAGTGATTACGAAACCATCCTACAGCCCGGCACAAGTTCAGGAAACAGACGTGTGCTCGGACAGATTGATGACTACAATCCATACAAAACCACATCGGAAGCCTCAACCGCAGAGAAATGGAATGCGAAGACATTTACTTACCCCACCGAATGGAACGGCTTTACACTGCGAAACGGGTATCTGGACTCCAACGGCATTAGCTTCTTAACTAACGGCAAGCGCAACGGTGGCGCAGGTGCCGCCATCTTCAAACAAGTCACCTTGACCAACTGCATCGTGTACAACAATGAGAACACTTCAACCAATACAGGTAAAGAGCTTCGTGGCGGTGCAGTATATTGTGACTTCGGCACACTGGTCAACTGCTATGTCATCGGAAACCGATTCGGAGGTTCCGGCCAATACACAGCCTACGGTGGCGGTGTGTACATGAGAGACGGTTTGGCCTACAACTGTGTCATCTACCAAAACACAACCACTGCACAGTACGGCGACGGAGCCGGCATCTTCCTTGATGGAAGCAACATCTTCTTCAACAATACCATTGCCAATAACACTGCAAACATTAACTATCGTGGTAACGGTGGTATATGTACTTGGAACAACGGCAGTACAGTCCTGACCATCTACAATTGCATATCCGTAGACAATGTAGGACATGTAAGCGTCTCTGGCAACAAGGATATCGCATCCAATGGAGGACAATGCAAATGTTATCATTCCATCTTCAATTCAACAGGCATTTACTCAAATATGTCTTTTGAAAACTGCGAGGCTATTTCAAATACCGCGAACCTGTTTGAGGACAAGACGGCCGCCCAGCCGAACTACCGAATAAAAAGCGGGGCCACATCCGCCCTGAACAAAGGAGACAATACACCTACCATCAACGACAAAGAATACAACCTGTTCAACTACACCGACATGGACTACAACGCCCGTATCCAGGACTGTACCATTGACATCGGTGCTTTCGAGCGCGACAACTCCGACATGATTGACGCGCAGAAGAACGATGCGGAGAAAGCCTACATCTATTATGTGACCAACGCCGGAGAAGGCACGGCTGACGCATCGTCGGCCGACAACGCCGCGTGCGAGATGAAACTGCAACAGGTGCTGACCGCAGCCGGCAAGAAGGCTGCCGAGGTGACCAATGGCTACCGGGTCATCGTCAGAATCGCAGGCTACGACCGTGACGAAAACATCTACCACGCCAATACGCTGGAGACTGCCGACAACCCGATGAGCTACACCTACGTCATCCCCTACGGCATCACCGTGGAAGGCGGATGGAACGACCACTACAACGATGAATACGGAAAGGCTGTCACCTCTTTCACCGAACGCGACATCCCACGCTTCTGCACCACCCTGACTCCCGTGGCCACGGTCGGCGGGCAGGAGGTTAACGGTTTCCATGCCATCTCCTTCGGCAAAAAGCCGGCGGACTGGAAGAACCCCGACGCCGTGACCCTTGTCGACGGACTGTTCCTGACCGGTGGTTCCGCCACTTCCATCTCCAGCCTCAACAACCCCAACACCCGTGGCGGCGCAGCCATCGTCCCGGCATGGGGACACGTAAGCCGCTGCATCATCAGCGGTAACGAGGCCAACATGGGCGGCGGACTTTACCTGTTGCCTGGCGCATTGGTGTCGGGATGCCTCATCAGTAACAACAATGCCGACGAAGGGGCCGGCATCTATGCGGGAGTGACCGACGACATCCACGGCAACGGAGCCACAGCCGATGCCGATACGCGCTCGCACATCTTCACCTCCACCATCGTGCGCAACAGGGCGAACGACAGCGGAGGCGGCATCTCCACCGAGAACGGCGCATCGCTCGGACAAGACCTCACCGTGTGGGGTAACAAGGCACCGTCGGACAAGAACATGAGCGGAACATTCGACATCACTTTCGAAGACAACCTGACAGCCGGCATGCTGGAGAAGACCACGGGAGAAATCCTCACCGCCTTCTATCCTTACAACGACTGTTTCGTGGAAACCTTCGAGATGCCGACCTCTATGGACAACAACACGGCCATGACCAGTGACGAGTCGGTATACTTCACAGGAAACTACATGCCCAAGATATTCTCCCCGCTCATCAAAGCCGGTATGAAAACCATATACTACCAATATCTGGTCGACACATACGCGCTTCCGGAAACTGACATCTACGGAATGAGCTACATACAGGAAGACATCGACAAGATTGACGTAGGTTGCTTTGCGGTGGAAGGCGGTGTCATGACCGTAGAGGGCGACATCATCACACGACTGTTCGTGTCACGTACCAAACGCTTCGACTTCACCGACGAGAACATTCTCAAATACAAAGGACAATCGTTCCTTACCCCGCTGACCGAACTGGACGAGGCACTGGAATACATCAAGAAAGTCCGCACCGAAGAGAAACATAAGGACACGAAGTTCGAGATTTTCATCACCGGAGGCACCTACAAGCCTTCTTACCGGCGTACGGACGCACAAACCACCATCATCAACCAGCGGCAGAACTCGTTCGTGGTTCCTGCCGGCGTGAGCATCTTCGGCGGTTTCTCCGGCGATGAACTGTATTCCTTCGACATCACGAGCCTGACGGACGAACAAGGACACACCTACACACTGACACCGAAGAGCGAAGGCGACATACCTTCCATCCTCTCCCAACGGGCCTCCAGCGACTTCAACGGCAACGGCATTTCCGAACCGTGGGAACTGGCCGACCAGACCATCCTTTCGGGCGAAATCAACATGTCGGCCACGGAGCATTGCGTATACCATGTGGTGTATACCGACGACAGCCGGGGCGGACACATCCTGCTGGACGGACTGACCATTACCAAAGGAGAAACCGTCAGCGAACTCGACCCCAACGCGTATAATGAATTGGGCCGCGGCGGAGGCATCTACTCCAATTATGTGGACTACACGCTCAACCGCTGCCGCCTGTTGGACAACCGTGCCATGCGCGGCAACGCCATCTACGCCCGCCATGCGAACATCACCGTCAACGGGTCGTTCTTCGCCAACAACAGCAGTGTGGACAATATCCCCGCCGAGATGGCCGCCAACGTGGCTGGCGGAGCGATTTATCTGTCAGGAGACGGCACCGCAGCAAAGCTAAGAGCGTTCAACAGCCTGTGGACGAACAATGAAACGGCAGGAAGCGGCGGCATCTTCGCCGCAACCGACCAGGATACCTACAGACCCTACATGCTGCTGGTGAACAATACGGTGGCGCGCAACAAGGCCAACGCCTATTCCGTGACCGATGTGCCCACGGGCGACATCATCAACACGCTGTTCTGGGGCAACGAGCAGACACAAGAAGACACTCCGGCTGTCAGTGCCGGCCTGAACATCACCTACTCCGCCTGCGAATACCCCCTTACGGCCAACGACGACGCCAACCATAACATCAGACTCAACACCATCAACATGGAAGTGGACGGCCCGCGTTTCCGTTCTCCATCGGACGAAAGCGGTGCCGCAGGAAATGCCTCGACCAACCAGTGGAACCCCGCAGCCATCTCCGTGCTGGCCGATGCGGGAAACGGCGAACTGGCCAAAGGCCTGACGGCCATATCCGAGTCGACCGGCGCATACAAGGACCACATGACCACTTATCTGCCCGACTATATCGAGCAATACATGGGAACACTCACCGACAACGACGGCAATGCCATCGAATACAAACGTTTTGCCGGCCCGAAGAACGAATATGGCGAGGATGACGTGAAACCTATCGACATCGGCCTGTACGAATACCAGTACAAGCTGACGTTCCCGGAAATGGATGCGGTGTATATCGCCACCTACGAAAGCGGCAATGCCGACGGCTCAAGCTGGAGCAACGCCTCGTCCGACCTGCGCGGCGCCATCGTGGCCCTAGCACATCCCACCGGCAACTCCAGCACCAATACCACGAAGCACAAACACATCTACGTGAAGAAAGGAGACTACGATTACGCCATCTCGCAGCTCTTTGCCGGCGGCGTGGCCTTCAACCTGCAGATGGGTGACTCTGAGTTCGGCGACTCGCTCACCATCCAAGGCTCTTACAACAACCAGGGAGTGCAGGACTTCAGCAACCCGTCCATCATCACCTGCAACCCCGTGAACGCGGAAAAGACACGTAAACTGATGCAAATCAACGCCAACGGCAAGCACGTGACCATTGAAGGCTTTGAATTCCACAACCCCAACGGATATGCCATGGAGGCCGGTGCGGGCGAAGGCGGAAGCGTCACACTCAAGAACGTGTACTACCGCAACAACAAGGAAGACGCCATCACACTGCAAGAACACGCAGGCGACATGCTGATTGTCAATGCACAGATGACCGACGGACAGGCTGCCGGACTCGACTGCGAGGGACAGATGACGGCAGGCGGAAAGGTGACGGTGGTCAACACCACGTTCGCACACAACCAGACCGACCTGACCGGCACGCCGGAAGTGTACAACTCCGTGGCATGGCGCAACACCCTGCAGAACCTGACGGGAACCGCCGAGAACCACAATGCGAACATCCCGTGGGACATAGAAAACACCGACATCGAGAACGGACCGAACTTCAAAGACCCGGAAAACGCGGACATCATGAAGCGCGACTACAGCCTGCGACCCAGTGTCAGGCTCCTCAACCAAGGCAGCAACGACCTGTACATGGAAAAGGCCGGTGTGGCCGAGACTGAAAAAGATGGCGAAAGAGACCTCGGCAACAACAAACGATTCATCGGCACAAGCATCGACGTGGGGGCTTTCGAATACTCCTCACCCCTGCAACCCATCATCTACGTCAAGTCGGGTCTGGCCGGCGGAACACAGGACGGAACAAGCTGGGCCAACGCCACGGGCGACCTGCAAGGAGCCGCCAATCTGGCCGGACTGTACAAGTACAATTACGGAAACGACGGCTACGTCTTCGTACACAGCAACGTGACGGGAACATCTCTGGAGATGACCATCCCCGGTTCGAGAATCTACGGCAACATGAACGATGAGACTCCCCTGCTCGGCAATGAGGACCTTCATACCCCCGAAGACGTGCAGAGCGTGACGCAGGACCTGCTGAACCGACGCGACGGCATGATGGAAAGCACAACCCACAGTTCGTTAGACAACGTGTCGATACATGCGGCCAATGTAGTGGACGGCTTTGAAGTGACTGGAAAGGCCACCCTGTCGGACGGCGGCATGCTGTCGACATCCATCCTGCAGGCTACGGCCGAAACCACGATAAACGAGAACGGCATACTGTATAACTCGTTCGTGGACGGCGGAGTAAACGGCCGCGGCGGCGAAATAGTCAACGTCACCGCCACCGGACACATCGACACCGGCCAGGCCAAGACTGCCGCCAACCTGCGCAACGACACGGAAACTGTCAACGACTATATCACCACCGATGTGTGGAAATATCAACTGAACGAAAAGAGCGAAGACATAGATGCAGGCAACCTGACGGACATCAGTGCCTACACGGCATACGCCGGACACAGCCGCGACCTGGCCGGCAACCCGCGCACACTGAACAACCGGCCGGACAACGGATGTTTCGAGACATGGAACATCCCTGCCGGACAGGCATGGCAGACAGCCGAGGCCGGCAAGCATTATCCTGTGAACGGTTCGGTAGTCTACCTGCACGAAGGAGCCGACCTCGTGCTCGGACAGTCCGCCGCCTTCCGTCCCGGCTACCTGCTGCTGCGTAAAGATGCCTCACTGTATGGCAACGGCAGCACGGTGCAGGTGCCGTATGTAGGCGTGGAGAAGGAGATTTCCGAAGGATGGAACATGACGGCACTGCCCTACGCCCTGACGCGCGACGGCATCGCCATGCCGGACTACAACGCGGAAAACCGGCTCGTGCTCACTCCGCTCGCCGCATCCGACAGTACGGAGACCTACGACGGACAGGCGCGCGCCGCATCCCTCAACCAATACTATGCGGACAACTCACCGTTCTGGAAAGCCGCCACTGCCTTCGGCAACGGACAGGGATTCGCACTGAAAACCGGACAGACCGGCATCTACCGTTTCACCGGAGGCCGCGAAAGCACCACCACGTTCGTATATGAAGAACAAGGCGAAGACAAGACCGTCACGCTGACACAATATGACCTGAAAAACGTCTCTTCGGACGGAAAGCCTAACTTCACCTACAAGGAAAACATGGGATGGAACCTCTTCGGCATACCTTATCTTGTAAGCCGTTACGACCTTGGCGAAACGGACATCCCGCATGTAGTCTACCAGTGGAACGACGGAACGTACTCCACCGTACAGACATGGGAAG
>CDZF01005535.1_pt1 | contig 14148 bp, 9 predicted proteins | sample 557591 | NCBI WGS metagenome assembly CDZF01 (sample SAMEA3182093, study PRJEB8094) | gut metagenome | biome: human; feature: gut; material: Stool; isolation source: human stools | place: Canada | collected 2012-02-04
AAAGAGAAACCACTGTGGCTCGACCCGCAGGTGAACGAGGTGAACACCGTGGCTCCCCGTTCCGCGTTTTTCGCTTATGAATCGGCCCGGCTTGCTTCGGAAGGGCAGAAAGAGAAATCCGGACGTTTCCTGTCGCTTGAGGGTAAATGGAAGTTCAACTTCTCGAAAGACCACGACAAGGCGCCTGCCGGTTTCTATTCGCTCAAGTATGATGATTCGCAATGGACGGACTTTCCGGTGCCGGGGTTGTTTGAGCTCAATGGCTACGGCGACGCCATCTATTCCAACAACGGATATGCCTGGAGAAACCAGTTTGAAAGCAAGCCCCCTTACATTGAGGAACGTAACAACTATACCGGTTCTTACCGCAAGGAGATTCTGGTGCCGGCCGAATGGAAGGGCGACCGCATCTATCTGCACGTCGGTTCCGCCACGTCCAACCTCATGGTGTGGGTGAACGGCAAGTTCGTGGGCTATAGTGAAGACAGCAAGGTGGCTGCGGAGTTCGACCTGACCAAATACCTGACCCCCGGCAAGGAGAACCTGATAGCCATGCAGGTGATGCGCTGGTGCGACGGTTCATATCTTGAAGACCAGGACTTCTGGCGTTTTACGGGTATTGCCCGTGAGGTATATCTTTACGCCCGTCCAGCGGCACACATCGAAGACATTTTCATTACGCCGGACCTTGTGAACGATTATAAGGACGGCCGTCTGGACATCCGTGTGACGGCGCCTGCCGCCAAAGGAAAGACCGTAGCCTTCTCTCTTCGCGACAAAGAGGGGCGGGAAGTGGCTGCGCAGACCTCGAAAGTAGGCAAGAACGGCATCATGGAAGTATCCATGAAACTGGACAACCCGCTGAAGTGGACTGCCGAAACGCCCAACCTTTATATGCTCTATGCAACGCTTACCGACGGCAAGAACGAGATAGAGACCATTCCGCAACGGGTGGGTTTCCGTAAGGTGGAAATCAAAAACGCCCAGGTGTTGGTGAACGGACGGCCTGTGTTGTTCAAGGGAGCCAACAGGCATGAGCTCGACCCCGTGACGGGATATGTGGTATCCGTGGAACGCATGTTAGAAGATATCAAGGTGATGAAAGAGCTGAACATCAATGCCGTGCGCACCTGCCATTATCCGGACGACCCGCGTTGGTATGACTTGTGCGACATCTATGGTATCTACATGGTGGCCGAGGCCAATATCGAGAGCCACGGAATGGGATACGGCGAGAAGACGCTGGCCAAGGAGCCGACTTACGAAAAGGCGCATCTGGAGCGTAATGAAAGCAATGTGAAGATTTACAAGAATCATCCTTCCATCATCTTCTGGAGCTTAGGTAACGAGTCCGGTTACGGCATCAACTTTGAGAAGGCATACGATTGGGTGAAGGCTTACGACCCCAGCCGTCCTTGCCAGTACGAACAGGCCGGACAGAACGGCAAGACCGACATCTTCTGCCCGATGTATTACGGCTATGAGGGTTGTGACAAATATTCGCAGGGCGACAACCATCGTCCGCTTATCCAATGCGAATATGCGCATGCGATGGGTAACTCGATGGGTGGTTTCAAGGAGTATTGGGACATGATACGCAAGTATCCCAAGTATCAGGGTGGTTTTATCTGGGACTTCGTGGACCAGGGACTGCGCGTGAAGAACAAGAAGGGCAAGACCATCTATGCCTTCGGCGGCGACTTCGGACGTTATCCGGCCAGCGACCATAACTTCAACTGCAACGGTATCATCAACCCCGACCGCCAGCCCAACCCGCATGCCAATGAAGTGCGCTACTATTACCAGAGCATTTGGGCAACAGCCAAGGACTTGAAGAAAGGTGAAATCGAGGTATATAACGAAAACTTCTTTACTTCTCTCAATAATGTGGAACTGGTATGGACACTTGAAACGGAAGGCAAGGTAATAGCCAACGGCCGCAATACTCTCGATGTTCCGGCACAGCAGAAACGGACCGTGAGACTGAACGATTACAAGGCACCGGTTGCCGATGGCAAGGAGGCTGTACTGAACATTGATTTCGTATTGAAGAAATCCGAACCGATGCTGGAAGCAGGATATGCTGTTGCGCGCGAGCAGTTTGTGCTGAATCCTTATACTTTCCCGACGGTGGACGCTGTGACGGCCGCCACTCCCGATGAGAAGGACAATAAGGGTGCATACGTGCAGAAGGTGTCCAAGGACGAAATGGTGGCTTGCGTGACGTTGTCTGCCGGAAACACTTCCGTGACATTCAACCGCTGGACGGGATGGATTGACTATCTTGATGTGGACGGCAAACCGATGCTGGAAGAGGGATATGCCATCCGTCCTGAATTCTGGCGTGCTCCTACAGACAACGATTACGGCGCAAAGATTCAGAACAAGTTGCGTGCGTGGAAGAATCCTGAGATGAAGTTGAAATCATTTGATGTGGCTTGGAGCGAGAAGGATTCGGAGAAACATGTGACAGTCGTATACGAAATGCCCTCGGTGAAGGCCGAGCTGACCATGACGTATGTGCTGACAGCCGGTGGAGAACTGATAGTGACGGAGAAAATGACCGTGGACAAGAACGCGGAAAAGATGCCTGAACTGTTGCGCTACGGCATGCAACTCGTGATGCCGCAGGAATACAACACGGTGGCATATTATGGCAAGGGACCGGGCGAGAACTACTGCGACCGTAACAACGGCGACCGCCTTGGTGTGTACACAGGCTCCGTGGCCAACCAGTACTGGGGCTATGTGCGTCCGCAGGAGAGCGGAAACAAGACGGAAGTGCGCTACTGGCGCGTGCAGGATGAGAATGGAAAGGGACTTGAGTTCTATGGAACGGCTCCGATGGAGTGCAGCACATTGAACTACCTCATTGAAGATTTGGACGACGGACCGGATAAAGGCCGTCATCAGAGCCATTCCGGCGATTTGGAGCCTCGTGATTTCAGTGTGGTGACCTTGTCTGCCCGTCAGTTAGGTATGGGATGTGTCAACAGTTGGGGGGCATGGCCGTGCAATGCTTACCGTATGCCTTATCAGGATTATGACTTTACTTATGTGATTCGTCCGTTGTAATACGGCGTGACGTATGGAAAGGGCAGGCCTTAAGTTGGCCTGCCTTTTTTTATCCCATCTTTCCGGTCAGATATGCTTTGGTGCGCTCATCCGTGGGATTGGAAAACATGATTCCGGTATCTTTATATTCGACAAGTTCACCCAGGTACATAAACATTGAACGTGATGATATACGCATTGCCTGTCCCATATTGTGGGTAACAATCAGTATCGTCACTTCTTTTTGCAGTTCCATCAACAATTCTTCGATATGTTTGGTCGCGATAGGGTCGAGTGCCGAAGTGGGCTCATCCATCAATAGAACATCCGGTTTCATTGCCAGGGCACGGGCTATACACAGACGTTGCTGTTGTCCGCCAGAAAGGAATGTTCCTTTCTTGTTCAGTACCTCCTTCACTTCGTCCCAAAGTGCAACGCTTTTCAGACAGTGTTCCACTGTAGCGTCTTTATCGGATTTTGAGAGTCGGATATTGTTTAATGTAAATCCGGATAATACATTGTCGTAGATGCTCATCGTGGGAAATGGGGTCGGACGCTGGAAGACCATGCCAACCCGACGGCGTACATCGATAGGTTCCATAGAGAGGATGTTTTCACCGTTCAAAAGAATTTCACCATCTACGCGAATATTCTGATAGAGATTATGCATCAGGTTCACTGCACGTAATAAGGTCGATTTGCCACATCCGGACGGTCCCATGATGGCTGTGATGGTATTGCGTTCGATGGTAGCCGATACATATCTCACTGCCATCGTCTGCTGGGTATAGGATACGCAAGTGTTCTTAAATTCAAGTATAGGTGTTATTGATTCCATTTTTTTGCAAGATATTTAGCTATGAGGTTCAATGTGAGAACAAATAATAAAAGGAAAAGCGATGCCCCCCAGATGAGTTCCTGAAGGTTGGGGTCGTTGAAGAATTCCCAAATCAGCAACGGAACGGCCGAGATGGGTTTGTCAATTGACCAGCGGATAAGGGAACAACCGAGAGCGGTGAACATCAAAGGAGCAGTTTCGCCGATAACCCGTGATATGGCGAGTAATATACCCGTGAAAATACCGCCGAAAGCGGCAGGCAGTTGCACATGTAACATAACTTGCGCCTTGTTTCCACCTAACGCCAGGCCGGCTTCCTTCAAAGAGGCAGGAAGAATCTTCAGCGTTTCTTCCGTGGAACGGATGATAAGCGGCAACATCATAATAAACAATGCTACACTGCCTGCGATTGCCGAGTAACCTTTCATGGGTACTACAACCCAGATGTAAGTGATGATGCCGATGATGACAGACGGTGTTCCCTGCAGAAGGTCGGTAAGATAGCTTACGGTCTGGGCAAAGCGACTCTTTGTGTTTTCAGCAAGGAACGCACCACATAATATTCCTGTCGGAACAGCGAATACAATTGCCATACCGAGCATTATCATTGTTCCGATTATTCCGTTGGCAATTCCTCCCGGTATGGGCTCTCCCGCCTCAATGGCTTTCATTGCCTTATAAGCGGTTGGGGTGGGTTCTGTAAAGAACGACCACGACAGTTGGTCATAACCACGAAATAACACTTCTCCTAAAATAGCAAGCAACGGAACTGCCGTCAGTGCGGCGAAGAAGCAAATACTCCACAGCGTCAACTTGTTTTTTACCAGACGGTTTTTAGTTTTCAGATTTGTCATGTCTTAAGATATTCTTGCGCGTTTAATCATAATCTTACCTATCATGTTGATGGCTGCTGTTATCAAAAAAAGGATAAAGCCAATGGCAATAAGTGATGAGAGTCGCAAGTCGTCAGCCTCGCCGAACTGATTGGCGATAATCGACGCCATTGAATTGCCGGTAGAAGTGATTGACATGGGAATATTATTCGTATTGCCAATCAACATTGTTACTGTCATTGTTTCTCCTAAAGCACGGCCGATAGCCAGGATATATGATGAGAATATGCCTGAGCCGGCAACGGGGAATATCACTTTGCTGACCACCTCCGCATGCGTTGCTCCCAGACTATATGCACCTTCCTTCAAATCGTTGGGCACCATTTTGATGAACTCGGCACTGAGTGATGCCGCATAAGGTATAATCATTATCGCCAGCACCAAAGATGCGGTAAGAATGCCAGAGCCTTGTTCGGAGATATGCAGTGTCATGATGATAGGTCGCAGTGTATAGAATCCCCATAAACCGTATATGATAGAAGGAATGCCTGCCAGCAAATCAGTAACGGTGCTCAATAGGGTGGCAATCTTTCTTCCTTTAAAATACTCACCCACAAATAATGCGACGGGCAATGAGAAAGGAATACAGAAAACAAGGGCCAATAGGGTGGTCATCAGTGTTCCCGTTATGAACGGAAGTGCTCCATAATGTTCGTTGCCTTCGGTGTAGCTCCATTCGGATGAGGTGAGAAACCCTAAGAATCCGAAATGCTCGAAAGCGTCGTATGCGTCAGTGATGAGGGCATAGACTACGCCCCCACACACTATCGGCATACACAATGCAGCCACAAATAAGATGGTTTTGAATATTTTGTCGTTCATAGAAGTTTACTGTTGCAGTATGGCTACACCGTCGTAAGTAACGGTTTTCAGATTTTCAAGACTCAGTTCTTTGGCTTTGGCAGGAAGCGGGGCATAGTGAACTTCCGATGTGGTTTTCTGCGCTTCGTCGGAAAGTATGTACTTCAACAGGTCGAGTGTGGCAACTGCCTGCTCTTTGCTGCGGTCTGAGTAGTTTTGTTCTTTGTAAATAATCATCCATGTAAAGGTGGAAATGGGATATGCGTTCTCGGCATCGGCATTTGTGATTGAGCAGCGGGTGTCGGATGGAATCTCACCGGAAGCGGCTGCCGAGATGGTTGCGGAAGATGGCAATACAAATTGGCCTCTCTGATTCTGAATGCTTGCATAAGGAATCTTCTGTGCAAAGGCATACTCTGAACCTACGTATCCGATGGAATTCTTGGTTTGTTTGATGATACCTGCCACACCGGGGTTTCCCTTTGCAGCCTGGCCTGCGGGGAAGTCTATAGACTTGCCTGTGCCATATCTTGAAGCCCACAACGGGCTTACTTTGGTCAGATAATCGGTGAATACGAATGTGGTTCCCGAACCATCCGAACGGAATACAGGGATGATGGCCTCAGCCGGAAGTGTTACATCCGGATTAAGGGCCGTTAAACGAGAATCGTTCCACATCTTAATCTCCCCGGCAAAAATATCCGCAATAACTTCGCCTGAAAGTTTAAGTTCTTTTACCCCGTCGAGATTATAGGCTATCACAACCGCACCCATACACGTCGGGATGTGAATGACAGCTTTCATATCTGCCATTTCCTTGTCGGAAAGGAAGGCGTCGCTACCTGCAAAATCAATGATTCTGTCGCGTAGGTTGCGTACGCCTCCGCCGGAACCTATACCTCCGTATGCGACAGCGTCACCGTTTAACTGGGCAAAGCGTTCGAAAACTACATTATAAAAGGGTAAAGGGAATGTGGCTCCTGAACCGGAGAGTTCTTGAGCCTGACGGCCATCCTTTGTTGCATTACCTCCACAAGAAACTGTTGCAAGGGAGAGTACTAAAGTCATTGCTGACAAAAAAAACTTCTTCATATATTATGTCTTTTTAGTGTGTTGTCTATTGGTATATTGTCTTCAGAAGCCAAAATAATAATTTATATACACCGAGTAACCGTTTTTGGACTCATCGGCTTTGGGCATGTTTATTCTGAAATTCGGAGCTATTCTTATGTACTTGCCCAATTTGAATTGGGCGCCGAGTATAGCATTCTGTTCGTCTTTGGCTTTATTCCAGCCATGTATAGAGAACAGGTCGTCAAATCGGGCATATATGTCGGCATGTTCAGATAGTCTTATGGATGCAAAAGCCGAATATCCGTATTGGTCCGAGTCCTTTTTATAAGCCGCATTCAGTATATGGCTGTATTCAGCACCGACAGTGAACCTATGGCTTTTATAACCTGCAAAGGCTGCTATATTGTAAGTATCTTCCTGTCCGTTTCCTCCGTTTTCGTTCATAGCTCCGTATAAACGGACTTGGAATCCTCTGACCGGAGTAAGGGTTATGCCTACTCCATAATTCAAACCATCTTTCTTCTGGATTTTCTTGTAACCTTCGCCATTCACGATGATGGCATCGGCGGAAAACCAATCGGAGAACTTGTAGGCGACAGACAAGCCTAAGTCTGCACTGCTGCCAAAGCTGTATTGGTCCTGAAAAGACTTCATAATGTAGCGGTAATTCCAGAACTTCTCCTGAAAATTGAATTGGGTGGTGGGAATAAGTCCGCCATTCAATATCATATTTCCTTTTTTCCATGACACCATTGCATTCTTAATGTAGGCGATACGATGATAGTCGGATACATCACTTGATTTGCCGACGTCCATAACTCCTTTTATCGAGAGTCCGCCTCCGAGTCTGTACTCGTATCCTAAATAACTGCGTTCCAGCTCAAATCCCCTTTCGTCATTCTCACTACCGAATCCGGTATGGAAATCGCCGAACACTTGTATGATTGCTTTTCCTTTCGGTTCTTCTGTCTTGACCTCCTGTGCCGGTGTCGGATTTCCGATGCAGGCTGAAAGAAGCGTCAGGATAACTTTTGTTTTTATTGTCATTGGAGCTTGAATTTTACGCTGCAAAAGTATCGGGATTTGGTTTCATAAATGTTTCAAAAAAAATAGGATTCGGTTAAATGTGGCTCTTCAGGGAAATATTACATTTTCATTAAATCTGTGTCAGGGTAATTACGGACTCAATTATTCTCTATAATTTTGCTGCAGATAAATAATACAAGACGTATATGGTTGCAGAACGTATATTGATAGTGGATGATGAGGAGACCTTATGTGAGGTGTTGAAACTCAATCTTGAAAATGAAGGTTATGATGTGGATATAGCTTTCAGTGCAGAACAGGCCTTGGGGCTTGAACTGAAGAATTATTCGCTTATTCTTCTTGATATCATGATGGGGGAGATTAGTGGAATCAAGATGGCCAAGATGTTGAAGGCAAATGTCAAGACTGCCGATATTCCCATTATTTTCTGTACGGCACGTGGAACGGAAGATGATATGGTTATGGGATTGAATATCGGTGCGGACGATTATATCATGAAACCCTATACGGTCCGTAACGTCATTGCAAGGGTAAAAAGCGTCTTACGGCGTACGACAGGTTATAAAAGCAACAATACCCCTGCGGAAAAACCCAATGTATTGCAGGTCGATGGGCTGCAACTTGACATGGAGTTTAAGCGCTGTCTGGTAGATGGTGCAGAGGTGAAACTTGCCAGGAAAGAGTTTGAACTGTTGGCATACCTTATTTATCACCGTGGAAAGATATGTTCGCGCGAGCAGATTTTAAGTAGGGTATGGAGTGGGGAAGTCGTTGTGTTAGACCGCACGATAGATGTAAACATTACCCGCTTGCGTGCCAAAATAGGGGCATACGGCTCGTATATTGTAACCCGTTCAGGTTTCGGTTATGGCTTCCGTGATTAGAATCTCGTATCATAACCGGCTGTTTCTGGTGCTGCTTGCCTTTTCATGGACGATTATATCGTGTTTTGTCGGTTTCCAGTATTTGCGCGAGAGACAATATAAGTCGGATATACTGAATGCCCGGCTGCAATCATATAACAGTTATCTGCTCGAAACGGTGGAGAACGGACTTCCGTATGAAGATTACATCGCCACCCATAAACCGCCTTTTGATGAATTGCGCATATCCGTCATTACGCTTTCGGGAGCTGTGGTGTATGACAATATGCTTCCTCTTGATTCCCTTGACAACCATAGGATGCGTCCGGAGGTGGCTAATGCGTTGAGGAACGGAGCGGCCTATCATATCGGAAGGCAATCGGCAAGTAACGGGCGTGAGTACTTTTATTCGGCTACACGGGGCGAAAGGGTGGTGGTCCGCACGGCTGTTCCTTATTCCGCTTCTTTGCGTGAGTTGCTACGGGCCGATTGGACTTTTCTGGGAATAATGATTGCAATCAGCCTTGCTATGAGCGTATTGGCGTTCTTCGTAACCCGAAGGCTGGGCAAGAACATAGAACGCTTGAACCGTTTCGCCGGAAAGGCAGAGAAAGGAGAGCCTTTTGATGACGATAAGATGTTTCCTAACGATGAGTTGGGATCTATCTCCAACCATATTGTCCAATTATATAAACAATGGCAACAAACCATAAAAGACAGGGACATGGCCCATGAGGCGGCTATGCGCGAAGAGCAGGAGAAGATACGCATCAAGCGGCAACTTAGCAACAATATCAATCATGAACTTAAAACTCCTGTGGCATCCATACAGGTCTGTCTTGAGACTTTGCTTTCCGGAATCAATTTAAGCGAGGAGAAACGACAGGAACTTATCGGGAGATGTTACGCACACAACGAACGTCTGCGCAGGTTGCTGAACGATGTCTCGCTTATCACCCGGATGGAAGACGGGGGCCAACTTATCGGAAAAGAGCCTGTAGTCATCAACAATATCATCGATGAGATAGCGGGAGAACTGGACCTTATGCCGGAAGAAGAACGGTTGACACTTCGTGCTGATTTTAAGGAGACGGTTACCGTAGAAGGCAATCTTTCGTTGATATGCTCCATTTTCCGTAATCTGACGGAGAATGCCATCGCATATTCCGGTGGGAAGACTATCTATATCTCTTTGATAGAGAATAATGAGAGTTTATGTAGAATCCGTTTTGAAGATGATGGCTGTGGGGTTGAGGAGAAGCAGCTTCCCCGACTTTTTGAGAGGTTCTATCGGGTGGATAAAGGGCGTTCCCGTCAAATGGGGGGAACTGGTCTCGGACTTGCCATTGTCAAGCATGCCGTTCAGTTCCATGGTGGTGTCATCACCGTCTGCAACCGTCCCGGCGGAGGTTTACGGTTTGACTTTACATTGAAAAAGTGAGTCGTCCGAATAGATTGTCGTAAACTCAAAAATGCAGACCTGTGTGCATCAAAACGCACACCTGTGTGGAAGTCGTTCTTCACAGGTGTGCGTTTTGGTGTGTTCTATTCGTTTGAATATGAGGTTAGTGTATGGCCACCTTTTTGCGGCCTACGATGTAGATTCCGCGGGGCATACTCACATGGTTGTCACCCTCGTGCAGGTCTGCCGTGCGGATGATGCGGCCGTCTATGCCGTAAATGGAAATCCTGCCGGCTTCCGTGGCATAGATGACTATGCCTCCGGAGACATTGCGTACGGATATGGCCGAACCTTCGTCACTGAGCGTCTTGCTGATGCAAGTGGCACTGATGCTGGGGATGATCTGACCCACGGGGGTCGTTTCGTCTGTAGCGATATACGCTTCGAACGGCTTCAGGCTTTCGCCTTCCGTCAGGATGAAACGCTGCGCGTCGTTGTCGTATTTCAGGAACTTGCCTTCGGGCGTATGGTTTGTGGCATATGGGTTGCCTTCCATACGGTAAGTACCGGTTGCCGGCGTGCCTTCTTTTTGCCCGTTGAAGGTCAGTGTGACGTCTATATCTTCCAGGTTGTCTACAAACTGAATCAGATAGTTGCCGGCTGTGAGCGGTTCGTCAGACCTCAGGTAGTGGAAACGGGGGGCTTCGTACCTGACCACGGCAAAGTCGAGTCCGTGCCGGAGTTGTTCGTCCGTGTGGCTGAAACCGTCGTACCATCCTGTTGCGGTGGCCTGTATCAGTTCTCCGGGGAAGTGTATGGCATATAGTGCCGAACCTTTATATTTCTTCTTCAGCATCATGCCGCCCACCGCTTTTACTTTCGAGGTGTCTACCGTGGCGCATTGCGTACCGTTGTCGGTCAGCCCCAGCATATATACGTTGCTCGTGCCGGTGGTGGCGAAGTTCGTGCCGGCATCCACCATGACATAGGGTATCTCCGTTCTCCGTCGTGCCGCAGAGGTCGAGGCATAGCCCTGATATACTTCCAGGTTGTCAATCCATAACGTTCCGTTGCTGTCGAAGTCACTGTTGTTGATGAACAGCAAGGTGGATGCCTCGGTGGGTGTCAGCACGGCTTCCACCTGTTTCCATTCCTTGTTCGTGTCGCTGATATAGATATAGTTCGAACACTTGTCTATCCCTATCTTGCCTTTGTAACCGTCGCTCTTCACCATGGCGCGCACCAGATAAGGCGTGTTGGCTTTCAGCGACAGCGTGACATCGAGCGAGGCTCCTTGTGAGGGGTGTACAGCCTGTCCTTCGATGCGTGCGCATGCCTGTCCCGAAAACGCTTCGGTGTCGATATAGGCTCCGGAGCCCCATCCCGAATAGATGGCCTGTTGGGTATAGATGCCTTCGCGGTCGGAAGAGTTGACACCTGAGTAGGTGAATCCCCTGTTGAAGAATGGGTCCTCGATGAGGTTCGTCAGTGTGGTGGGGAGCATGCCGTACAGGTTGGTCTCGCCTTCGCGGTCGGTAATCGTTTCCGCTTCGCCGGCATTCACTTCGGAAGTGAATCCTTCCTCCGCATGCTCTGCCGAGAAGATGGCGGCTCCCGGATAGGTGGTCACGAGGCTCTCGGTGACGGCACCGAAAAGCACGTTGTCACGGTATATCTTCATGACGAGTGAGCCGTCGGTGGTGAATGCGTAATTGTGTGCCTCAAGTCCGTCTGTCAGGCGTGTGGCCACCAACACGGTGTCTTTTGAACCATAGGAGAACAGGCTGTCGGCCTTAATGCCCAGACGCACTCCGAAACATGTACCGCCGAAGTCTTGTGCCACCCTGATGATAATCTGTCCGTCGGCATTCTTTAGCTTGAGGTTGTTCACTTTCACCGTGAACTTGTTGCCCAGTGTTTTCGTGCCTTCGATGGCAATGGAGTCCTGTTGGGCCGAGGCATGGACAACAGGACATGCTGTCAATAATGCGGCATATATGAGAGATGATATTTTCATGATTCGCGAATCAATATGTGGTTAGACCGTCGTTGCGCATGGCATTGATGATAAGGGCGTTTGCTTTCAGCATCAATGCTTGCTTGAGTGTGTATGTTTTCTTGTCGTTTTGGGTGCCGTTGGTCACTTCTTCCTGTTGGTTGATGCCTCCGGGCCAGAAGTGCATGCCGTCATGATAAATGTTCATGCTCATGTCTTTCATCATGACACGCAGGGTCAGCACGGCCTCCGGTTTGTCCCATGGGCTGCCGAAAGCCCCCCAGTTGGATGCCGTGCCCACACCGAGGGCGTGGCACATTTCGTGCTGTATGGTGCCTACCCATTGGTAACGGGATTTCTCGCCCACACGCATCCATCCTTCGATGTTGCAGTCGGCCGTGGGAGTTCCAGGCGCATAGTTTACCCACAGGAACTTGTTCAGGTTGGTGTAGTTGCGGTAATAGTACATGGCCGAATCCACGTGTGTGACGATGCGTTCGTATGCTCCGTCTGTCCGTGCGCCTTCAGCGTTGTTGAACGTCCAGTTGAAGGAACCTCCTTTCGTGGTCTTGAAAACGCGTTCGTTTCCGTACACCGTGTCTTTTGACTGCGTGATGGCATAGGCACGTACATGGTACATGGTGTTTTCTTCCAAATCATCGAAGAAGACGCCGAAGATACCGCTGTAGCCGGCATCGGAGGCCGTATCCGTGGCGGTGATATAGGTGTCCTTGAATGTGGGACAACCTTCCTTGTTCAGCAGCACACCGTAGCTGCGGAGGTTGTTGCCCGGTTTAAGGAACCGGCCGCATACGATGGCCGCGCGTTTCACCCGGTTGAACACTTTCATGGTCTCGATGGTGGGAGAGATGGGGATGGAAATATATTCCGTGGTTTCGGAATAATATTCCGTACCGTCCGTGAGGATGACGAAGGCGCGTACGTAATACGTGGTGTTGGTCTTCAGGTTGGATGCTTTTCCGCTGAAGGTCGTGCCTGTTGCGGAAGACAATACGGTGACGGCTTCTCCATCATTGCACCTGGGTTCTTGGTTGGTCGTGGAATAGGCAAATCCTCTGAACTTGATGTCGTCTCCGTCGTATGTCAATGTGGCATTGAGGGTTGCAGAGGTCAGCGTGGTGTTTTCCACCTGAACGCTGAGTTCCGGCGATTCGCCGGCTGCACGTGTCACGGGATGTGTGTGTTCCGGTATGTCGGAAAACTCCTGTCCGCTACATCCGGTAAGGAGTGTAGCAAACAGGAGTAATGTAGCGTATTTGAGATTCATTGTCATTTTGGCTTGTGATGGTTGGGGTTAAGGGATGAGTACTTTTATGCTCCGGTTCCCGGTCTTCACGATATACATGCCTTTAGGCAGGGGTGTGTCGTGCGGAACCATGGTTCCGTTAAGGGTATAGATGTCGTATGCAGCGTCACCTTCCACTACGATGCGGTTCCCGTCCACGGAAATGGCGGCTTGCTTTTCCGTCACTTCACAGATACCGTCACCAGAGTGGGTGGGGTCGCTCACGATAATCCAGCCCATGATGTCACCGTTGTTTGAATAATAGTCGGTGGGTGCCGTAGTGTTCGTGTCGTCTTTCTGGCGTATGAAATACATACCCTTGGTCAGTGTCACGTTCTCACCGTTCACTACAGCCTCTTCGCTGTATGTTCCGCGGGCAGTATTGACGCGGTATATCGAGGCGCAATCGTAGTTGTCGGTCTGAGGGCCGCACAGCATATAAGGATTCAAGAACTTATAGGCGTCTCCGTTTGCATCGGTGAAGGTGACGAGACGGGATGTTCTTCCGTCCACAAGGTTTTTGGGCGATGTACCTACGGTAAGAATCTTGCCGTTTGCCATAACCGTTTGGCCCGGAGCGGCTGCCACGTAGTTGACGGTTTGTGATACAAAAGAAGTGAGTACTTCATCTTCTTTTGCCTGACGTGCCAACTTGACAGAGAAGCCTTCGTTGTCAATATCCCATACCTTTACCATGTAGGGATGTACTGTCGAAGTGGTCACGACATTGGCTATGACTACGGGAGTAACGCCTTCCGGAAATGGGGTGGCGAATGTGACGCGTGTGCCGTCACGGCCGGTTCTTCCGGCTGTTCCGACCTCGAATGTGAGGTCTCCTATCTTTTTCAGTTCTTTGTCAAAAACCATGAAGTCC
>CDZF01043912.1_pt1 | contig 14036 bp, 10 predicted proteins | sample 557591 | NCBI WGS metagenome assembly CDZF01 (sample SAMEA3182093, study PRJEB8094) | gut metagenome | biome: human; feature: gut; material: Stool; isolation source: human stools | place: Canada | collected 2012-02-04
GAACACGGACTGTTCGTCGCCGAAGGGGAGAAGCTCATCGGCGAGCTGCGCGCCTCGCACCTCCGCGTGCGCAGGATCTTCGCCCTCGAGGGGCTCTTCGAGGGTCCGGAGACCGAAACGGTCTCCCCGCGCGACATGGAGCGGATCTCGCAGCTCAAGACACCCTCGAACTCGCTGGCCCTCGTCGAGATTCCCCGCCACAGGCTCGATGCGGAGCACCTCGGCAACCGCCTTACGCTGGCTCTCGACGAGGTGCAGAACCCCGGCAACCTGGGGACGATCATCCGCCTCGCGGACTGGTTCGGAATCGGCGACATCGTCTGCTCCGAGGGTTCGGCCGACTGCTTCAACCCCAAGGTGGTGCAGGCGACGATGGGGGCCATCCTCCGCGTACGGATCCACTACGCACCGCTCACGCCGCTGCTCGCAGGAGCCGCCGCACGGGGCGTGGCCGTCTACGGTACGTTCCTCGACGGAGAAGACATCTACTCGGCCGACCTCACGCCGGGCGGGATCATCGTGATGGGGAACGAGGGACGCGGCGTGACCGACGCGGTCGCCCGGACGGTCACCCGAAGGCTCTTCATTCCCCCGTATCCGGCCGGAAGGGAGGGCTCCGAATCGCTCAATGTCGCCATGGCGACGGGCATCGTCTGCTCGGAGTTCCGCCGGCGAGCGCTCAGCTGACCGCCCGCCGCACCGGGCACGCGACCCGCACATCGGAATGCGGAGGCGCCGGGAGACCGGCGTCTCCGCACTTTTTTCGCGCAATTCGCCGTGCAAACTGTTTGCACATTCTGAATATTTTGTACTTTTGTAAATTGAAACACACACGACTATGTCGGAACACAGACTCAAGATAGGCATCACGCAGGGTGATCCGAACGGCATCGGCTGGGAGGTGATTCTCAAGGCGCTGGGCGACCCGCGCATGACGGAACTCTTCACTCCGGTCGTCTACGGATCGCCGAAAGCCGCCGCCTTTTACCGAAATACGCTCCGCGATGCGGAACCCGTCGCATTCGTCCCGGCTGCCTCGGCCGCCGAAGCCCGCCGCGGGAAGGTCAATCTCGTGACGGCCAGAGAGGTCGCCGCCGTCGAGCCCGGGAAGCCCACGCCCGAAGCGGGCCGCGCCGCCGTCGAGGCACTGCGCGCCGCCGTCGAGGATCTGAAAGCCGGGCATATCGACGCCGTGGTCACCGCCCCCTTCGACAAGGAGACGGTCCAGAGCGACAATTTCCGCCACACGGGCCACACGGAGTTCTTCGGAGAGGCATTCGGAGGCGAGCCGATGATGATCATGTGCAGCGACGTGCTGCGCGTGGGGCTCGTCACCAAACACATTCCCGTTTCGGAGATCGCCCGGAGCATCTCGCGCGAGAAGATCGTCCGCGACCTCGAGACCCTGCGGCGTTCGCTCATCGAGGACTTCGGCATCGTCGAGCCGCGCATCGCCGTGATGGCGCTCAACCCCCATGCCGGCGACGGCGGGCTGTTGGGCCGCGAAGAGGAGGAGACGATCCGCCCGGCCATTGTCGAGGCCTTCAACAAGGGGATCCTCGCCTTCGGTCCCTTCGCTGCCGACGGGCTCTTCGCCGGAGGCGGATACGCCCGCTACGACGGCATCCTGGCCATGTACCACGACCAGGGACTGGCTCCGTTCAAGAGCCTCTCGCCCGACGGCGTGAACTTCACCGCAGGGCTTACGGCCGTACGCACCTCGCCCGACCACGGCACGGCGTTCGACATCGCCGGACAGGACCGCGCCGACGCGCAGTCGATGCGCAACGCCATCTACACGGCCATCGACGTCGTGCAGCGCCGCCGCGCCTGGGCCGAATGGACCCGCAACCCCCTGCCGCGCGCCGAACGCGAGAAGAGCTCGCGCGACGTCTCTCTCAAAGAGCTGCCGCAGACCGAAAAGGAGTAAAGAGAAAAACAAAGGGCAAACCGGAGGCGTATTCCGTCTCGTAATTGTGGAAGCGCCGAAGGCCCCGAAAACTTAATTCATCCAATTTTTATGATCAAAATCACTTTCCCCGACGGATCGGTACGGGAGTACGCCGAAGGGACAACCGCCTACCAGATCGCGGAGAGCATCAGCCCTCGTTTAGCTGCTGACTCGCTGGCGGCCTCGGTAAACGGCGCGACGGTAGACATGACGCGCCCGATCGAAGCCGACGCTTCGGTCAAATTCTACAAGTGGGACGACGACGAGGGCAAGCACGCCTTCTGGCACACGTCGTCGCACCTGCTGGCCGAGGCCCTCGAGAACCTCTACCCGGGCATCAAGTTCGGCATCGGCCCCGCCATCGAGAACGGATTCTACTACGACGTCGATTCCCCGACGCCCATCACCGAAGCCGATCTCCCGCGAATCGAACAGAAGATGCAGGAGCTCTCCCGCAACAAGGAGCAGCTCATCCGCCGCGAGGTCCCCAAGGCCGAAGCCCTCAAGACTTTCACCGAAAAGGGCGACCAGTACAAGGTCGAGCTCATCACGGACCTCGAGGACGGTACCATCTCCTTCTATACGAACGGTGCGTTCACGGACCTCTGCCGCGGCCCGCATATTCCCAACACGGGCTACATCAAGGCCATCAAGCTGACCTCCGTGGCCGGAGCCTACTGGCGCGGCAACGAGAAGAACAAGATGCTCACGCGTATCTACGGCATCTCGTTCCCCAAGAAGTCGATGCTCGACGAGTACCTCCAGATGATGGAAGAGGCCAAGAAGCGCGACCACCGCAAGCTGGGCAAGGACCTCGAACTGTTCACCTTCTCGCAGCGCGTGGGCCAGGGTCTTCCGCTCTGGCTGCCGAAGGGCGCCGCACTGCGCGACCGTCTGGAGCAGTTCCTGCGCAACGTGCAAAAGGAGTACGGCTACCAGCAGGTCATCACCCCGCACATCGGCAACAAGGAACTCTACGTCACCTCGGGCCACTATGCCAAGTACGGCAAGGACTCCTTCCAGCCGATCCACACCCCGATCGAGGGTGAGGAGTACCTGCTCAAGCCGATGAACTGCCCGCACCACTGCGAGATCTACCGTTCGAAGCCCCGTTCGTACAAGGAGCTGCCGGTCCGTCTGGCCGAGTTCGGAACGGTCTACCGCTACGAGCAGTCGGGCGAGCTCCACGGACTGACCCGAGTGCGCGGTTTCACTCAGGACGACGCCCACCTGTTTGTCCGCCCCGACCAGCTGCTCGAGGAGTTCGAGCGCGTGATCGACATCGTGCTTTATATCTTCCGCACGCTGAAGTTCGACAGCTATACGGCACAGATTTCGTTGCGTGACCCGAACAACCGCGAGAAGTACATCGGTTCGGACGAGAACTGGGAGAAGGCCGAGTCGGCCATCATGCAGGCCGCCAAGGAGAAGGGTCTCAACACGGTCGTGGAGTACGGCGAAGCTGCCTTCTACGGACCAAAACTCGACTTCATGGTCAAGGACGCCATCGGCCGCAAGTGGCAGCTGGGCACCATCCAGGTGGACTACAACCTCCCGGAGCGCTTCGACCTGACGTACAAGGGCGCCGACGACAAGCTCCACCGCCCGATCATGATCCACCGCGCGCCGTTCGGCTCGATGGAGCGCTTCGTGGCCGTGCTGCTCGAGCACACCGGCGGCAAGTTCCCGCTGTGGCTCTCGCCCGAGCAGGTCGTCGTGCTTCCCATCTCGGAGAAGTTCAACGACTACGCACACAAGGTTTCGGAGTTCCTCAACGCCGGCGACGTGCGTGCCGAGGTCGATGACCGCAACGAGAAGATCGGCCGCAAGATCCGCGACAACGAGCTCAAGCGCATCCCCTACCTGCTGATCGTCGGCGAGAAGGAGGAGGCCGAAGGACTCGTCTCGGTCCGCGCACAGGGCGAAGGCGACAAGGGCCAGATGACCATGGAGGCTTTCCGCGACTTCCTCTCGGGACTCGTCAAGCAGGAGGTCGAGGCCAACCGCTTGAAAAAGGAGTAACCGTCCTCACCGCCGAACACCCGTCCCGGAGTCGTCCGGGGCGGGTGACGGAGGCGGAGACCATATTATTTAATATTAACTAATACTTTACAACTATCGCAGCACCGAAACCATTCCCGCCGAGGCCGTTCAACCCCGGGAATAACAGACCGAAACCGGCATCGGACAACCGCTTCGGACGCAGATTGCCCGAAAAGGAGAATCCGCACCGCATCAACGAACAGATCACGGCTCCCGAAGTACGCGTCGTCGGAGACAACGTGGAACAGCCGCAGGTCATGCCGATCCGCGACGCTCTGCGCCTTGCGGACGAGATGGAATTGGACCTCATCGAGATCTCGCCCAAGGCAGATCCTCCCGTCTGCCGCATTGCCGACTACCAGAAGTTCCTCTACCAGCAGAAGAAGAAGGCCAAAGAGCTGAAGGCCAACCAGGCGAAGGTGACCGTCAAGGAGATCCGTTTCGGACCCCAGACCGACGACCACGACTACAACTTCAAGCTCAAGCACGCCATGAACTTCCTTAAGGAGGGCTCGAAGGTCAAGGCCTATGTCTTCTTCCGCGGTCGCTCGATCGTCTTCAAGGAGCAGGGTGAAATCCTCCTGCTGCGCTTCGCCACCGACCTCGAGGAGGTGGCCAAGGTGGAGATGATGCCCAAGCTCGACGGCAAGAAGATGAACATGATGCTCGCACCCAAGTCGAAAAAGTAACCGCACAGTCCCACAGGACCGGTTGCGACAACCGACAACAGCCGCCGCTGCAGGTTCCGGACAGGAACTTCGCAGCGGCGCCGTTTTTACCGCCACCTGCCGCCGTTCCGCAGCCGGGAGCCTCCTCTGTATTGCCCGGTCCGGGATTTTTCGTATCTTTGCTACGGTGTTCCGGCAGGCGGACCGAACCGTCCGCCGGATCCCGCAAACCGAACTCCGGGAATGACAGACAACGACATCCTCCGCATCGCCGACGCAGCTTCGTTCGAGGCCGCCGCGCTCGAAACGTTCCACCGGCAGGCCGCGACGTGCCCGCCCTACTGCGAGTACCTCCGCCTCATCGGCGTGCGGCCGGATGAGGTCCGCCGCGCATGCGACATCCCGGCACTGCCCATCGAGCTGTTCAAGAGCCACGAGATCTACTGCGCACCGACGCCGCCCGAGGCGGTCTTCACCTCGAGCGCCACGACAGGCATGGTGCCCTCGCGCCATCCGATGCGCTCGCTGGCCCTCTACGAGGAGGCCTTCCGCGGCTCGTTCCGCACCTTCTACGGTGATCCGGCACGCTGGAGCCTCTACGCCCTGCTGCCCAACTACCTGCGCCGCAAGGGCTCATCGCTGGTCTACATGGCCGACCGCCTGATCGGCGACTGCGGCTCGGGCGGCTTCTACCTCGACGACTACGAGGCCCTGCTGCGCGACATGGCCGCGGACCCGAAGCCCAAGATCCTGCTGGGCGTAAGCTACGCCTTGTGGGATCTGGCCGAACGCTATGCCCCGAAGCTGCACGACACGGTGGTCATGGAAACCGGCGGCATGAAGGGCTACCGCGAGGAGCTGCCCAAGGAGGAGTTCCACCGCATCCTCTGCGAGGCCTTCGGTGTCGGGGAGATCCATTCGGAGTACGGCATGGCGGAGTTGACGTCGCAGGCCTACTCACAGGGCGGGAACCGCTTCCGCTGCCCGGCTTGGATGCGCGTTGCGGCCCGCGACGTGAACGACCCCTTCAAACTGCTGCCGGCGGGGGCACGCGGCGGACTGAACATCACCGACCTGGCCAACCGGTGGTCGTGCGCCTTCATCCAGACGCAGGACGTCGGGAGCGTCGCTCCCGACGGATCGTTCGTCATCGAGGGACGCATCGACCATGCCGAGATCCGAGGCTGCAATCTGCTCGTACAATGACACCAAACCACCGAAACGGCTTCCGACGCCGCGACACCGCGACGAAACGGGCCGCCCAATACGAAAAACCGAACGCATGAAAACCGTAGCTTTCGTACCGATACGGCTCAACAGCCAACGTGTCGCGGGCAAAAACCTCCGCATGCTGGGAGGCTCCCCGCTGATGTGCCACATCCTCCGGACGCTGATGCAGGTGCCCGAGATCGACGAGGTATATGTCTTCTGCAGCGACGAACGGGTGCGCGATCTGTTGCCCGACGGGGTGCGTTTCCTGCGCCGCAGCGAAGCGCTCGACCGCGACGAGACCCTCGGCCGCGAAATCTACGACAGCTTTACGGCGCAGGTCGAAGCCGACCTCTACGTGCTGGCGCACGCCACCTCGCCCTTCATCCGGGCCGAAACCCTCTCGGAGGCGCTGCAGAAGATCCGCTCGGGCGAGCACGACTCGGCATTCAGCGCCGAGCGCATCCAGACCTTCGCCTGGTACGGCGGCCGCCCGCTCAACTACTCGCTCGACAACATCCCGCGCACACAGACCATCGAACCGGTCTACATCGAGACCAGCGCCTTCTTCATCTTCCCGCGGGAGTTGTGGTGCAGCCGCCACCGCCGCATCGGCGACCGGCCCTGGATGGCCGTCGTAGACCGCATCGAGGGGCTGGACATCGACTACCCGGAGGATTTCGCCATGGCAGAGATCATCGCCGCAAGCCGCAAGCTGCCCCAATAAGGGGCGGTTTCCGCCCGACAAAAAAGGGACGACCTGTGCATGCAGGTCGTCCCTTTCCCGTGCAGCGGGAACGGTCAGGCGTGCGGATCATCGAGCCGCTCGTAGGCATCGATCATCGAGCCGCGGGTGCAGTTCACGATCCGCGCCCCGAGCCATGCGGCATAGTCGCGCAGCACCTCATGCCCGCGGAAGAGTTCGGCAACCTCCGCCAGGTAGGAGGCCATCGTGTAGGGTACGGGCGGCACCTTCTGGAAGACGGGCTGCGGCTCGCGCACCGTACCGTCGTCGTAGTAGTGACGGTCGGCGCGGCAAAGGCGGTTCCGGCCATCGACACAGAGTCCCTCGAGCAGCGTGTGGTCCACGCCGTAGAGCTCCACCCGGCGATAGCCCAGCAGCAGGGCGATGTACTCGCCGACCTGCACCACCGTGCCGAAGTTGGCACTTCCCAGCCCGCGGCGGAAGAGACGGAACTCGAGCGAGCGGAACCCCCGGAACAGGGTGGTATGGAACGGCACGATGCGGATCAGCGGATTGGGTAGCGCAGCCCGGTAGTCGAACCGCTCGGGGTTGTAATACTGCACGTAGAGGGTCATCGGCCACGCGACCCACTCGTTCATCACCCGGTAGAGTTCGGCCACGCGGTCGCGCAGAGGACTGTCGCGGAAGAACATCGGGTCCGAAAGCACATAATACGACGGCCTGAGGAGCGTGAAGCGCTCGTCGAGGGCGAAGTAATTGACCGCCATGAAGTCGCGGTCGCCCGGATCACGGAGCAGCTCCGGCAGCTCCTCAGCAAGCGAGGGGCCGTTGCCCAGGATGGCCATCGTCCCCCGCGGCGTTCCGGGCGTACCGGCACGCCCGACGTAGTTGCGGAAGTTCTCCTTGACAGCCATCACGGCAAAGTAAAAGGCCGTCTCGTAGAGGTTGCGCAGGAATCGATCGAGCTTTTCGAATGGGGTCATGCGTGCGGAGTTTTATTTGCAAAAGTAGCAAAAGATCGATATCTTCGCAACAAAAGAGCCACACGCATGTCGGAACCCACCATCTCGGTCGTCATCCCCCTCTACAACAAGGAGCGCGAGGTAGCCCGCGCCGTGCGGTCGGTGCTCGCACAGAGGCGGCAGCCGCTCGAACTGATCGTCGTGGACGACGGATCGACGGACCGCAGCGCCGCCGAGGTCGCAGCCTTCCGGGATCCGCTCGTCCGGCTCATCCGGCAGCCGAACGGCGGAGTCTGCGCCGCGCGCAACCGAGGCATCGTCGAGGCCCGGGGCGAGTACGTCGCCCTGCTCGACGCCGACGACGAATGGGAACCGGGGTTCCTTTCGGAGATCGTCTCGCTCATCACCCGATACCCCGGCTGCGGCATCTACTGCACGGCCTTCCACATCCTCAGCCGCGAAGGGCTCGTCCCCGCGCCGTGTCCCGAGGAACGGGGCATCGTCGGGAACTTCTTCCATGACTCGGCACACCGCTATATCGCCATACCTTCGGCCGTCTGCATCCCCCGCCGGGTGCTACAGGAGATAGGCGGCTTCCCCGAAGGGATGAAGATCGGCGAGGACCTCTACGTCTGGATCGAGATCGCCCGCCGTTACCGCGTCTGCTTCTCGCCCGAGCGGCTGGTTCGCTACGCACGCGACGCTTCGAACCGCTCGGCCGCAAGCTACACCCCCGAGCGGACCCGCTACTCGTTCGAGGCGCTCTACGACCCTGCAGCCCCCGAGGAGGAGCGTGAGTTCATCGCCCGCGCAGCCCTGGGCAAGGCCCTGATCCTCTCGGCCAAGGGCGACACCGCCGCCGCAGCCCGGGCCGTCGCCTGCTTCGGCTACACGAAAACCTACCGCCGCACGCTGCGCAAGGTGCGTCTGCTGAACCGGCTGCCCGTCGGATGGCGCGCCCCGCTGCTCAACCTGTACAACGCCCTGGCCTGGCGTCTGGCCCGCAAAGGGCTCTGAGCACCCCGAGGGAGCGGTCCCGCTGGGAGCCAATGCCGCTGCAGCGGCCTGCAACGACAAAAAAAGAGGGACCCCGGAGAAAAACTCCGGGGTCCCTTCTGCATTCGGCCGGACCGGTCAGTTCGTAAAGACCAGCCCGTCGGCACCTGCGTCGATCGAAATGGGCTTCGACCGATCGACCTCGCCGGCAAGGATCCGCTTCGAGAGGTCGTTGATCACGTAGCGCTGGATCGTACGCTTTACGGGACGTGCTCCGTAGAGCGGGTCGAATCCCGCATTGGCAATCCACTCGCGCGCCTTGTCGCTGTATTCGAGACGGATGCCGTTCTCGGCCAGCATGCGGCGCACGCCGCCCATCTGGATATCCACGATGCGTTCGATATCCTTGCGCGTCAGCGGCTCGAACATCACGATCTCATCGATACGGTTCAGGAACTCGGGCTTGAGCTGCTGCTTCAGGAGGTCGATCACCTCGCGGCGCGTCCGCTCGATGACCTCGGGCGAAAGGCGCTTGCCGTCAAACGCCTCGGCAAAGTTCTCCTGAATGACCTGCGAGCCCATGTTCGAGGTCATGATGATGATCGTGTTGCGGAAATCGACCGTACGGCCCTTGTTGTCGGTCAGCCGTCCGTCGTCGAGCACCTGCAGCAGGATGTTGAAGACGTCGGGGTGTGCCTTCTCGATCTCGTCGAGCAGCACGACCGAATAGGGCTTGCGGCGCACGGCCTCCGTGAGCTGGCCGCCCTCGTCGTAGCCAACGTATCCGGGAGGCGCTCCGACCAGACGCGAGACGCTGTGCCGCTCCTGGTATTCGCTCATGTCGATACGCGTCATCATCTGATCGTCGTTGAAGAGGAACTCGGCGAGTGCCTTCGCCAGCTCGGTCTTGCCGACACCCGTCGTGCCGAGGAAGATGAACGACCCGATCGGCTTGCGGGGATCGTTCAGTCCGGCACGCGAACGGCGCACGGCATCCGAGATGGCCGCAATGGCCTGCTCCTGCCCGACAACCCGTTTGTGCAACTCCTCCTCCATGTGCAGGAGCTTCTCACGCTCCGAGGCAAGCATACGCGTTACGGGGATTCCCGTCCAGCGCGATACCACCTCGGCGACATCCTGCGCATCGACCTCCTCCTTGATCATCGAACCATTGGCGGCAGCCAGTTTGTACTCCTCCTGGAAGGCCGCGATCTGCTTCTCGGCCTCCTGGATCTTGCCGTAGCGGATCTCGGCCACCTTGCCGTAGTCGCCCTGACGCTCGGCCTGCTGGGCCTCGACCTTCAGCTGCTCGATGCGGTCCTTGTTGGCCTGGATCTTTTTGAGCAGATCGCGCTGCCCCTGCCACTTGGCCCGCATCTCCGCATCCTTCGCCTTGAGCTCCTCGATCTCCTTGGTGAGCTGGTCGATGCGCTCCTTGTCCTTCTCGCGGCGGATCGCCTCGCGCTCGATCTCGAGCTGACGCATACGGCGTTCGAGCGAGTCGATCTCGTCGGGCACGGAGTTCATCTCCAGACGCAGCCGCGACGCCGCCTCATCGACCAGGTCGATGGCCTTGTCGGGCAGGAACCGCGAGGTGATGTAACGCGTCGAGAGTTCGACGGCCGCCACGATCGCCTCGTCCTTGATCCGCACCTGGTGGTGGTTCTCGTAGCGCTCCTTCAGGCCGCGGAGGATCGAGATGGCATCCTCCTGCGTCGGCTCATCGACCATGACCTTCTGGAAACGGCGCTCGAGGGCCTTGTCCTGCTCGAAGTACTTCTGGAACTCGTCGAGCGTCGTGGCTCCGATCGTCCGCAGCTCGCCGCGGGCGAGTGCCGGCTTGAGGATGTTTGCGGCATCCATCGCACCCGACGACTTGCCGGCGCCGACCAACGTGTGGATCTCGTCGATGAAGAGCAGGATCTCGCCCTCGCTCTGCACGACCTCCTGCACGACGGCCTTCAGACGCTCCTCGAACTCGCCCTGGTACTTCGCACCGGCAATCAGCGCACCCATGTCGAGCGAGTAGATCACCTTCGACTTCAGGTTCTCCGGGACGTCGCCGTCGATAATCCGCCGTGCAATGCCCTCGGCGATGGCCGTCTTGCCGACGCCCGGCTCGCCGACCAGAATCGGGTTGTTCTTCGTACGGCGCGAGAGGATCTGCAGCACCCGGCGGATCTCCTCGTCACGGCCGATCACCGGGTCGAGCTTTCCGGCACGCGCCTGCTCGTTGAGGTTGATGGCATACTTGCCCAGCGCGTCGAACTCCTGCGAGGAGGTCTGCGAATCGACCGTCGCCCCCTTGCGGAAGGTGCGGATCGCCTCGACGAGCTCCTTCTCGGTGGCTCCGGTCCGCTTGAGCAGGTCGGCGGCCTGACCGCGCTCGGAGAGAAGCCCCAGCAGCAGGTGCTCGACCGAGGCATACTTGTCGCCGAAGGTCCTCGTGAAATCGACCGCACGCTGGATCACGCGCGATGCGTCCTGCGAGAAGTACTGCTCGCCGTTGCCTCCCTCGACCCGCGGCAGCGAACCCACACTGCGCTGCACCTCGTCGCGCAGCCCGCGCACGTTCACGCCGACACGTCCCAAAAGGAAGGTCGCGAGCGAATCGTCCTCGCGGATCAGGACGCTCAACAGATGGAGCGGCTCGACAGCCTGCTGCCCGCGCTCCCGCGCCAGATTGAGCGCTGCCTGCAGCGCCTCCTGCGCCTTGATGGTTAAAGTGTTGATGTTCATATCCGTGTTGTTTTCGTTTGTTTCGTTGTTCGACACTCAATACCGCAAAAGGCCTGCCAGGCCGCCGGCCCGGACATTTCGACACACATTTTGTCCGAAATGTCACAAAATGACACACGCCAACTGACAACCTCCGCCAAATCGGCAGAAAAAGGGCGGGAAGGTCCGAACCTTCCCGCCGCAGCGGCACCGACCGCAAGGCCGGCAGACCGGTGAGGCGTCAGTTGCCCCGGTAGGTCGAATAGCCGTTCGCCGACATGGTGATCGGAATGTGGTAATGCCCGTCGCCCGCAATACGGAAGGTCACCTCGACATAGGGATAGATCGAGCCGAGCCCCCGGGCCGCAAAGTAGGGTTCGGTCTCGAAGCGGAGCCGATAGACCCCGTCGTTGCCGTTCGGCCCGCCCAGGGGCAGCAGGTCGCCGACCCGCCCGTTGCCATCGGTCCGGCGCTCGGCCACAAGGCGCCACGAACCGTCCTCCTCCGCAGCGTAAAGCGCCACGGCGACATCCGCGGCCGGAGCGCCCTGCGAGACATCCAGCATGTGCGTACTCAACTGATATACGGGGTCCTTGGCCGACACCCGCACGGCGAAAAGCAGTACGGACACCGCAATCGCCACCATTCGAATCCACTTCATAACATCCGAAAACTATAAGGTTTGACAAATTCGGGAGGCCGCATTAATTCACCTCCCCGCGCTAAAAATAGAATAATATTCCTATCTTTGCAAGACCATGAGTGATTTCATCGTCAGTGCCCGCAAGTATCGCCCCGCGACCTTCCGTTCGGTCGTCGGGCAGAAACACATCACCTCCACGCTCCAGAATGCCATCGAGCGCGGACAGTTGGCGCACGCCTACCTCTTCTGCGGCCCCCGCGGAGTGGGAAAGACCACCTGCGCCCGCATCTTCGCCAAGGCGATCAACTGCCTTTCGCCCCACGGTGCCGAGGCCTGCAACGAATGCGAATCGTGCCGCTCGTTCAACGAGGGTCGCTCGCTGAACATCCACGAGCTCGACGCCGCGTCGAACAACTCCGTGGAGGACATCCGCACGCTGATCGACCAGGTGCGCATCATTCCCCAGGTCGGGCGCTACTCGGTGTTCATCATCGACGAGGTACACATGCTCTCGGCCGCGGCCTTCAATGCCTTTCTGAAGACCCTCGAGGAGCCGCCCGCCCACGCCATCTTCATCCTGGCGACTACCGAGAAGCACAAGATACTGCCGACGATCCTCTCACGCTGCCAGATCTACGACTTCAACCGCATCCGCGTCGAGGATGCCGTCGAATACCTGCGCTACATCGCCTCCCAGGAGGGTATCACCGCCGACGAGGAGTCGCTGAACCTCATCGCGCAGAAGGCCGACGGCGGCATGCGCGACGCCCTGTCGATGTTCGACAAAGCCGTCTCGTTCTGCGGCACGACGCTCGACTACCGCAACGTGGCCCAGACGCTCAACGTTCTCGACTACGACACCTATTTCGGAATCACCGAGATGCTGCTCGCGGGCGACTACGTACGTGCACTCGTCTCGTTCGACGCCGTGCTGGCCAAGGGATTCTCCGGCCAGACCTTCATGGCGGGACTCAACCGCCACATGCGCGACCTGCTGATGGCCTCACGGCCCGAGACCCTGCGGCTCATCGAGATGACCGGCACACTGCTCGAACGATACCGGACGCAGGCGGGCGCCTGCAGTGTCGATTTCCTCTTCGGAGCCATCTCCGTTCTGACGGACATCGACGGGAAAATACGGCAGTCGTCGAACCAGCGGCTGCTCGTGGAGCTGGGCCTGATGAAAATCGCAGGGCTCGGCCAAAAAAAAAATAATCCGCTGACATCTCCGGAAGCCTATCCCCTGCCGGACCTTCAGCCCCCGACGGCTCCGGCCGCAACGGGAGCCCCGGCAGCGACCGCTCCGGCGGCACCTGCCGCCGCAACTGCAAGGTCGGCAACCTCCGCAGGGGCAACGCCGACACCCTCCGCGGCAGGCGTTTCCCGACCGGCAGCTCCGAGTCCCGGAACGGCCGTCACCGCCTCCCCGCAGGAGACGGCACCCGGTCCCGGGAAGGCACAACCCACCGGCGGACTCCGCACGGCCCCGGACCAACCGGCGCCCCGGACCCAGGCAGCAGCCCCGGCACACAGCACCCCGGCTCGGCCGGCACGGCGTCCGCTGCTCTCAGGGACCTCGCTCACCGAGCTGCTCGCTTCGGGCGGCATGCTGCCCGAGGAGGAGCACGAAACCGAAGGACAGGCCGACGAGCCCGCAACGGCGGAGATCGACCCCGAATGCACCGCGAAACTCGAACGCGGCCGGGAGGCGATCCTCGCGTTGATCCGCGAACGCCGCCCGAGGTTCGTCCCCGTCTTCGAACAGATGGCCTTCCACGGCAACACGATCGGCCTGAGCGTCCCCACGACGGAGTTGCGCGACGAGATCCTGCGGTCGAAGACCGCCATGCTGATGCGCATCGCCGAGGTGGCCGGCATCACGGGGCGGATCGAGTTGGAGATCACGGTGGACGAACAGATCCGGGCCGCACGCCCCATCAAGCTCGAGGACCGCGTGAAGTTCATCACGGAGAAGAATCCGCTGGTGGCCGAACTGCGCAAGGCGCTCGACCTGGAGATCGAATAACAGACCATACGGAAATAACAAAAAAACGACACATATGAAAAATTTCATCGAAGAACTCGAATGGCGCGGCATGATCCACACGATCATGCCCGGAGCAAAGGAACAACTCGAAAA
>CDZF01043922.1_pt1 | contig 14021 bp, 13 predicted proteins | sample 557591 | NCBI WGS metagenome assembly CDZF01 (sample SAMEA3182093, study PRJEB8094) | gut metagenome | biome: human; feature: gut; material: Stool; isolation source: human stools | place: Canada | collected 2012-02-04
AGACTATGCCCTTTTTGTAGATGGCATCCCAGTTGGCGTTGTGGAGGCCAAGGCAGATGAAAAAGGCGAGAACATTACCACCGTGGAGGGGCAGTCCAGCCGATATGCCGGAAGCACCTTCAAGTGGGTTCAGGCAGGATACCGTATTCGGTTTGCCTATGAGGCCACCGGAAAGCTGACTCGTTTCACCGATTATAACGATCTGAAATATCGTTCCCGCCGCATCTTCAGCTTTCATCGTCCTGAGAGCCTTCGTGCTCTGTTGAAGTCTGCGGATACCATCCGCAACAACATGAAGCACTTTCCGCCCTTTGATACCACGGGTTTCCGCGGCTGTCAGGTCACAGCCATTGAAAACCTGGAGCAGTCTTTTGCCCAAAATCGCCCCAGAGCGCTGATCCAGATGGCCACCGGCGCGGGCAAGACCTTCACAGCCATTACGGCGGTATATCGTCTGCTGAAATATGCCAAGATCAATCGGGTCCTCTTCTTGGTGGATACCAAGGGCCTGGGCGAACAGGCGGAGCGGGAATTTCTGGCTTACCGCCCCAATGACGACAACCGCTCCTTCTCGGAAATTTATGGTGTACGGCGGCTGAAAAGCTCTTATATTCCTTAGGATGTGCAGGTGTGTATCAGCACCATCCAGCGGATGTACTCCATTTTGAAGGGGGAGGAACTGGACGAGTCGGCGGAGGAGACTTCCCTCAATGAGCTGACCTCGGTAGACCACCAGAAGGCCAAAGAGGTAGTTTACAACGAAAAGTATCCGCCGGAGTTTTTTGACTGCATCATCATCGACGAGTGTCACCGCTCCATCTACAATGTCTGGCAGCAGGTACTGGATTACTTCGACGCCTTCCTAATCGGCCTCACTGCCACGCCGGACAAGCGGACCTTTGCCTTTTTCAATGAGAATGTAGTCAGTGAATATTCCCGGGAGCAGGCCATTATTGACGGCGTCAATGTGGGCGAGGATATTTTCCTCATTGAGACCCAAGTGACGAAAAGCGGCGCCCATATTATGAAGCAGGTCATCGAGTGCCGCAACCGGCTTTCGCGGGAAAAACGCTGGAAGCAGCTGGACGAGGATGTGGATTACCAGCCCACCCAATTGGACCGGGACATCGTCAACCCCAGCCAGATCCGCATGGTGATCCGCACTTTCCGGGAAAACCTGTTTACCACGCTGTTCCCACGGCGTAAGGAAGTCCCCAAAACTCTGATTTTTGCCAAAACGGATAGCCACGCCGATGACATCATTCAGATTGTTCGGGAGGAGTTCGGCGAGGGAAATGAGTTCTGCAAAAAGATCACATACTCTGCCGAGAATCCGGAGAGCGTGCTCAGCGACTTCCGCAACAACTATAATCCCCGTATTGCGGTCACAGTAGATATGATCGCCACTGGCACCGATGTCAAACCCATCGAGTGCCTGATCTTCATGCGAGATGTGAGAAGCAAGAACTATTTTGAGCAGATGAAGGGCCGGGGCACCCGCATCCTCAGCAAGGACGATCTGCAAAAGGTGACTCCCTCGGCCACTGAGAACAAGGACCACTTTGTCATCGTGGATGCGGTGGGCGTCACCAAATCAAAAAAATCCGAGACCCGTACCTTGGAGCGCAAGCCATCGGTCTCACTGAAAGAACTGATGATGACAGTTACTATGGGCGCTCGGGACGAGGACACCCTGACCTCTCTTGCCAACCGGGTGATCCGCCTCAACAGTCAGATGAGCTCTGGCGAGCGGAAGGAATTTTCCCAGGTGGTGGGTATACCGGCCAATCAGCTGGCGGAGAATCTGCTCAACGCCTTTGACGAGGATGTTCTCACCACCCGGGCCCAGGAGAAGTTTCACACCCAGAAGCCCACGGCAGAGCAGTTGCAGACGGTACAGCGGGAGGCAGCAGCCCAGGCGGCCGCGCCCTTCTGCCGTCCGGAGGTGCGAGACTTTATCGAGAATGCCCGCCGCAGCCATGAGCAGATCATCGACAATACCAATCCGGATACCCTGATCTTTGCCGGGTTTGACGCCCAGAAGGAGGAGAACGCTGACCGGGTGATCCGGACCTTCCATGAGTTTATCGAGGAGAACAAGGACGAGATCATTGCCCTGCGCATCCTGTACAGCCAGACCTATCAGGACCGGCCCATGGCCATTGAAAAGCTGAAAGCCCTCTATGAAAAGCTGCGGAGTAAGGGCGTGACCATTGAGCGGCTGTGGGACTGCTATGCCATCAAGAAGCCGGAAAAGGTCAAGGGAACGGGCACGCTGCGCCAGCTGGCCGACCTGGTGTCCATGATCCGGTTTGAGATGGGGAAAGCGGAGGGTTTACAACCCTTTGCCGATAAGGTAAACTACAACTTCCAGCAGTGGACCTTCCGCCGTAACGCCGGCGCAGTGCATTTCACCCCGGAGCAGATGGAGTGGCTCCAGCTGGTGAAAGATCATATCGCCACCTCTCTGAGTATTCAGCCCGAGGACCTGGACCTGAGCCCCTTTGACCGCAAGGGCGGCCTTGGGCGGTTCTATGAAGTGTTCGGGGAGCAGTATGAGGCGATTTTGATGGAAATGAATCGGGAATTGGTGGCGTAACTATTGTCTTTATTCTGGAGAAAAAATATGAACTTTAGCCAGTTGGCAGGCAATGAGGGCCTGTTTTGTGATGGAGATTGGATTGAGAAAAAAGATCAAGATGTTAATGGAAATGTACGGTTGATTCAATTAGCTGACATTGGAGAGGGAACATTTAAAGACAAGTCCTCACGGTATCTTACCGAAGACACTGCCCGCAGATTGAATTGTACATTTCTTCAACAGGGTGATATTTTAATTGCAAGATTGCCTGATCCTCTTGGTCGAGCATGTATTTTTCCTCTGAACGGGAAATTTATTACAGCGGTGGATATTGCAATACTTCGGATTAAAGACTGCGCATATAATCCGCACTATGTGATGTATATGGTGAATTCTCCGCAATTCCGGAAAGAAATTAGTCGCTACGAGAGTGGTACGACACGAAAGAGAATTTCAAGAAAAAACCTTGATAAAATTCAATTTAGTGTGCCTGACTTTTCAACGCAGGAGTATATTGTTTCCAAAATTGAGGAACTGTTTTCCAACCTGGACGCCAGCGTGGCGGAACTGCAAACCGCAAAGGAAAAGCTGAAGGTCTACCGCCAGGCAGTGCTTTTTAGAGCATTTCAAAATCTGACAGACACAATTACAATGGACAAGGTTGCTGATATGATTGATCCCCAGCCAAGCCATAGGACACCGCCGGAAGTGATGGATGGTGTTCCATATATTGGTGTTGGAGATGTTGACTATTCAGTTCGCAAAGTTAATTTTGGTGAAGCACGAAAGGTTTCTCCCGCAGTTTTACAAGAGCACCGGGAAAGATACACTCTGCACAAGGGTGACTTTATAATGGGTAAAATTGGAACCATTGGGAAACCGTTTGTAGTTCCATTACCACAGGACTATACCCTTTCAGCCAATGTTATTTTGATTCAGCCTAATTGTGAAAAGATTGTCCCTGAGTTTTTATATTGGCAGTTCTCCTCGCCATTGGTTACACAACAACTTACAGCGGGCGCAGCTGCAACCACTCAACCGGCATTTGGGATTAAGAAAGCTCGACTACTTTCAATAAAAATGTGCAGTGTTGAACGACAAAGACAGATTGTGGGTGAAATAGAAGGCGCCTTATCCATCTGTGACAGTATCCAACAGACCATTGACACTTCTTTGCAGCAGGCAGAAGCCCTGCGGCAGAGCGTTTTGAAGCAGGCGTTCGAAGGGGAACTTAAAATATGAACAACGAATATATAAATTGTTACATTGCTTTTCTTGATATATTGGGCTTTAAAGAGTTGGTTCGTTCACACACTTGTGCAGAAATACTAAAGATATTTGATGAAATAAAAAAGCAGTATATTATTACATGTGACAAGGATCATTGTCCACTTGTGAGTATTGATAATATACACTTCAAGATTATGTCTGATAGCATATGTATGTATATTCCTACTGGCGCAAATAATTCTCTTCCCGCATTAATTGGGTTATGTGCGTATTTGCAAGTGCGGTTGTGGCGGCTTGATAAACCCATACTGGTAAGGGGTGGGATTATCCAAGGTGATATTTATGCAAATGGGGATATTACATTTGGAACTGGTCTTACTAATGCATATTTATTAGAGGAGCGAAATGCCAAAGTTCCTCGGATAATCATTACAAAAGAAACTATTGATAGTTGCAAATCGGATGATGCCGCCAAAGGATATATGCAGGGCCTATTGGGTAGGGACTTTGACGCTTTTTATTATGTTGATAGTTTTGTGATGCTTTATGTGTGGGGACAAAAGGATAATAGTTACATAAGTTTTTGCAAATATGTGCAAAAAGTTTTAAATAGTACGACAGATGATTCTGTGCGCCAAAAATATTTATATCTTGAAGCAAAAATCAATCAGATTCCATGTCGTGTAAAGTCAGGAGAAGAAAACTCATGTCCGAACAAACCACAACTATAATTTCCAAGGTCTGGGGGATGTGCGGTCCGCTGCGGGACGACGGCGTGTCTTATGGCGACTACCTGGAGCAGCTCACCTACCTGATCTTTTTGAAAATGTCTGACGAGTACGCAAAGCCCCTGTATAAGCGCCAGACCGGCATCCCGGCTGGCTGCGGCTGGGCGGACATGAGCGATCTCAAGGGTGCGGAGCTGGAGGAAAAGTATAAATCCATCCTTGAGACTTTGGGCGAGCAGGGCGGCACCCTGGGAAAAATTTTCAAGGGTGCTACCAACAAGATCAACAACGCCGCCATCCTGTACCGCATTGTCCAGATGATCGACAAGGAAAAATGGGTGTCTATGTCCACCGATGTGAAGGGCGAGATCTACGAGGGCCTACTGCAAAAGAACGCCGAGGACGTGAAAAGCGGCGCGGGCCAGTATTTTACCCCCCGCCCTCTGATCCAGACCATGGTGGAGTGTATCCGCCCGGAGCCCATGAAGACCGTGGCCGACCCCTGCTGCGGCAGCGGCGGCTTTCTGCTGGCGGCCCAGAGCTATCTGGCCGACCCGAAGCACTACAACCTGGACCGGGAGGAAAAGGAGTTTTTGAAAAAAGAGGCCTTCCGGGGTTGGGAGATCGTGCCAACCACCTTCAAGATGAGCCTGATGAATCTCTACCTCCACAACATCGGCGACCTCTATGGCCAGGTGCCTATCACCCTGGGGGACGCCCTGCTCACCGACCCCGGTGAGCGGTTTGACTACGTGCTTACCAACCCACCCTTTGGCAAAAAGTCCGCCTTGACCTTCACCAACGAGGAGGGAGAGCAGGAGGAAGAGGATCTGGTCTACAACCGGCAGGACTTCTGGACCACCAGCTCAAACAAGCAGCTCAACTTCCTCCAGCATATCAACACCCTGCTGAAAGCCACTGGCAAGGCGGCGGTGGTGGTGCCGGATAATGTGCTTTTTGAGGGCGGAGCCGGCGAGATCATCCGCAAGAAACTGCTGGAGACCTGTGACCTCCACACCATTCTCCGCCTGCCCACCGGCATCTTCTACAAGCCCGGCGTCAAGGCTAACGTGATCTTTTTTGACAAGCGCCCGGCCAGCCCGGAGCGGCAGACCCAGGAGGTCTGGGTCTATGACCTGCGGACCAATATGCACTTCACCCTCAAGCAGCATCCCATGACTTTTGGGGATTTGGAGGACTTCATTCAGTGCTACAACCCGGAAAACCGGCATGAGCGCCATGAGACCTGGAGCGAGGAGAACCCGGAGGGCCGTTGGCGCCGCTTCACGGCGGAGGAGATCCTTGCCCGGGACAAGACCAGCCTGGATATCTTCTGGATCAAGGACAAGTCCCTGGCCGACCTGGACGACCTGCCTGCCCCGGAGGAACTGGCCCAGGATATTATGGAAAACCTGCAATCGGCCATGGACGGATTCAGTGAGCTGCTGGCGGCGCTGAAGAAGTCATAGATGAAGAAGGCTGATTGGACTGCCGATGTTTTCGGTAGTTCGCTCAACTATCATGGTCGATCAGGCATTCTGCTTGAATGATACAGCGGAAATATGTTAAAATACCAATCTAAATGATTTTGTATTCTCAAACCGCAAATCTTGAACACTTGTGCTTTAGAATTGATAGGAGGAGGGCCAATGCTCCGCATATTTTTCGGCGATATGCCTTCTGCTGTATACAATACGGAAATTTACTTCAAAAACACTTATGAGGATCAGTGGCTCTTAGATGACTTCGCAAAAGAGGTCATTAAAGCAGTCGATCATTCTGAAGTAGTGGATTCTCAGGCTATTAAAAGCCCTGTGCTGGGAATGATCCCCCCCACAGAACTGTCAGGCGGTGTGAAAACCCTGCTTTTGATCAAGAATTGCCCCGACAAGGTATTTAACGCGTCTACCTGTGGCGATAACTGTGCTAGATTTATTTTGGAACTGGGGAGAAAACAGGATATTACCATCAATCTACGCCATGCTATGAATTTTGGGAAAAGAAAATTTACGGCGGAGATTCTAAACGACGGAATGATAATTCACTCTATGCAGGAACTGCTTCCGATTGCGGCGCAGTACGTATAAGCGGAGGGACGCATGAAAGGCAAACATATTGTTACGGTGCGTAACCGCAGAGTCCAGTTTACTTTGGAGCTGGAGCGCAATATCACCGTGATTCGGGGGGACAGCGCAACGGGGAAAACCACTCTGGTGGGGATGCTTCGCGATTATGAGGCACAAGGGGAACAAAGCGGTGTCTCCCTGACGTGTGACAGACGTTGCGGTGTTTTGACGGACCGCGACTGGCAACAACGCCTCCCTGTGTTTCAGGACAGTATTTTGTTTGTAGATGAAGGAAATGTTTTTGTAAGCTCCGAAGAGTTTGCGAAGGCTATTCGCGGGTCGAGTAATTATTATGTTCTGATCACAAGAGAAAATCTTCATCAGCTTCCATACAGCGTGGATGCTATATTGGAGTTGCGCGTTACAACCAGTCGTATGCGGCGGACATATAGTAAGACTTACCAATATTACAATGTTCTTCCATTTCCCTCAGAGGAACTGGCCCGTATGACCAGAATTTTAACAGAGGATAAAAAATCTGGTTTTCAGATGTTTGATCACATCGGGCACCTTTATGATACCCGGTGTGAATCGGCAGAAGGAAAGTCAAGAATTTTCGCAGCATTGCAGGGAAACCATCAGGGACGTACACTTGTGGTGGCTGATGGAGCCGCTTTTGGTGCCGATATGGAGAATGTCTATCAGCTTATGCAGCTCTATCCGGGACATATTGTTCTCTATCTTCCAGAATCTTTTGAGTGGCTGATTTTGAAGGCTGGAATTATTCCGGGTGCCGATATAGACAATATTCTAAAAAATCCAGCAGACTATATTGAATCTGCTCAATATTTCAGCTGGGAGCAGTATTTCACGGAACTTTTGATTCGATTGTCCAGTATGCGGGACTATATGCGGTACAGCAAAGAGAAATTGTTGCCATTTTATTTGCAGGAAGAGAATGTCCAAAAGATCCTGCATGCGATGGGACAAAAGGGATAGGCTGCAGGGCTGCTTGGCGCTGAAACGCAGACTACTATTTGACTACTATCGTAAAACCCCTGGAGGCATTGCGCCGCAATGCCTCCGGGGTTTTCTTATCAAACTTCGCAAATCTGTCCAAACCCCACAAAACCGTTGGCCTGCAACGGTTTCCAATTTGACCACCTGATGACTCCGACCACTATCCTAAGTCCAACTAAGCTATGGCTGTGAACTTATTGCTGTGCATGTGGTTTATCAAAAATAGAGAGTCCGAAGTATTTTTTCGTGTGTCAAATATCCATTGCGTCTATTAGAATAGGCGTACGATGAGCGTTGTCCACCAGTATGGGATGTGGGATATCTCCATTCCGACAGATGAGGAATGTGTAAGCCGACTGGTCATCCAGCGTATCCGCCAGGAATTTCTTTCAGGGAATAGAACAGGCATCTACCTCAGCCTCCCCGGCAGATGATAGATGCCTGTTTTCTTCGAAATGATGCAGTTTATTGGTCGGTCCCGACGCCAGACGTAATCTTGGATCAATCACATGGGATGCATCCTACGCGTTGCTGAGGGAACCTTTATTTGCGGGATCAGCATTCCGGATGCAAGCATCGCTTGCAATCCTGCTGCCGTGAACCTTTCTTTTCAGGATCAGCAGTCCGAGTGTCAGAATAGCGGGAAATGACGCTGCCGCAAGCAGGCCGGTTTTCAAATCGCCGCCGGCCAGCTCCGCAAGACTGCCTACCATAGCAGGACTGACAGTGGCCCCGAAATCTCCGGCCAAGGCCAAAAATGCGAACATTGCGGTTCCACCTCGGGGGAATTTCTGTGAGGAGATGCTGATGGACCCCGGCCACATAATGCCTACGGCAAAACCACAGAGCGCACAGCCTGTAAGTCCCAGAATCGGGGATGCGGACAGGGACGCTAGAAGATAACAGCAGGCACACATTGCACCACAGATCAGCATCGCTTGGGTTAAATTCAGTTTTTCACTGAATTTACCGTACAGCATCCGGGAGAGCCCCATGAACATTGCAAACAGACCCGGACCGGCCAAGTCCCCCACAGTTTTGGAGACACCCAGGGCGGACTCTGTAAAAGCGGATGCCCATTGGGCCATGGTTGCTTCGGAGGCACCGGAGCAGATCATCAGGATGATGATGAGCCAAAACAGCGGCAGTGAAAGCAGTTGACGGACACGCATGCTCTTGCCATCCTCCACCAGCCGTTCAATCGGGCAGCTTCTGAAATTCCATGTGTTATATAGGGGAATCAACGCCCAAATGATCGTAAGGATCTTCCAGTGTTCGACACCAAAGAACGCAAAAAAGAGGGTAGAGCATGCAATGACTCCCACGGCGCCCCAACAGTAGAAGGACAACAGGAGGCTCATCATTCCGTCCTTATGCTCAAAGGGACAGGCCTCAACAATCGGCCCCCCCAAGACCTCAATCAGACCACTGCCGATGGCATAAAGCACAACTGAAATCAGGATCCCAACAAAAGGAACCGGTACCAACTCCGGCAGGAATGCCAGGGATGCAAGGCCCACTGCGGATAATACCTGGGATGCTGCCATACATGTGCGGTATCCGATCTTGTCGGCGAATTTGGTGGCTGCAAGATCAATGAGCAATTGGGCAAGGTAAAAAACCATGGGAATGATTGCAATTTTTTCAAGGGTGATTCCATACGTGCTTTTGAACGTCAAAAATAAAAGCGGGGGATAGTTTGCGGATATCGACTGTGTTACATAGCCGAGATAACAGGCTGTCAGGGTCTTTTTGTAATTTTTTTGCTTTGCCATGATGATCTCCTTCAAACTTAAATCAGTCACTTGAGTTCGTATTATATCATCATATCATGGCAATAGAATCCATAAATACGCTAAAAGCAAGCACTATTTACCCAAGTTACGGCCTTGGCTGGGCGCATAGCCATAAGCTTCCTTGAATTTCCGGCTGAAATAATTTGCCGAATTGAATCCGCAGGCATCACTGATTTCCTGGAGCGTGTATATTTTTTCCTGCAGCAATCTGCGGGCAGTTTGAAGCCGGTGTTGAATCAGGGCATCAACCGGTGAACATCCCATGTAGGCAGTAAAGCAGCGCCCTGCTTCACTGCGGCTGATATGAGCGGCATTGGCAATATCTTGAAGCGTAACAGCTTGGGCATAATGCTCATAGATGTATGTGAGCATCTTTTGGAGACGGATCTGACTTTTGATCTGGATCCGTGAGGCTTCTGATTTAGGCAAGCGATCAAAATGGCAAAACAGATACTCGAAGATCTGGCTGATGTTTCGCTGCACCGCCATTTCATAGCAGGTGCTTTGTTCACGCAAACGCCGGTAGGTGTCTTGGATGCAGCCGTTCAGTTCCCTGTGAGAAGCGCAGGTATGCCGGAATACGACGAATGGCAAGGAATTGCATTGGACAATGGGCTGGATATATTTTTCATGGATTGTGCTGTATTCAGGCGCTACGGCGGCACCGGAAAAGATGATAATGGGGATCGGATCTGGCCGGTCGCCGGATACCTGTTTGACCCGGTGCAGCATGTTTCCATTGACCAGGATGCTGTCACCGGCTTCCAGGGTAACATGCTGCTGCCCGACCTGGTAATCCAGTACGCCGCTGACAGCCGTCGCAATTTCAAAGTCGGGATGCCAATGGAACGGCGCTGCCCAATTGGGGAACTCAGCCAGCTCATCGTGAAAATAGGTGACGGGAAATTCCGTAGCTTTGTGTGGGATTTGTTCTCTTAATTGGTGGTCCAGGATGATTGACATAAATGATCGCTCCATACAACGTTCAATGATTATCTTACTATATCACGGATTGCACCATCCATGTCAAAAGATTCCGATTTATTTGGTGGGATCCATTACGAAGCCGATACGAAGCCGAAAAAAAGAGCAGACTCTGCGTCTGCTCCATTTTCTTTTATCGGTTTTGTGCTTTGTAGTTCTCTCCCCATGTCCGCATGGCATCCAGAATGGGATTCAGACTTTTTCCAAGCTCGGTCAGACTGTACTCCACCCGGGGAGGGACCTCGGCATACACTTTCCGGCTGACCAGTCCCTTTTCCTCCATATCCCGAAGCTGTGCCGTCAGCACTTTCTGGGACACGCTGCCGATGGACTTCTTCAGCTCTCCAAACCGCTTGGTCCCCGGCATCAGGTCCCGCAGGATCAGAACTTTCCACTTATCGCCGATGAGCATCAGCGTGGTCTCCACCGGACAGGCAGGCAATTCTTTCGTTTGCTGCATGGTATCACACCTTCCAATAGTTTCTTTTTGGTAACTACGGCACAATAAAGTGCTTACTTTACAATCGATACTTATGAAAGTATGATAATCCTGCAAGGTGAAAATTGCAATCCCAAAAGTCACATTCAACACCAGGAGGTATTTATCATGAATGAAGTCGTAACCTTTTTGCAGGAAAATCCCGTACAGTATCTGGCCACTGTGGGCCGTGACGGCAAGGCCAAGTGCCGCCCCTTCATGTTTTCCGGCGAGATGGACGGCAAGCTGTGGTTCTGTACCAACAACACCAAGGATGTCTACAAGGACATGCAGGCCAATCCCAATATTGAAATCACGGTTTCCAGCCCGTCCTATGCGTGGATTCGTTTGAACGGCGAGACGGTCTTTGAAAATAACATGGCCGCCAAGGAGATGTGCATCCGGAACCCCATCGTCAAGGGGCAGTATGGAGAAGCCACCAACCCCATCTTCGAGGTGTTCTATCTGAAAAATGCCCATGCGGTGATTGCCGACTTCTCCGGCAACCCGCCCAAGGAGTACGATCTGTAAATAGGGGAGAAGCCCTGGGGGCCGCTGTCTTGCAGGGCTGCACCTGTCTTCATACGGAGGATGCCAGATGAATGTCAAGGATTACTTTGCTGTGATTGTAAATCAAATTCATTCTTCTGCCTTTGCTACTGTGGATGGCCATGGGCGGCCCGTTACCTGTGCCATTGACATGATGGATTATGATAAAAATGGGCTTTACTTCCTGACAGCAAAGGGCAAAAACTTTTATGACCGGCTGAAAGCCAATGAAAATATCGCTTTCACAGCCATGAGGGGAGATAATACGCTGTCCTGCGTGGCGGTGTCGGTACAGGGAAAAGCGCGGGAGATCGGCCCTGACAAGCTGCCGGAGCTGTTCCGTAAAAATCCCTATATGGAGAAGATTTATCCCGATCCACGCTCCCGCAGCGCCCTGACGGTATTCAAAATCTATGAGGGAACCGGCGAATGGTTTGACTTCTCCCAGCTTCCCATTGAGCGGGCTAGCTTTTCCTTTGGCGGCGCACCGGCGAAAGAAACCGGCTACTTCGTGACGGATAAGTGTATTGGTTGCAAATTGTGCTATTCCAAATGTCCACAGAAGTGCATCGACATTTCTGGAAAGCCTGTGGTCATCCGGCAGGAACACTGTCTGCACTGTGGGAACTGCTTTGAAATTTGTCCCGCAGGGGCCATCGAACGGAGATGATGATATGACTCAGGAACAACAGACGGATGATCTGATCCGCTGTCTGCTGGCGGAACAAAGAGAATATCAGGACATTGGAGTGCCGTCGGAGCTTCCGGACAAGCGTCGGCTGCTGCGGAGCCTGATGAACGTCCGCCCGCCGGCCCCGGTCAGCGAGGAGTTTCTGCGTGCACAGGATTCCTATCTGCAGGGGCGCCTTGCCCAACAGGGCGTCACCAGATTGCAGGACCTGACGCCGGTGCGGCCCGGCCTGTATCTCTGGCAGGGTGACATCACCACCCTGGCAGTGGACGCCATTGTCAACGCGGCCAACAGCGGCATGACAGGCTGTTACATTCCGTGCCACGGCTGCATTGACAACGCCATCCACACCTATGCGGGGGTACAGCTGCGCTTGGAGTGTGCCCGGATCATGGCCGGGCAGCAGGGAGAGGAACCCGTAGGCCGGGCTAAGATCACAAAAGCCTACAATCTGCCCTGCCGCTATGTGCTCCACACGGTGGGTCCGATGATTGAGGGAGCCGTTACCAAAACAGACCGGGAACAGCTGTCCAGCTGCTACCGCTCCTGCCTGGATCTGGCGGCGGCCAACGGCCTGCACAGCGTGGCCTTTTGCTGTATTTCCACCGGAGAGTTTCATTTTCCCAATGAGCTGGCGGCACAGATCGCCATTGAGACGGTCCAGGGCTGGCAGCGGCAGAACCCGGACAAAATCGAGGTGATTTTCAATGTGTTCAAGGACCGTGACCATGAACTCTACAAGCGCCTGCTGGGATGATATCGCCCGGCTCAAGCGGGAACTGGATACAGCAGACGCGGTGGTGATCGGGGCTGGAGCAGGCCTCTCCACTTCGGCGGGCTTTACCTACGGCGGGGAGCGGTTTCACCGGTATTTTTCCGACTTTGAGGCCAAGTACGGCTACCATGACATGTATTCCGGCGGTTTCTATCCCTATGCCACCCCGGAGGAACGGTGGGCCTTCTGGAGCCGGACCATCTACATCAATCGGTACCTGGACCCGCCAAAGCCGGTTTATCAGGACCTTCTGCAGTTGGTGCGGGGCAAGGACTATTTTGTGCTGACCACCAATGTGGACCACTGCTTCCAGAAGGCGGGTTTTGATAAGCAGCGGCTGTTCTACACGCAGGGGGACTACGGCCTGTGGCAGTGTTCCAGGCCCTGCCACCAGAAGACTTATGACAATGAAGCGGCCGTCAGAAAAATGTTCACCCAACAGAGGAATCTGAGGGTTCCCAGTGATCTGGTGCCGCATTGTCCGGTGTGCGGCGCGCCCATGTCCATGAACCTGCGGGTGGATGACACCTTTGTGGAGGATGTGGGCTGGCATGCGGCCGCAGGGCGGTATGAGGCGTTTCTCCGCAGCCACCAGGGACAGCATCTTCTCTTTCTGGAATTGGGCGTCGGCGGCAATACGCCGGTGATTATCAAATATCCCTTTTGGAACATGACCCATCAGAATCCCAGGGCGAACTATGCTTGTATCAACCTGGCAGAAGCATACTGTCCCAAAGAGATCCAGAAGCAGGCAATCTGCATCGACGGAGATATCGGAAATGTACTGCACGCATTGCTGCAATGCGGGAAATAGCAACGCAAGCTGAAGCGAGGTGGGTTTGCGCGGGAACGCGCTGTCCGTCTGCTGGCCTGGGAGACAGAAGCACAGGGATAGATGCAGCGAAAGAGCCGGAAGAGCTGTCAAAGGAGTACCTTGCAGACTACTATTTGACTACTATCGTGAAAACCCCCAGAGGCATTGCGCCGCAATGCCTCCGGGGTTTTCTTATCAAACTTCTCAATTTTGGCTAAAACCCATAAAACCATTGGCCCCCAACGGTTTCCCATTTGACCGCCTGATGACTCCGACTCTGTAGGCCACTGGTTCGAATCCAGCCGGGCG
>CDZF01020797.1_pt1 | contig 13972 bp, 11 predicted proteins | sample 557591 | NCBI WGS metagenome assembly CDZF01 (sample SAMEA3182093, study PRJEB8094) | gut metagenome | biome: human; feature: gut; material: Stool; isolation source: human stools | place: Canada | collected 2012-02-04
ACGAACCGGACGCCGGAGTGCTTGCCGCCGTCCCGGTGAGAGAGCTCGATAAGGCCGGGAACGGAGGAGGTGATGTACAGATCCGGTACGTCCCGTCTCAGGGTAGTCCGAAGGCGCTGTTCCAGCGCTCTGTCCCCCGTCACCAGGTCCAGGCTGTCCAGCTCCCCCAGGTTCTCCCGGATCAGGGTACGGATATCCTCCGCCGGACGGCGGGTGCCCTGAATATAGGCAATGGCCTGGGGCGTGGCACCGTAGCGCACCGGGTCACGGACATAGTCCGCCGCCGCCCAGGCCTCTCCCCGGATAAAGATCTCCAGGGCCACAGGCTCATTTTTCGTCAGATCCAGAATGACCTCCACGGAGCGGGGCGTCATGGTGAGGCGGTGGATGCACGTCCCGGTGGTCAGCTGCCACACCGCCGCGCCGTTGGAGGTGACAGCATACTCGATCCCAGGTACAGCCAGCACATCCGCCGGCAAGCTTCCCAGGGGCCGGCCGCTGGCGATGACCACATGGACGCCCCGGGCCATGGCTGCCTCCAGGGCCCGGCGGTTTTCCTCCGGCAGGCGTCCGTGCTCGTCCAGAGTCGTGCGATCCAAGTCCAAGGCAATGCAGCGAATGTCCATAGATACCTCCTTGCGCCGTCCGCGCAGTTCTTTTTTGGATATTTTAGCACACAGGCGTCCCCTCTTTCAATGGCCCGTGCTTTACACCGCCGGAGGATGTGGTATACTGATGGGCGAAAAACACCCGATTACAGGAGGTACCACCATGCAGGATCAAACCCTTGCCCGGCAGCTGCTGGACTTTCTCCAGGAGAGTCCCAGCTGCTACCACGCCGTGGATGCCCTGTCCCGCACGCTTCGGGAGGCGGGCTACACGTTTTTGCCGGAGGCCCGGCCCTGGGCCCTTGCCCCCGGAGGGAAATACTTTACCGTGCGGGGAGACTCCTCCCTGATTGCCTTCCGGCTTCCTGACGGAAGGCCCCGGGGATTCCTCATCGCCGCAGGGCACAGCGACTCCCCCACCTTGAAGCTGCGGGAAAACGCAGAGCTGCCCTCCCCCGGCGGTGCCATGCGGCTGAGTGTGGAGCCCTACGGCGGCGGCATCTGGCGGTCCTGGATGGACCGTCCCCTCTCCGTGGCAGGGCGCATCACCGTGGAGGCGGAGGGCCGCATTGAGACCCGGCTGGTACAGGTAGACCGGGATCTTCTGGTGATCCCCAGCGTGGCCATCCACATGAACCGGGAAGTCAACAAGGGTACCGCCCTGGATCCCGCCGTGGATCTTCCGCCCCTGCTGGGAGTGGGAACGGAAGCCGGGAGCTTCCGCGCCCTCATCGCCCGGGAGGCGGGTGTGGCGGAGGAGGCCATCCTCACCACGGAACTGTTCCTCTACCCCCGGACGCCCGGAACGCTGCTGGGGATTCAGGAGGAGCTCATCGCCGCTCCCCGGCTGGACGATCTCCAGTGCGTCTTTGCCTGCACCCGGGGATTCCTGGCAGCCGGGGAAAGTGAGAGCGTGCCGGTTCTGTGCGTCTTCAACAATGAAGAAGTGGGCAGCAACACCCGCCAGGGGGCGGACTCTACCTTCCTGACGGATATCCTGGCCCGCATCGGGGAGGGTGCGGGGCTCTCCGGGGAGGATTACCGGGCGGCTATCGCCTCCAGTTTTCTGGTCTCTGCCGACAACGCCCACGCCGTCCATCCCGCCCACGGGGAGTACGCCGACAAGAACGAGTTCCCGGTGCTGGGTGGCGGCATTGTTCTCAAGTACAACGCCAATCAGCGCTACACCACCGACGCCCTCTCCGCTGCCGTCTTCCGGCAGGTATGCCGCATGGCGGAAGTGCCGGTACAGCTTTACAGCAACCGGGCGGATCTGCCGGGCGGATCCACGCTGGGCAATATCTCCAGTGCACACCTGTCCGTCCCTTCCGTGGATATCGGCCTTCCCCAGCTGGCCATGCACGCTTCCTGGGAGGTGGCCAGCGTGGCCGACACGGGGGCTCTTGTGCGGGCCATGGAAGTCTACTTTAGCCGCACCCTTCAGGTTCTGCCTGACGGCAGCATGCAACTTTGAGCATGTTTTCCAAGAGAGAGGAAACGGCCGCGCTTGGCAGCGCGGCCGTTTTTTGTCAGGGAACCGCAGCCAAACTGCTCTGGGGAAGATGTCCCCAATCAAAAAGGGAGATGCAATCATGCATCTCCCTTTTCTAAGCAAATCCTGCCGTTCCGAAATAATTGCGCATTTGCCCCCTATAATACCCGGATCTTTGCTCCCTCCGCTTCATCAAACCTTAACACTATTATTAAGTATACGCCATATATCAAAGGATGACTCTTGCGGAACCACGTCTTTTAAAAGCGGCTCCATTGTATGGGCAATTTTTTCTTTCAGTTGTTTTACTATGCTTTGAAATCTCTGCTGCTGATTTGATTTGTCGATCATCACGGGAGGGTCACGCACCGGTGCAACATCATTTAAGAAATCATTAAGTGCATGTATAACCTCATTAATTGCTAATAACACGGAAGGCGAAACTTTATGAGAACTTAGTATAAAGGGAATTACGGCTTTCAGTTCCGACGCAGATCGAGTACAATACTCAACATCCAATTCAAATGGTAAGTTACAATTCACCCTGGACCACGGCATGGTTAATAAACGTTTTGACTCTAAAAGAACAGCAATGTACATAATAACAGGACTGGAATCATCATCTGTATATTCCCAGCTTACACCCCCCACAGGTGTTGATATTCCAGTTATTCTCGCCATACATATATCACCTCATTCCATATTGAAACACGTCTGACAAAAAAATTCAATTACAAAAATAAGCCCAAGAGTCAAGGTGCTGGCATACCTTGACCCTCGGGCTTTTATTCTGACACCACAGCCACATTTTTGCAGCAAAGCCGCCTTTGAAAAAGCACGTGTTCGTATAATGTCCATCTGGTGCAGACGAACTCTTTTGATGGCACTCTCAAGTCCGCTCCCAAGGCCAAATCGCAGTCCAGCGCCTGCGCAGCCGGTGGTGGCTTTGCCGCCTTACCGATGCGGCGTACCCCACAAGCGTTTTGGATTGAAGGCCCAAACCTTGGCGTAGGGCGGATTGATTCCGCCCGAGCAATTTAATTTCCTACGGTACCCATAAAAATGACCACACCGAAAGGTGTGGTCATTTTTATGGATTATTGAAACAGTATAGATGCCAGAAGAATATGGGGCCCCGCACAACAAAACAGATTTGGTACACTGTATGAGTTACTTCCGTTAGGCATAGTCTCAGCAGCACACCATACTTTTTCGCTCTGTTCCTCAAATAGGTTGATTTTATAGCATTTTAGAGCTATACTACAGATAAGTATTCTTATTGGTTTTCAACTAGCTCTGTCTTTATGCAACGAGCACATAAAACAGGCTCCGGGAATAACTTTGAATACCTCACAATGAAACGAGTAAGCTATGAAACTAATCAATTCTTTCTGATGCTCGTTATGAATTGAGAAAATAGTTGTGTGCGACTTTTAGTAGTCCCCCTATGTTTCATCGCTTTACACGACAAATTCGAGCCAAAAGATGTGTATCGTTGGCTTTGTTTTGATGCGTGTAAAGCAACAGTATCCGTTATTTGCTGCCACGCTCATTACAAAGAGCGTGGCTTTCTTGGCTCAGAAGGTAGGGAAGCTATGAAAAAAGTGTCTGGAAAAACCCATAGTCAAGAACAGCTGAATATCTGGGCTAATCAAAACAATCCAAACAACAAAACATACAGAGCTAAATCAAACAATCACAGCAATCAACTCAATCCAAATGGCACACATCAACAAAAACATAACACAAAAAGACGTTATCAAAAGATTGAATATGTGGAATGGGCACCAGATTATCCTGAGTGGGATGATTGAAAACATATGAAAATTCATCTCTTGCCAATGTGCTCTTGGGTGCTCGTTATCCAAATCCAAGATATGCAGCAGAAATTGAAAAAAGCGAATAGATAATAAGTAAAAATCCCGAATGCTTTCGCATTCGGGATTTTTATGGCTAATCGCAACACTATAGATGCCACAGCCTTTGGGTAATATCCGAATATCAAATTATAATATTGGAAAAAGAATCCGCCATGCGAGGCCTGCTCCTATAAGGCAGAATCGTTCATTATTGCGTATAACGGATACGTTGTGTTTTGCGAATAAGATCGGGCGGATAGGATGTAACTTTGGTTTGTTCATTGCGTTGGGATAGAGAATAAATTTGACGATATTCGTTCTCGTATAAATCACAAAAGGTAATCGATACTGTACCCTGCGACTTCTGGCTTGTAGCAATTACCAACGCATCTCCTTGTGCCAGAATACCGCTGCCCCATGCCTCTTCAAATTCTTCTGAAAAGAAGTCAACTGTCTTAATGTTGTAGGCAATCCCCGCTCCCACATTTTTGATAATGTATATACGAGCATCGTCTCCAAGACTATATATACCAGGTGAAATTATAGTTTCCCGTGCTTGTCCTTTTGCTTTTTGTAGGAGGTCTTCTTCGGAATCTTCCCCTATTGTATAATGTTCCATCAAAATTCTCATGTCTAATACAGGTAGTACTTCAAGGCGTTCTCGATGATAATCAATTTTGTAGCTTCGCTGAATAACCAAGGCAGTGGTAAATACCGTGGCAATTCCTGCAATGGCTGCTCCTAAAACAGCGCCCCAGAATGACCCTGCAGAGCTATTCCAGTCATCGAAGGATATATTGTTAACCCGAACTGTAAAATAATACTTTGCAAACCAGCTAATCAAGATTAGTAATATTACTGTTATAAAAAGAATTGCTGCCCCTATTCTAAGGTGCTTGTTTCGTTCTTCTCGCTCGATTTTTGTGGGTTTCCTATAGTGTATAGTTGGACCATATGCGTGTTGCTCCAAAGACTTAGCCTTATGGGCAAATATATCTTGCAGAGAACGAAATAAGCTATAGAGCTTTTCAATGACAGGGCGTTTAATGTAGTAGTTTAACCAATATTTTAGCTTTCCTGATTTATCCATATTGCACTGCTTGCTAACCGTTATGTGCCAGCATATATAAGAATAAAAGTGCTGACCATCGGTTTCCTTTCTAATAGATTTTCTTTTACGGGTTGTTTAGATTTTTTTGATTACTTACCGGACAGCCTCAACATTGCGACCCGCATTGCTGGATCCAACCAGAGATGGAAATCCAATGCGATTTCTGAGTGTGCGGTCACGCCGCCACCTTTGCCTTGCTTTACTGTCATCCCTATCGCTTGTGTCCTTTTCACCCAAAGGCTTGGCGTAATTGTCAAGGACGAGGATCGTGCCTGCTGCATTAGTTCTTTACATGCAGCGTCATCGAAATCCGGGTTCTCCGCCATTTCCCACTGGCGCAAGAACTCCAATGTATTTCTGCTGCGCATCCAGCTCTGGATCACGTACCCAGGCGATTCTTCGGAATATTCTTTGGCCAGCTGAGTCAACGATATTGAACCGTTATCTGCATTCTCTCTGATGTAACGCCTTATAATTTCGGTGTAGGTAAAGATTCTTTCAAAGTCTTTGCTCTTTTCCTCGTTGAGGGAGTCGTAAAAATCTTTTCTGATCCCGGGTACAAAATCCGGGAAAACCAAATTTTTTGAGACCAGCGTCCCCAGTACGGAATCGAATTGAAGTGCAATTCGCATATACAGCTCGCTAAGTTCTTTCTCCGTCATACTGTATCCTCCGCTTTTTGTTTCAGTATAACACAGAAAGAGAGGGTTAGATAGAGCTCTACAAAATCATAGTGCCGGAGATTGATATCGAGTGGCTTTTCTGGGGCTGCCAGCCTTGTCGTAGTCGATATTACATCTGCGACCCTTTTCAAATTGGACATCCATATAGATTTCAGTTCCAACGATTGGGATATACTTTGCATTGGACAAGAGCTTATCGATTGCTGCGCTTGTCCAGCGTTCTTTCCCTGCAGGGGAAAGAACCCTTCTCTCAGAAAGCATATCCGCAACTTTACCAAGGCTGGCTCCGGAAAGATAGTAGTCAAAAATCATGCGGACGACTTCTGCTTTCTCCTGGCAAATGATAACTTCATTGTTTTCCATTTGATAACCATAAGGAATGCGCATGTTTATATATCCTCCTTTGCTAAAACAATAATATACGCAGGTTTAGAAACGGAGACTTTTCCGCCCAAACCTGCGCTTTGAAATAGTATTTATTGAATTAATGAATAATCAACAGTGATGTTTATGGTACAAACTCTCGGTAAAAAGCAAAACCTGCGTATAACTATCGTTATACGCAGGTTTTGTCTACTCTGGTGGAGCGTCCGCAACCAACGATGAACACCTTTCGCAGTTGGTCAGGTCACCCTCAAGCCCCTCCTCGATCTCGTCCAGCAGGATGTCATCAATTGTGATTGGAGTGTCGCTGCCGTTCAAAACCAAGGTAAACCGGTCATCATACAAATATACCGCCCGGAGGAAGATATTGATGATCCCACGCTTGATGTTCTCGTCGTTCTTGTCTCCTTGCCTGAGCGAGTAGAGATAGGCTCTAACCTGGGGTGCTGTCAAAGTCACCTGCTTTGCCATCTCGACAGCCAACTGTGCTTGCAGTTCCTCTTTTTCGTGCTGGCGTTTTTCAATCCGCTCAGTGATCATGTCGGCCGCCTGTCCCCGCTCCAGCGCCTTCCAGAGATTCTCAATGGCGGTGTCTGCTTCCTGGATGGCAGCTCTGATGCGTTTGATGGATGTTGTGTCCCGGTTGGATTCGCAAACCTCGGATACCGAGGCCGCAATCCGCTCAATGTTGCTGTCTGTCAGCAACTTGCGGCACTCCAGCACAACACGATCCTCGATTTTCTCTTTACTGATGACCTTCTTTTTGCATTTGCGCCGTTTGAAATTATTGCAGGCATAGTAGTGATAGGTCTTGCCGGATTTTCCTGTACCACCGTAACCGGTCATCATCTCCCGGCAGTAGCCACAGAACAGCTTTGTGGTGAGCAGATACTCTTCCCGCCCTCTGGCTCGGGCAGGTGCTTTTTTGTTGCGATCAAGGATATAGTGGACGCGCTCAAACAGCTCATCTTCAATAATACGGGGCATACCGCCCGGTGTTTCCTGTCCTTTGTAGAGGTAATAACCGATGTAACGCCGGTTGTTCAAAATGCGATGGACGCTATTTTTATTAAAGGGTTTGCCAAGAGAAGTCGTGAGCTTTCTGCGGTTCAAATCACGGATAATATCTGCAACTGTTTCTCCACTGGCATACCGTTCAAAAATCTCCCGGACAATCTTTGCTTCTTCCTCATCCACATAGTACCGACGTTCGGAATCCACCTTATAGCCCAAACCTGGATTGCTGCCATTGGCCAAACACTTTTGCGCATTGATCTCCATGCCCCGGCGAATCTTTTGGGAAAGCTCCGCTGAGTAGTATTCAGCCATACTTTCCAGAACACCTTCCACCAGAATGCCGCTGGCATCATCACTGATATTTTCCCGTGCGGAGATCACCCGTACACCGTTCTTTTTCAGTTTTGCCTTGTTGATGGCACTGTCATATCGGTTGCGAGCAAAACGGTCAAGCTGGTAAACCAGAACACCCTCAAAGGTATGCTTGTCACTGTCGGCAATCATCCGTTGGAACTCGGCGCGGCTATCGGTGGTTCCACTCTGGGCGCGGTCGATGTACTCCCCAACAACGAGATAGCCGTTGTTTTTGGCATACTCATAACAGGTATGGAGCTGTCCTTCAATGGATTGCTCAGTCTGGCTATGACTGGAGTAGCGAGCATAGATGACAACATTCATTGTTTCGCCTCCCCAAGCATTTGCAGTAGCGTTTCCTTAAGTCGTGCATTCATAGGAGAAGCGGGGTCAAAGCACATCTCAACAAACTTCTGCATCTGAGGGTCGTTCTGCTGGATTTTAGGCTTGTACTCATACAGCTTTCCTTGAGGATTGTCCGTACGTCCGAAGATATAATCCATGGACACATCGAAGTAATCCGCATACCGGGTAAGCGTTTCAAATGTCGGCGAAGCCTGGTTGAGCTCATAACGGTTCAGGCTGGATTGCTTGACACCGACGATCTCGGCCATCTTTACTTGAGATAGTTTGACACTTTCCCGCAGAAACCGCAACCTTTCAGCTACTTCTTTCAAGAGATACACCCCCTATTTGACAGCTTCATTATATCAGATAGCAGGTTAATCTTCAACCCTATATTAGCATAATTTAAAGGAAGAAATAGCGGTATCTCATAATCTTCGAACTCCATATCTTGATCCAAGCACATTGTAGCAAGCAATGCGTGTGGATAGCCACACACAAATCCGGCAAGCAATGCGAGTGTTAATACACGCTCACATTTTCTGCCGTCTGCTTGTTGAGGGCAGCGCCCCCAAGCCCCTTTTGAACACAGAATTTCATTCTGTGGCTGCGCGTTCTGCGAACGCTCTTATCTGGAATTTTCCCTGGCATAGAAGCGATGCTATCTAATGCTATTGCGTAAAACACTTACCTATAGCACAGCATTATCTATCCACATCTCGCACTGGCTCATTACAATCTGTACCGCTTCCTCCATGATATTTCCTCCTAAGCATCTCGCCAACTGGGATAATTAAAAGGTAATGTGTGATCAATGAATTCTTTATATTATCTCCATCAATTTCTTATTAAACTTCAGCCATTCTTGACCGTCCTCAAAAGTCGGAAGGACGGTTTTTACTCTTGCCCAAAATGCGGGACTGTGGTTCTTGTAGGTAATATGACTCAACTCATGTACTACAACATAATCAATCACGGAGATAGGGCACATGATAAGCCTCCACGCAAAATTTAGATTATTCTTTGTGCTGCAAGAACCCCATCGAGCCTTCGCCTCCGATAGTTTTATAGTTCCGGGCGTGACACCCATAACATTCGCATACAGGGCAATTCGCTCTAATATGATCTGCATTGCTTGTTCCTTCAACCAAGCAGTCAGCGCCGCAACATCGTAATTCTTTGGAACAATCAGTTCGTTTCCTGAAATTTCAACCGCATCAACCGCATCTTTAATGATGGCGTAATTGTTGCCGAGATACATAATGCTTTCGCCAGTCTCCACAACAACGAGAGGGTGCTTCTCTCCGAAGACAGCTACCTGCTGTTGTTTTTCATTGATCCAACGTTTTTTCTTTCGGACAAAATCATCTATTACGGAATTTGGCATAAAGGCCGGAGCGCGGACAATGAGGTTGGCCTCATTATCTATTACAAGTGCCACGCTCTTTCTGTCGGAGCGCACTACCTGATATGCTATTCCATGCATCAGTCATCCCTCCCGAAATGCTGATAGCCGAGTTCCATCAGTTTCTGCGCAATATCCTTACGGCGTTTCACGATGTCTGGCACAACCTTCTTAATTTCAGGCGCAATCAGCTGTTTGATAATATATGTGCGTAGTTCCTGCTGCAATGCCACATTATTCCAGAAGTTAACAGCGACCGTTTCCTGCTTGAATCGGTTCAGAATATCATCCGTCAGATTCTTCATCGTGGTCATCTGCTCATCAGACAACTCTTCAAAGGTCTTTTTTCCAAAAAACTCCGTCTTCAAAAGGCCAAGAAACGGCATTTCATGTGTCGCATCATAACCGTAGGTATTTTCCTTCGCCCGACCGGCCTTGATGTCGCGGCGCAGCTGTTCGAGAGCCTTGCGGAGTTCTTCCCAGTTGTTCTTGAACTCCTCCAGAATTTGTTCCAACCGCTCACTCAAGCGAGCATACAATTCTGGGTCTTTCGGCATATTAATGTTGATAAACTCGCGGACAGCATATTTGATTTCTTCGCTAACCGCACGATCACTCTTTTTGCTCTGGCCGCCTTTCAGGAAGTCATCCGAAAGCAAGGAAATGGGTGCAATTTCCATATCCACACCGTTGACTTTGAGGTATTCCTCGATAATGGCTCGGACTTTCTTGCTGGCATCCTTATTGGAGAACCTTGGATTTCTGGTCATCTTTGCTACGGATTCACGAATGAAAGCAAGCGCCTTGTAATCCTCGCTATACTCCAATGCTGCCGGATTCGGAAGAACACGGTCAAACAAGCGTGACATAACAGAGACCCGTCCATTGAATTCTTCCCGGAGTTCCTCATCAATGCAAAGTTCCTCAATAATGTCGGAGGTCTGCGAAAGTGCGTAACCGACCTTTTCGTTAAGGAACTGGATAATCTCGTTGTACGCCGTATTCAGTGCATCAATATCCTTGGACTTGTCACGAAGGGATGACAAAATCTCATCCCTATCAGCATCAGCATAATCGGCAAGAGCGTCTTTAAGATGGTTTGTGATACCCACATAATCTACCAAGTATCCGCACTTTTTATTTGCTCCGCAAGTGCGGTTCACTCTTGTGATGGCCTGCAGGAGATTATGGTTTGTCAACTTCTTGTCAAGATACATGACCTGCTCAACAGGAGCGTCAAACCCTGTCAGCAGCATGGCGGTAACGATTAGGATGCCGTAATTGCCATCACCACCTTTAAGGCCGGTCTCTCCGAACGGTGCCTTAAAGCCGTCAATGATGAGTTCATTCTCACTCTCATTTGTATACTGTTTCAGGTGCTGATCCTCGTTTGCACCGCCGGACGAGATGATGCAGGCAGTTTTGAGTTTCTTCAGCTGTTCGATATCAATGTGGTTCGGATTGCTGCATTCCAGCTCTTCTATTTTCTTGGGAAGGAGTGCATCAATCGCTTTCTTATATCGGTATGCCGCTTCTTTACTGACTCCGACGACCTGCGCTTTAAATCCGTTGGTGAAAACTGTATTGATATAATGGTCGAGCATATCAGCAGCTTTTTCGCTTATGACTTCCTGCGCCTCAAGATATCCTCTGACAGTGTACTTGCCAAGGATTTCAAGCTGTTCATCATCTTCAAGATAGCCAAAAACATCGATAAATGCGTGGTTCATGGCATCGTGATCGGTAATCTCGCTGTCCGTTGCACGACCTTCATATTTGATTTCTACGACAATACCGTCTTCCTCGGCTTGTCGCATTGTATAGGTATCAATGTAACCACCGAAGTTATCAACAGTCTTGGTAATCGGAGTCCCCGTAAATGCGACCTTTACCGAGTTAGGCATACTTTTCCACATATTTGCAGCCAATTCAGAGTATTCGGAACGGTGCGCCTCATCGATCATAACCAGAATGCGATCGCTTGTATTGAGAACCGGGAATGTGGAAACTGAAGTTCTCTGTTCCAAAGAGCCGGTTTTCTTACCCTTCTTATCCTTGCTCTTTTCCGCCTCGCCGAATTTGTGAACCATCGCAACCGTAACATCGCTTGCAGTATTCTTGATGAGATCTTTCAGTCCATCGATGCTGCCAGCAATGTTGATGGCATACTTCACGGTCTTCGTGGTCTTGAACATCTGCGTCTGCAGGTCTTTTCTGTCCACGATTAGAACGACCTTGTAGTTGTTTAAATCGAAGGAATTGTACATCTTGCGGATAACAAACATCATGGTGAGCGTTTTGCCCGTACCCTGGGTATGCCAGAGCGTACCGCCTTTTTCTCCCTTATCGGCAGTACGCAGTCGCTCGATAATTTTGGATGCGCCGCGATACTGCATATAGCGGGGAACGAGTTTCACACGGATGCCGTTGTCCTCATCTTTATACGCTATGAAGTTCTGGACAATATCAAGGAGGTGGGATGGTTCAAGCATACCCGCCACAGCAATCTCCTGTGCCGAAGGCTTGCCGTTAGGATTGATATCACGAAGCTTGTATGGATAGGCATCTTTCCACTCCATAAAATGGCTGACACCGCCTGTGATGCTAGAATAGCGGCAATCATGGAAACAGGTGGACATGATAATCTGATTGAAGTAGAACAGTTCCGGCACACCTTCCAGCTCTTCAGCACCTCTGCGGTTCTGGTAACGCATCAGCTGGTCGATGCCTTCTGCCATCGGTTCTGTGATATCTGGCGCCTTGCACTCGATGACCACGAGAGGCAGACCGTTTACAAACAGGACAATATCGGGAATGATATACTCCTCTTTGCCGGGAATGCGAACCTTATACTGGCTGATGGCAAGGAAGTCGTTATCAGTAGCGTTGGGACCGTCATAGGCATCCACATCCCTCCAGTCGATAAGACGTACAGGACAGTTTATCTCGCCACTTTCTTCGTTGTCGGCAGACAGCCCTTCCGTAATGCGGTCATAAACTTCCTCGTTGTTTTCAAGAATCTGCCGAAGTGGATGAGGATAGTTCTGAACCTGAACACAGAGATCGTCGACCTGGACATCGTTCAGCCACGGATTTAGACGCTTCAGGGCAGCTTTCAGGCGCGACACGATAACGACCTCCGAGAAGGACTCCCGGAAACTCTTCTGAGGATCGTGCTTTTCGCTGTCATCCAGTTGAACGACTGTCCATCCCAACTGTTTTAGTTGTTCAAGCAGGGGAGTCTCCACATACATCAATTCAGATGGTCTTCCTGCCATAAACGCCGCCTCCTTATATCATAGTCACATCTACTAAACCAGACAGTAAATCATGCATCATTCCAGCTTTGATACTTTCCATCTTGTTATAGTACTGTACTTCTCGTTCTATTTTCTCATCTACTATCCGCAGTTTTTCTACAACTGCTTCTTGTTCCTGCATACTCAACACTGGAACTTTTATTTCAAGAATATTTTTCAAAGGCAACTTTGCTTGAACCTCGCCAACTGTTCCACTCGCAATTTCTTTCTGCCCGTACTCCGATTTGAGAAAATAGTATAAAAACTCAGGACTATAACCTTTGATGTTTGCAATTTTGGCACAATTTTCTGTTAAGTTAGCTTTATCAAGCGTTTCTCCCACAAGAGCAACCGCACCAACAGTTCCGACAATAGAAATAATCAAATCTCCGGCATCTACTATGTATCTCGAAATCTTGTGAAAATCTGATTCTTCTACATACATGAAATCGTCTGTCAATTCCACAACCTTCGGTTTTGTCATATCTCTAACGCGAATATATGGGTGTGCTGTTTTAGCAATCGTCAATTCAGAGCCTTTAGGGATGCGCTTGCCACCAAGTGCGTTAGCAAAAGTTCCCATTTTAACTGTATTCTCATCCTTGATACTTTCGGTAAGTATATCTTGAACCACACCTTTCATTAGAGATGTGTATTTCTGAATTAAATCCCTTGTCTTGTCGATGACAGCATCAATAGACTCCAGCACCTCTACAATTTTCTTCTGTGTCGGTACGTCAGGAGCCTCAAAGCTGAACTTATAAAATTTCTCCTGGTTCAGATGTTTGATGGTGGAGCCAGTCAGCACATTCCGTACAAACAAATCAAACCAATGGGAATGAAGAACATAATGAAGGAACTCAGGTACAACCTCGTTGTTGATAGCTCGGACAACAAATACTCCGCTGTTAAGAGTAGCCTTTTCTGGACAGTCGACAACTACGGCGGTTTTACCTATGGTTCCGTCCTTTGTGATTAAAAGGTCATGCTCATGCAGTTGGATTCCTTTATCCTGTGCATAGCGTTCCTCTGTTACATGGTAGCAATCATCCCAATCTACTCTACCGTTATGGAAATCCACACCAGTTACAAGGTATGGTCCCTCAGTCTTAAATTCATCCGACCGTAAACCTTGCCAGCCGATGCGGGCGCGCAGGGAAAAGCAGTCGACCAGCGTATGCTTTGTCATGGAGGTCATGCGTCAACCTCCTTTTTCGGGATATATCCCAATTGTTCGAGGAATCCATTCAGTTTATCCTCGGCAGCTTTCCGCTCATCCAGTAGCGCGGTAACAGAAACATGGTATTTCTTCCACAGCTTGCTAACCGCACGAATGGTTTTTTGAACCTCGGCAGAAAGGTAGTCGTCCAGTTCCTCGACAAACCCGTCATGAAGAAGCTGCATTACAAGGTCTT
>CDZF01018790.1_pt1 | contig 13774 bp, 9 predicted proteins | sample 557591 | NCBI WGS metagenome assembly CDZF01 (sample SAMEA3182093, study PRJEB8094) | gut metagenome | biome: human; feature: gut; material: Stool; isolation source: human stools | place: Canada | collected 2012-02-04
TTACAAATCGGCATTTACATCATCACCTTTCACTTCTTCCCAGCCGTTGATTTCGGCTCCGTCCACTTCCATGCCTTCGGGAGTCTCAACCAGTGTTCCGCCGAGGGTCAGCGATTCGCCCTTTCCGGTGTTGAACTCCTTGAGGGCTTCCGTGAGGTCGCTTTTCAGCGTCGTGGGGGTCGGGTTGCCGTCCGCATAGCGGATTTCACCCGTCAGCAGTTGTTCCGTGCCGGTCACACCCAACAGCCGCACCGTGGCTTTCCACTTGCCGGCATCGTCACCTTCGGTAATCTTGGTGAAGAGCAGCACGACGTTCGAAGCGGCTCCGTAGGTATCGGTAGCGAAGTCGAGTGTTCCGGCTGCACCCGTCAGATGGGCAACAATCTCCGTGATGCGTCCGGCGGCATCACCAGTAGGTTCGACGACAAGCGTCAGTTCGCGTACCTGCTGCTTCATTGCGGCGGTCAGCGGATAGTCCTTGTCTTTCTCGATGGTCACCTGTTCCGTATAGGTGAAGAACCATCCCGGGGCATTGTTCACAAAGGTATCCGTGCCTGCCCGGGTTCCCGTGGCTGCGGCAATGGTGGCTGTGGTGCCGTTCACCGTGATTCCTTCAGCCGGGTTCCACACCGCAAGGGTGTAGCTGCCCGGAGCAAACAGATGGTCGGGGGTATGGGTGGCGGAAGTCTCCGTACCCGTATAGTCACCCATGGTGACCGTCCATGTGGCAGGTATGTCGATACCTTCACCGCGGGCCGACCAGTCGGCTGTCACCGCAATCTTCCCGTAGTCGGGATGCGGCGTGTCATAAAGCGTGTCCTTCACGCAGGAAGAGAGCAGCACGGCGGCTGCCATTCCCATCATATTTATATATTGTCTTGCTTTCATATTCTATTCCTCCGTATTAGAATAACTTCCATACCAATGTCACACCGGCATTGATGGGACCACACCAATCTTTTGTCTCGTTGCCGCGGCGTACACGTACACCGTCGATGACTTCATATTTTTCGAAATCGGCATTCAGGTAGCCCAAACCGAGGTTGAAATCAAGAGCCAGTGCCTTGTTCAGCCGCAGCTGATAGCCGGCGGTGATGCCGCCACCCATCAGGTCGCCCTGCTTGCCTGTTTCGGAGAGCTTGTAGTTGAACTGTCCGGCCTTGAACATCGCGCCCAGATACCAGGCTTTCTTCTCACCCATATAGTAACGCACTTCCGGAGCCACTTCCCAGAGTGCATAGCGGTGGTCCTTGTCGCTCCACGTCCATGAAGTCCACGAGCCGTTTACGGCAATGCCCCACGATGGGCAGATGCGCCATTCCACGCCAAGATCTGGTGTCAGGGTAGCCCAGCGCAGCAGGTTGGCACGCAGGGAGAGATGATAATCAGTTGTGATTTTGGTTTCCGACGGCGTGTCGGCAAGTGTATTTTGTTGAGCGGCTTTCTCGGCTTCTGCCTTTTCAGCGGCAAGTCGGGCTTCTTCCGCCTTGCGCTGCTCTTCGGCAAGCCGTTCCTGTTCGGCACGCTTCTCGGCTTCCAGTCGTTCGGTTTCCGCCTTGCGTCGTGCTTCCGCATCCGTCGCGGCAGTTCCCTTTACCGGTACCGTCAGGCGCACGGTGACAAAATCACCCTCAGTCGCATGGTTGCGGGTAATGAAATTCTCCTCTTTTATTTCCGCACGGATAATCAGTTCGGATTTCACACGGTTGGCACGGATCTTCGCCGTGGCAAGGTTCTCGGCTTCACTGCCCAGTGAATTACAGTAGCCGTCAACCAATAGCGGCAGCTTGCCGTCAAGAATTGTGGTTTTGTTGTTTTCGATACATTCCAACAGACGGGCAAGTTCCGTGTCATTGCCATTCCAAGGCACGTAGAACATGTCCTTCTGCGGAACGAACCGGAAGGTGTAGGTCGTGTCTGCTTTCTGCTGCGCAAAAGCCGGAAAAGCTGCCGATGCCAGCCACGAAAACAAAATGAAGAATAGGATTCTTTTGCTCATTTTTTATATGCTTTTTAAATTTCCAATCCAGACTTAACATACAAAATAAGCGAAAAGATTTAAATTCAGCCCGATTCTTGCCTATAAAAAATGTCTCAATTGTCAGAATCGCACATCTTTGTGATTTAGAACATTTTGGTTTTGTCGTTCAGACTATTTTTTTGTCGTTTGGTCTATTTTCCCCATCCACACACACCGTATTATTCCGCCTCTGTTTTCCTCCATTTGACAGGGGTACAGCCTGCATTTTCCTTGAACAGCCTTATAAAATGGCTTGGTGACAAAAAACCGGATTTCTCGGAGATGTCGGCTATCGTCAACCTCGGATATCGCGCAAGGAGACGTTTCGCATATTCTATACGAAGTCCGATAATCCAATCGCGGAACGACATGTCATACGTAGTTTTGATGTACCCGGACAGGTAGGTACGGTTGGTATGAAGCACATCTGAAAGCTCCTTTATGGTAAGGCCGGGCCGGATATAACCGTCCGCATCGATCCAACCTTTGATTTTTTTCGCTATTTCGGCATGGAAAAAAGGAGTATCCTGCCTCTGTGCCTGTTCCCGGTTTGTGGTGTCACACAGGTCTTCCTCTTCAGAAGTCATGCCATCTTCCATCGCGTTTTCCACCTGTTCGTAAAACAGCAGATAGTTCAGATAGCAAAGGAAGAGATAAATGTAAAACGGTACCGATGACAGAATCCAGATATAGACGTATTCATCAGGCAGGAATGTCAGCAGTCCGCATCCCACCCCGAATGTGACAGCCCAGTAGGTGAAAATGGAAAGCCATTTGATATAGGCACCGATGTCGTCCGCACGGGTGTCATCGAAAATGCGGATGACCCTGTGATAGGCCCGGAGAAGCCTACGGGTCAGGAACAGCCCATAGATAACCAACCATGCGGCCAAGGCAAACATCACCGTTGTCTGTAAACCACCTTTTGGTAACAACAGCAGAACGATGCCGGAAAGGATGGAAAACAGTATCCATAGACAGATATGCGTCCGTAACCGACATTTGGTGATATAAAAGCGGTCAAGCAGAGTGGTGAGGGCCGAACTGAACAACCAGTAGCACAAAAAATAGGTGGACAGGTTCATCAGGATGGCGGCATCGGTATTCTTGAACCTGATTCCAAAAAAGAAATGTACCGAATAGTTGGCGGCAAGTAACAGTATGGCTACCCCCATAATTCGCCGGGAACGCAGATAATTATTGAAAATGGCTTTTTCCGGGGTTGGAGCCAACAAAAAATAAAAGCCGAAGAACAACATCAACGGTAGCGCAATACAAAGTGAATAACTGTATATAGATGGTTCCATTTTATTATGCCTAACTATTTTGAATGCAAAATTAGCGAAAATACTGAATATATGGCGGATTTGCCATGACGATTTACTTTCAACACCCTATTTTGATATAATCGAGGGCTTGTTGTATGGTATCCTTGCCATTATGTCATATTGATGGAAAAAGGCAGGAAAAGGAATGGTATGTTCCCAATCCTGCCATATATATCCGCACACTCGTTCACATTTTTATACCTTTCGGTTTGCACTCGTCACGGACGTTGAATCCCGGCCGCCCGATGATGATATGGTCGGCAATAAAATTGCCAGACGGACTGCGTTCATTCACCGGGCTGCGTATCTGCGGCACATCTTCGGTGTGTTGTGGAGATACGTTTCGTACACCTTCCGCATCCGGTTTGACCTCCTGTCCGTCATTCTCCTTTTCGGCGACTTCGGGCGTAGGCGGCTCAAGCTCCAACTGTATCTTTCGGTCGAGTGCTGCAAGTTCGGACTTCAACTGTTTCAGTTCGTCCTCCTTCTTCCATACCTTCCCGGCTATCTCCTACAACTGTGGGACCTCCTTTTCCTGCACCTCGTTCTTCGCCTTGTACTGGTCAATGATGGACGGAATCCTCTCCTATGCGTTCAGGAAATTGCGTGCGGCGGCTACCGGGTCAGCCATCGCCAACATGCAGCCTATGTCATACAAGGATACTGATACTACGGGAGAACCTGTCGAGCATGTGACAGAACCGGACAAGCAAATTGCGCATTCGGCTCTCGGTGACTACGGACCATTCAGTGTGAAATACGCCACGAAGGAATTTCTCAGCTACGGGAACAAAAAGTTCCGCATATAGATTCTGATTTTGCTTGTTACAGATGGAAGCAACGGCAATATGCCAGAGGAGGCCGGGCTATACAAAAAAATAAGGGGCTGTACACATGCGTCAGCTCCTTGTTTTTAAGGGGATATTCGACTTTTAGCCCCCCAAAAGATCAATATTGTTATGTACAACCGTCCAACCTGCGGGTAAAGTGCGCAACTCGGACCTGGACAGCAAGCTGAAAAGAGGCACAAGTATGTAGGCAACCCTGTTATAGCACCGGAATCTGCTGTGTCGCATGAATCAACCGTAGTCCCCGTGAAAGGCATGGCTATTGTGGATGAAGTCGCAATGCGGAAAGCCGTCCTTTCCCAGGCAGTTCTCAGGAAGTCTTAAGAAAGAGGGGATAAACATCTGATACGGACAACTCGCAATACGATACGCAACGATGAAAGTGGTGAACAAATCTGGCACTAACGGATGCGCCTCTTTTATATGATTATAATATTAACAAGAAATGCCCGCCATTGTTCTTAAATGCGAATTATAACTTCTTACTGTTGGAAGATTATCTATAAATCGGGCATGAGGGTAAGAGTGCTTACAAACAATTCGGCCCGCTTTATTGGGGGCTGCCAAACCTCGACCGGCACCTGTACCACCCGCGGATATAAATTCGGACCGGAGGTATGGATGGTATTCCGCACACCGGACCAACGTACCCTTGCGGACAGTCCCGAGCCCGGCAAGCCATAATTCCGTCGGGTCAATTGAACAACCGCCTCTCGGAATATGTTCATATCATGGGCCGGTCCCGTATGCAGCTATTTTCCGGGGTACATGACATTGAGGACATACCGCCTGATGCCGACATCCGAGGTTATGTTTAAATTTGTATATTAATTTATATTTTTATATATTTGCAACAGTTGTTGTCTAATTTACATCAGAATGACACGTGTTCGGAATATGGGAAGAATACTGTCCGCATTCCTCATGCTGGGAATTTCCTCCATGTGCGGAGCCCAGATATATAAATACTTGGGAATAGAGGACGGATTGAGTAACCGGAGGATTTACCGTATCCAAAAAGACGGGAGGGGATACATGTGGTTCCTCACCCAGGAGGGGATGGACCGTTATGACGGCAAGCGGATCAGGCATTACACTGTTCTTGACGGCAATCTGAAGGTGGCCCCGCAAGTCAATCTGAACTGGCTCTACACCGACACGGAGAACACGCTGTGGGTTGTGGGAAGGAAAGGCCGTATTTTCCATTACGACACCCTCCATGACCGTTTCCGGATGGTATACAGGATACCCGGTCTTCAGGATGACTTCGCCACGGGCATGCTCTGTTACGCCTATATGGACCGTGGGGACCGCATATGGCTCTGTCAGGGTGACCATATCATCCGCTATGACACCCGCACAGGCATTGCGCAGCGGCTGGTCTCCCGTTTAAGAGGTGATATAACCGCTATCAGCGAGACGGACGGTACAAACCTTTTCATCGGTACCGTGAACGGACTTTTTCCGGTACGGGAAAGGGACGGTGTCCTTGAGGCGCTTGCGGACACGGACAGCATCCGGACGCCGGTCAGCGAACTCTACTACCACCCCGGTTCGAAGAAACTGTTCGTGGGAACCTTCAGGAAGGGCATACTTGTATACGGAGTGTCCGCAGGCAGTACGCTGCGGAATGTGGCCGTCAACCGGATCACCCCTCTCAATGACCGGGAGCTGCTGATAGCCACGGGCGGAAGGGGGGTATACAGGATGGATATGGACTCGCTAGTGCCCAAACCCTATATAACCGCCGACTACGCCAGCCACAACGGCATGAACGGAGACAATATCAATGACATTTATGTGGATGGCGGGGACCGTATCTGGCTTGCCAACTACCCCGCCGGAGTCACAATCCGGAATAACCGCTACCAGAGCTATGAATGGTTCCGGCACTCACCGGGCAACAGCCGGTCGCTGGTTAACGATCAGGTGCATGATGTCATCGAAGACAGCGAAGGCGACTTGTGGTTCGCCACCAGCAACGGGATCAGCCTGCTGCAGCCTGCGGTAGGACGGTGGCGCTCCTTTCTCAGCCGGTCCGATGGGATACAGGATGGCGGGAACCATATCTTCCTGACGCTCTGCGAGGTCTCGCCGGGTGTCATCTGCGCCGGCGGGTACGCTTCGGGCCTGTACAGGATCGAAAAGAAAACCGGGAGGGTGGAATACTTTCCCCCCTCCTTTGCAGCAGAGGGGCGTCCAGACCAGTATATCAATGACATCGGAAAAGATTCCGGAGGATGTATATGGACAGGGGGCTGCCACAATCTCAAACGTTTCGATCCCCATGACGGCACAGTACGCCTGTACCCGGTCCCGGGCCCCATCACCGCCATACTGGAGAAGGCTCCGGAATGGATGTGGATCGGTACCGGCATGGGGTTGTACCTGCTTGACGGGCACGGGGGGACCTGCAGACATATCGCCTTTCCAGTCGAGGCGGTTCATGTCTATGCACTGTACCAGGCACCGGACGGGCTCCTGTATATCGGCACCGGCGGGGCGGGACTTCTCGTCTATGACAGCGTGGAGGACAGGTTCGTCCGCCAATACCAGACCGAGAACTGCGCCCTGATATCCAATAACATCCATACCATTGTCCCCCGTGCGGACGGCACCCTGCTACTGGGGACCGAAAACAGCGTGGCCCTGTTCCGGCGTGAGAGCGGCACTTTCAGAAACTGGACGGCAGAACAAGGGCTGGCAAGCGTATGCCTCAATGCCGGGGTATCCACTTTCCGGCACGGGGAAAGCTTCGTGTTCGGGAGTAACACCGGAGCCGTCATGTTCCCCTCCGACATGAGGATACCCGCCCCGCATTTTTCTCGGATGCTCCTGCGGGATTTCATGATCTCCTACCGCCCCGTCTATCCCGGGGACAAGGGATCCCCCTTGAGGGAGGATATTGACAATACCGTCAGGCTGGAACTTGCATATGACCAGAATACCTTCTCCCTGGAAGCTGTCTCCATCAACTACGACTATCCCTCGAACATCCTATATTCATGGAAATTGGAGGGGCTCTACGAGGGCTGGAGCCATCCGGTCCAGAGCGGGCGGATACAGTTCACGAGCCTGCCCCCAGGCAACTACACCCTGCGTATCCGTGCCGTCTCCAATGAGGAGAAATACAAGGTGTATGAGGAAAGAAGCCTCGGTCTGAGTGTCGCCCGGCCGCTGTGGGCGGGTACATGGGCCATTGCCGGATATGCGTCATTGTGTGTGTTGGCTGGGGTGGTGTCTTTTCGCGTTGCCATGTTGCGCAGGCAGAAAAGGATATCAGACGAAAAGACGTGCTTCTTCATACATACTGCCCATGATGTCCGTACTCCGCTTACGCTGATCAAGGCTCCGCTGGAAGAGGTGGTGGAGAAAGACATGGTGAAGGCGGAGGGGATGGACAATGTACGGATGGCCCTGAAAAGCGTGGACGGACTTCTGGGATTGGTCACCAGCCTGATAGATTTCGAGAGTACGGACAACTACACCTTGAGACTTCATGTCTCGGAATATGAGCTCAACAGTTATCTGGAGACGACCTGTGAGGCATTCCGCACATATGCCTCCATCAGGGACATCGATATCACCCGTGAGAGCGGCTTCCCTTACCTGAATGTCCGGTTTGACAAGGACAAAATGGACTCTATATTGAAGAATATACTGTCCAACGCACTGAAGTACACTCCACGGGGCGGGAGTATCCAGGTCCGTGCCTTCGCGGACCGGCATGTATGGGGTGTGGAAGTGGAAGACACGGGGATTGGCATTCCACCTGAGGAACGGAAGAAACTGTTCAGGAACCATTTCAGGGGCAGTAATGCCGTCAATCTGCAAGTGGCGGGAAACGGTGTCGGACTGATGATGGTACATAGGCTGGTAAGGCTGCACGGAGGCAGGGTCCGCGTTACCAGTACCGAGGGGAAGGGGACCATGGTATGTGTTATTTTTCCCCTGAGGAGCAGACGCCTTGACAAGGCATGCCCCGTTGCTTCGCCCAGGAAACAGGATACCGGGGAAACCCGCATGGGACCGGATTGCGGCCCCATGCGTGAGATCCTTCCAACAATGACCGGCGGGGACCGGCAGCGTATTCTTATTGTGGAGGACAATGACGATTTGCGGACCTACCTTGAGGGGCTGCTGAAAGAGGAATACCTGGTCCAAACCTGTTCCAACGGACGGGACGCGCTGCTTGTGGCGAGAGAATACAATCCGGACCTGATACTTTCGGACGTTATGATGCCTGAAATGGGAGGGGACGAACTTTGCGCGTCCGTCAAATCCGATATTGAGACATCCCATATCCCGGTCATGCTGCTGACCGCCTTGGGAGATGAGAAGGACATGCTGGAGGGGCTGGAAAACGGAGCTGACGCCTATATCACCAAACCGTTTAGCATAAACGTGCTCAGGGCGAATATCAGGAACATACTGGCAAACCGGGCACTGCTCAGACGGGCATACGCCGGTCTTGAGGACGGAGTCGGACAGGTTCCGCCGGACTGCCACAATACCCGGGACTGGAAATTCATGGCCTCCGTAAGGGAATGCGTCATGAAGAATATCGACAACCCCGGTTTCTGTGTGGACATGCTCTGTGGCATGCAGAACATGAGCCGCACCGGATTTTTCAACAAGTTGAAGGCGCTCACCGGCCATGCCCCGGCTGACTATATCCGCTCCATGCGGCTGCAATATGCGGCACAACTGCTCAGGGAAAAAGACTGTTCGATAACGGAAATCTCGGATGACTCGGGGTTCTCCGATGTCAGATATTTCAGGGAGGTGTTCAGGAAGTACTATGGAATGAGCCCGAGTGAGTACAGGAATTCGATGAGAGGATAACATCACGGGCAGACAGACTCCAGGATATGGCAGGCCTTATTGTCGGAGATGGTGTATGTTTCGCTCCGCACCGACAAGCCGGGCACGGTTAGCTCGTTCACCGTAATGATGAAGGCGAACAGCCGCCCTGCCCCAGTATTGAGGCTCGTGCCTGATAGGGATAGTAGAAATAATAGTGTTCGTCCAACAGCCCGCCTGCGAGCGGTGTCGGACTTTCAGTTTTCCATACGAGACCGCCCGTGTCGGCATCCCTCTCGGCTGTCAGTTTCACGTTGGAATAGACTGTTTGAGTGCCCCGCACCACGTATAGGCCGCAGGCCCCGCTTTCGGAAAACTTGGTTTGGCAGCCATTCTCCACAGTACGGGTGGTTTTGCGAACAGCCGACGTATATCCAGCTTTTCAGATAAGCTGCGTTTTCAGTGCGTATATGTTCGGCTATCCCGAAAAACATTCCTGCCAGGGCTGCGGCGAACTCGGCCGTTAATTCCTCCTTGCCGTATTTCTCTGATCCGAACGGGTGCGCAAGATCCCGGTTCAATCGGGTGGGGTGTCCCGTGGAATGTCCCATTTCATGCAGAAGCGTTTCGTAAAAGCTCTGCATATCGACGAACTGCGAGCGAAGCGGCACTACGATATAATCGGCTAAAGGAGAATAGAAAGCCCTGTCGCCTTGCTGCTCCCGTATCGGGCAAAACCAGCTTTTCGCCTCCAGCATGGCGTCTATTTCGGGGTGCGCCTCTCCGGTTGTCCCGTCGGGCTGCTCTGCCTGTCCCCCTCTGAACTTCTCCCTTAACGCTTCCCATTCTTCCGGCCTCACGTCCGAAAAATTGGTCTGATCCAGGTTAAAGACCGAGTAATATTTATAGGTCGGTATAACGTTGTATTCCTGTTGCTGCTCCCGGCTTAACGCCTTGTATTCCTCAAAGGTTATTTTCTTGCGTGTTTCCTTGTGGTACACGTAGAAAAGGAAGTAATAGACCGGAAACGATTTCGATCCTTTCAGCACGGAGATCCCGGCCTCTTTCGCCTGGTTGAATGTCATAAATACGGGTGTCTGGTACTGGAATTTCTCGCAAAGGAAAAGGAGTAAAAAGGCGTTGCCTCCGGTGTACCTGCGTCCTGTGAGGTTCTGCGGAAAGAAATTGCGTGTATTCGCCGCAATGGTGATCCAGGGCTTTTGCCAATTGTCCTCTACTTGCTGGATCTTCTCGATCATTTATGTCTGACATCAAATTTGCAAACTGTTGCGCTGCCTTGTCGAAATAATCAGTTTTCATAACTACGTCCCCCGTTCTTTATCCTGGTGGGTGAGCCAGTTCTAAAGGTTGTTATCTCTTTTTCTATACCTCTAAGATAGCACTTTTATTTGAGAGATGCAAGTATTTAAACAACGTTTAACTAACTATTTATAAGATAATTATATGCAAAAGTAGTATTTTAGTATATACTAAATTTAGTATTTACTACCTGATTTTTTCCGATAGTAAACTCCCCACCTCGCACCCTCCCCCACCAAACCTTGCGGATGCCTAAGATTCCGATGTTTTTGTATCAAGACAACCTCATTTTGGTTTTTCGGGGCTGTCGGTGTGGTCGTCTTGCGTTTACCTTGAGTTCCGAGAGGTTTTTGTATGAGAACACCCCAAACGTTTTTTTCCATAGCACAAGTTTTTTAGGAAAAATACTACCTGGCTTTAGCCAGGCTGGAGATTTTTTCTAAAAGCCGCTTGCGGCTCAACTTGGGATATGGAAAAAGCCGTTTGACCTTTGCAGACAAAACCCCCGGTCAAGGTAAACGCAAGGCGGCCACGCCGGAAAAACTAAAATACCTCTCTCCCCTGAAAGGGGGGTTAAAACCGGGTTCGACAATCGGCTACCGGAGTTCCCGACAAGGAATGTTCCTTGCCCCGCCGACGAGTGCCTGCGCTCATCAGCCGGGCAAGGATCATTCCGGGTACTCCTTTCCGGATTGTGCCGATCAGTGAAAAGTCAGGCGCTTTTATCCGGCTGGCTTCACCGAACGAATCTATCCGGAAATAGCCTACCTTAGCCGGGTGGGTGGGGGGGGTGTATTTATGCGTTAGGGATTGCAGTGGAAAGCCCACAGCCTTCAGGCGAGGACTTGGAGGCGGAAAGCCCGACCGTTTACGGGAACGCCCAAATCCTCCAAAAGAAAAGCGTACTAATACACTAAAATACTAAAAGTAGTAAATACCCTTAATTCCGCAACACTATTACAAATTAAACTTTTAAAGTACCTGAGCAACAAAAAGTTGCCCATGATTTTGCCATGTCAGAATTTTTACTTATCCTAGTGTTGCAAAAAAACAAGCAAAACTCTGATATGACATGGTGAAGATACAAATTAAACGAGATATACTCCCTATATTCGCGTAGTAATCCCCTATTGTCCCTGTCGCAAGACAAACTCCAGAGTTTTGTTTTTATATACTCCCCCCCTATACGGTAGCGTATGGATCTTTTTCCTGAATCACCTTTTTAATCTTGAACAGCCGTTCTTTGGTTAGCGGCTTTATAGTTTCCGGATCCTCACCGTCGAATGTTTCCCCGAAGATCAGATCGTCCACCTCCAGGCCATGATTAAAATTCTCCCTGATACAGTCCCTTAGCAACCAAAGGTTTTTGAGGTTCACCCAATCGGCCGTTATGTTCCTGATCCTTCTAAACATGATTATCGCAGTACGAAAATAATGCCCCACATGATCGTAATCATGGCAAACCCGTTTATCCAGATAATAAACATCTATTTCCTGGTTTTCTTCATCCTCCGCGATCCGGCAAAGGCAGAACGGGATCTGCTCCAGTTTATCCCATTCGATATATTCCGTTGATTTCATATTGTCATTATTATAAATATCATTACTTGACCAGCGAGGCTATCACTTTGGCAAATTCGGAAATATCCCCCTCCACGCTGGCCTTTTCCAACGCTTTCATATATTCTTTTCTACGCTCCACCGGAACAACCGTCCAGTTATAGCCTCCAGACGCAAGCATGGCGTTCAAGACGAACCGTCCCATTCTCCCGTTCCCGTCCATATAGGGGTGAATATACACGAAAAAGAAGTGTCCCAAGACAGCCCTTACCGCCGGGTGCGGCTCATTCTTCAAGAGATCGAAAAGGACGGGTATAGCGTCCCTGACCGCTTTCGGGTTCAACGGGATATGTTGCGATCCCCGTATATAGACCTGCCCGGTACGATAACCCACAAGATCCTCCCTTTGCAAGATCCCCACCGTAACGAACGGCATCCACATCTGCATATACCAGAGGGGATGATCCGCCCTTACCGCTTCCCCTGCGTTCTTTCCTTTCAGTATATCGGAGATCGTCCCCCTGACAGCCTGGAACGCCTGGTAATACCCACGTGCCACCAGCGCGTTTTTATGCTCCTTGTCTTCTTCCTCCGGCTTCCAGTTCCCGACACGCACTTTCTCGATCAGTTCCGGGGAAACCCTATATCCCTCGATCGAGAGAGAATGATAAGCGTCCTCCGAATACTTTTCATCGACGGATCTCAAATACCCCTCCACGTCATCAATCTTTCCAGGGGCTTCGGGAAACAGTTCTACAACCTTATCCCTCATGTTCTCCCACATCAGGCGCAAGCGTGTGACGTAAGGCGACACTTCATAAACAAGGGGCGTTCGTGGCTGATCCTCGAACGGATCTTCTTCTCTCACGTCATACCCGAACCCCCGCATCGTGGAAACGATGCTGTCGGCGATTTCGCTGTTCCCGATGTTCCGGAACGCCCCGGCTATTCTTCCGGCACGGAGCGAAGCCCCGTTTCTCGCCAGTACCTTTAATATATCGGCAGCGTCCCGTATCATGGCCAGGCAGGTACAGGCCGCGATCCTCTCCACCTGGAAATATCTCGGCGTGGCATATACCAGGGCTTCGGCAAGCGGATAGAGATTAAGGCCGTATTCCGGCTCTTTATATACCTGATCCGGGATCTCGCTTTGAAACACCAAAAGCGAGGTATCATACATCAGCTTTTGCGTGTTGTTATGGCCTTTCGGCGACTTGATAATCACCTGCACGGGCACGGTCGTTTTCCCCGAATACAGATCCAGCGACTGGTCGGCCGTCAAGCACCATTGTTCCCCCAGCCGGACGGCCGCGTATTTCGCGATAAAATACCAGAATGAGGTGTACCAGACCGTCGTGTCCCCCTCTGTTCCCGGCCTGGCCGCAATATACCAGCCTTTCATTACTTCCTGCAACCAGCCGTTATCCAACAGCCGGGTTAAATGCGTCCTCCCTATCTCGGCCGTCCCTTGCAGGACGACACAGCGGTCTTTCTCCTGGAGCTTTCTTAATTCCTCCAGTGAAGCCGCCATTTTCTCCGCCATTGTTGCCATAACCGTTTTTATTTAGATTCTGATTATTTTCGTGCAAATACTCGTTTTTAGGCACGCGCAAATACTCGTTTTTAATTACGTGCATTTACTCGTATTTGTTGCAAAAATACAATATTTGTTCCGATAATCAGCTACTAATGAAGTCTTTTTTTACTTGTTGTATCGTCGAAACGGCCTTTCCCGTGAGCTTCGCCACGTTCCGGATCGAGTAGCCTTTCTTTAACAAGGCGATCGCCTCCCGGTATTCCTCTTTCCTCTGTTCGGCCGTTTTCCGGCTTCCCGGCTTCCGTCCCAGCCTGCCCCCTTTCTGGATGTACAACTCCCGTCCGCTATTAAGGCGGTC
>CDZF01031844.1_pt1 | contig 13708 bp, 10 predicted proteins | sample 557591 | NCBI WGS metagenome assembly CDZF01 (sample SAMEA3182093, study PRJEB8094) | gut metagenome | biome: human; feature: gut; material: Stool; isolation source: human stools | place: Canada | collected 2012-02-04
GAGTAAGCAAGACAGACACTCTTCATTTGTGTAGCTATATATCATCCCGATATATACTGCCAAGTGTGGAGATTTGCTTATTTGTGCTAAGGTTTTGTCAGAACCTCTATTTGGATAAGCGAACAACTCCACACTTTCTTTTTGCCTATAACCCACCGCAGTAGGAGTTGATACGGATGTAATACTCATTTTATGGGTAAAACAATAAATATCAACAATCTATCCAAAGAGGAAATAAATTCCTTTTATGATTTTGTTTGCGATTATGAATTGAATATCAAAAATAAATACGGGAATTATAACCTCAATGATACTAAATTAATCGCCTTTTGTGCAACGAATCATATTGCACTTAAAAATAAGAGGTCAAAACTACCTTATCTCTTTTGGTTCTCAACACATCAAGATAAAAGAACAAAAATTAATGATAAGGCCCATCATTTAATGCGACATATTAGAAATGCTTTTGCGCATGGGCTTATTAAGAAAGAGGGCAAGAATTTCACGTTCCAAGACTATTCCACAATAGGAACTCAAACAATGGGAGGGCATATTCGTTGCGACTTATTTTGGGCAATGTTGGATTTATTGAAACACACTAAATTATAAATATCATCTACTTATGAAAAAACTATTATCCTTACTCATGTGTGGCTTATTGCTATTTGGTTGTGGCGATAAGTACGACGACAGCGCATTGCGCAATGATTTGAATGACCTCGAAAATCGTGTGGCCAAACTGGAGGAACTCTGCAAACAGATGAACACCAATATTTCATCGTTGCAGAAGATTGTAGAAGCATTGCAGGATAATTTGTCGATTTCCAAAGTTGAACAAATATCCGATGGTTACATTATCCACTTTTCAGATGGTTCTACTGCTACAATTAAAAACGGGAAAAATAGCGAGGACGCTCCTATTATTGGTGTGAAGAAAGACACGGACGGCATCTATTATTGGACACTTGATGGTGAATGGCTGACCGATGAAAAGGGAAATAAGGTAAAGGCACAAGGAACAGACGGCAAGGACGGAGTTGATGGCGAGGATGGAACCAATGGCAAAGATGGCATTACACCACAACTGAAAATAGAAAATGGTCGCTGGATGCTTTCAATGGATAATGGTAAAACTTGGACGGATATAGGGCAAGCAACGGGAGCAGACGGGACGGATGGAGAAGATGGTGTCGATGGCAAGGACGGAACGAATGGCATCTTCAAAAGTGTAACGGAAGATAATGATAATGTCTATTTCACATTGGAGGACGATTCTGTTATCACGATTCCTAAAAGCGATAATTCAAAGTTTGCAATTGCATTCGATACGACGGATATAGCCATTCTCAATGGAGGCGAGAGCAAAACGATTTCCTACACAATTACGGATGCAACCAAAAATACGGTTGTCAAAGCCATTGCACAGGATGGATGGAAAGTCAAGGTAGATGCGACCTCTACGGATAAGGGAACGATTACGATTACAGCCCCTAATCCAATTGTAGAAAGTGAAATCCTTGTGTTTGCTAATGACGGTTCCTATCGTACCGTTATGGTGTCGCTGAATTGCATGCAGGGGCAAATCAATATAGCAGATAACTCTATTAATGCTACTTCTGCTGGGGGTACACAGGAAATCAAATTGACAACGAATTTGGATTACACCATAGAGATTCCTGAAGATGCCCAGTCGTGGCTATCGCTGGCTCCCGAAACACGAGCCTTACGGGAAGATACGATTGTTTTTGAGGTAACTGCTAACGAGGGGATGCAACGCTATACGACGGTAGCATTGAAAGATGAACAAGGCAAGATATTGCAAACAATAATCTTTCGACAATTGGGAACGTGTACCGAGGTTCATGTCGAAACGAAAGGTGAACTGGAAAATGAATTGGCGGGTTATGATTATGCCAATATCGAATCGTTGAAGATTACAGGCGTGCTGAACGATGTTGATTTTCTGTTTATCTATCGCATGATGCCCAATCTGAAAAACCTCGATATTGCAGAGGTAAATATTACAGCATTACCAATACAAGCATTTTATAAGTCTACAAATGTTGAGAATCTGATTCTCCCAAATACATTAATAACGATTGGGGAAGAAATGTTTTATCAAAGTAAGTTGAAAACCGTTGTAATCCCTGCAAATGCAACAACTATCGGTAATTCTGCATTTGAACAGTGTGCATCTTTGATTTCGATAGATATTCCTGCCAACGTAGAAACAATTGGAACTGCTGTGTTTTGGGGTTGTTCCTCTTTAGCAACAGTAACTTTTGAGAACGGTTCTCAGTTGAAAACTATCGGTGGTGGTTCTTCTTATTATGGCGCTTTCTCGTATTGTACTGCATTAACCTCCATTGAGATTCCTGCCAGCGTAGAAACGATCGAAGCGGCAGCATTCAAGGGTTGTTCCTCTTTAGCAACAGTAACTTTTGAGAACGGTTCTCAGTTGAAAACTATCGGTGGTGGTTCTTATTCTTCTGGCGCTTTCTCGGATTGTACTGCATTAACCTCCATTGAGATTCCTGCCAGCGTAGAAACGATCGAAGCGGCAGCATTCAAGGGTTGTTCCTCTTTAGCAACAGTAACTTTTGAGAACGGTTCTCAGTTGAAAACTATCGGTGGTGGTTCTTCTTATTATGGCGCTTTCTCGGATTGTACTGCATTAACCTCCATTGAGATTCCTGCAAGTGTAGAGACGATCAAAGCGTCAGCATTCAAAGGCTGTTCTTCATTGGCTACAGTAACTTTTGAAAACGGTTCTCAGTTGAAAACTATCGAGGGAGGTTATCCTTCTTCTGGTACTTTCGCGGACTGCACGGCATTAACCTCCATTGAGATTCCTGCCAGCGTAGAAACGATCGAAGCGGCAGCGTTCAAGGGTTGTTCCTCTTTAGCAACAGTAACTTTTGAGAAAGGTTCTCAGTTGAAAACTATCGGGGGTGGTGGTTCTTCTTATTATGGCGCCTTTGGCCAATTAAAGAATCTAATGACCGTCGATATGTCTGCCTGTACGCAGGTTAAGACAATCGGAGAGAGTGCTTTTGATGGGGATTCTGAACTGCGATTATTCAAGATCGGCACAGAGACGCCGCCGACTTGCGGAAGAGATGCTTTTAGCGGCATAAATCCTTATTCGGTACTGAAAGTACCTTCGGGTTGTGCCGATGCCTATAAAGCAAAAAGTGGCTGGAACAACTTTGCAAGCATTACAGGATTAGATGAATAAAAGCGTTTCGGCATTATGGAAAATAAAAGTAAAAATACGTCTGAAATATCACAATGGATTGACAATTATTTGCACATTTCTCTCGATACAGAAGAATATGTGGAGGTGCGGAACTTTTTAATATTATGGAATTTATTTGAAGCGAAATGGTTTAAATGTAATTTTGGAAGAAATAAGCGCAATATTCAGAACATACATTTAACTTCCGATATTTTCAATCAAACACTACAATACTTACAAAGGAGATATATAACGAACGGTTCTACAAACGAGCGATTCATGAGATTGCGATTGAGAAATAATGATGATACGACCTCTATTCAGCGTGTTTTATTAGGGCTAACCAATAATTCATGTGATATTATTAAAGCCATCATCATGATTATTTACAGATACCGTAACAATCTATTTCATGGAGAAAAAGCCATCGCATCATTGCCGATGCAAAAGGATAACTTCATAAATGCGAATAAATTTCTGATTGCTTGCCTTGAAGCAACAAAATAACAAAGGTTTCTAAAAGTGACAGACTTTGTGAAAAGGTTAATTTATAAGACCCTTTTGCAGAGTTTGTCACTTTTTCGTTTTGTTTATTTCACTAATAATCTTATCTTTATAAAGATAAACAACAATTAAATTTTAGCTAAAATGAACAGATACAAACAACCGAAAACGGAATGAATGACCAAAGCATGAGAGGATAAACAGATAATCCAAAAGGCGGTTAAATGGAGCCAAGCAGAGGGAATAGTCCTGCTTGTAGGAAAACCCAAAGACGAAATATTTCCCGAAACATTTATCTACTTGTTTGCCCCTAATATGGCAGACATAACAAAGCCCGTCGAAATTATCCTTACAAAGAACCGACAATACATATTCGGATGAAAATGCGAGCTCGAAGATATGGACGGGATAATCGGCACAATGACGGCTAACGAGGCACAAATCGAGGGAACGGGCGAAAAGGTGAATTTGTTCGACTACCACGTGAAAGCCGATACAATTCTATTCCAATACGTCACACCCGATGGACGGGACGAGATGGTGAAATTCCCGTTAGCGGGATTCTGCGAAAACTATCTGATGCAGTTTGCAAAGTAGCGGCAGGAACCGTACGGTAGTATGGAACAGACGCACGTATTAGAGGTAAAGAATATTACTCCACAAAAAATGGAGTTATATATACTATATATCTTAAAAGGTTAAGGGCAGGCCGAAAAAATGTGGTTTTCCTTTGACAACGACAAGTGACAGACTAAAAACGAGGGGCTATATAATTGCCCTTTCAACAGAGTTTGTCACTTTTTCTATTTATCAAATAATCAATTAATTCACCTATTGTTTAACCAGCATTGAATTTGCCCTATTGTGTAAACCAACGTGTAAACCGCGCCGAGCAACAGCACGAAAAAGAGAAATTAATCGACAAAATTCACTACCGTAACTATCTGTTAATCAACATTGCCCTACATTTGCATTCGCAATTCGGCGCCGTAGCTTAATTGAATAGAGCATCTGACTACGGATCAGAAGGTTACAGGTTTGAGTCCTGTCGGCGTCACAAAATAATGCAGCGACCTGTTTTTCGACAGGTCGCTTTTTGTTTTCGGCTGCACGACCATAGCGCAGTTGCCGATTCTCTCTTTCTCCGCCTTGTACTCCCGCCGACTTACACCCGGGAAAATTTCCGTCCTCCCATAAAATCCATACGGAATCCGTCCGTACCGACGCCCGATCATAGCAACAACTTTGAGATTCCCGTCAGCGAAAAGCACCTGAAAACGAATCGCCAAAACATCCAAATTCTTCCCAAAAGAAGCACGAAGCCCCTCTCCAACGGCAACTCGACAATGTGCCCCCTCACCCTTCCTGCCATTTATTTTATGCAATCCAAGGTACTTACTCAACAAGCACAATGCGATTCCGGGTTCAATCGATCTAAATACACAATCCCGAAAAAAATCGAACTCGCCTTCTTTTCGAATTTATAAAATTTTACGAATAGACCACAGATTTTACAATTCAAATATTAAAATATACAATTTAACAAATCGGTAAAATTTGCAAAATCAATTCTTTTTATTATATTTGTAATAGTGCGCTCCTCTTTTACTAACTTAAAAATCATGTTATGTTGAATTTCGCCCAACTGAAGTTTCTCCTAACTGGATTAACTTTACTCACCGTACTCGCTGCGTGCAGCGATGACAACACTTCGACGGAAGCTCCTCCTGCAACCATCGAAATCGCAGAGCTCTCCCCGGAAGCAGACAACGTTTCTTTTCGATTAATTCCGACCAATGCTATCTCGATGGCTTACAAGATCGAGATCGAGGGGGGGGGATGACGCCGATTTCGTTTCGATAGAAAGCTCCGAAGAAAAAACGGTCGAAATAACCGACCTGACCCCCGAAACCTCTTATAAGCTGACGGCGATCGCCTATAACGCCGACCAGCGCCCTTCGAATCCGGCCACCGCAACATTCACGACCCCCGAAAAACCGACCACGCCGGATCCCGACAAGGCAACCATCTCCATCGAAGAGGTGAAAGCCACCTATAATTCGGTAACCTTTACCCTGAAAACCGCCAATGCAGCCCGCTTCGGCTACAAGGTCGATGTTCCCGACGGAACGGCCGAACTTACGTTCGTAAACGGCTCCGAAGGCGGCACCTATACAACCGACAACCTGGAGGCGGCGACCGACTATCAAATCACCGCCGTCGCATATGACGAAAACGGGCAGGCCGCCGATCCCGTCACCCACGCATTCAAAACCGAAGCCCTTCCGACCGGCCCCGCCGTCGTTTCGATCGAAGAGGTCGCTACGACCCACAGTTCGATCCGCTTCACCCTGAAACTCGACAATGCGGTCCGGATCGCCTACAAGGTCGATGTCCCCGACGGAACAGCCGAAATGACCGTCGTCGAAAAGCCACAGCAATCGACCTTCCTGGTCGGCAGCCTCCAGGCGGAAACCGACTACGTATTGACAGTCGTAGCCTATAACGGCAAAGACGAACCGTCCGAACCCGCCACGCATTCGTTCACGACCCCCGCCTATACCGCATTCGCACGGATCGACGCCGTGGCGACCGCACACGGAATCTATCTCAAGGCCGACGTGGACACCGGCAAATTCCCGCTCTATTTCCTGAAAATTTTCGACCCGGACCTTACGGAATCCAGCGCCGATTTCGAAGAGCATTTCAAGGTCGATTCCCGGGAGCAGTTCATCCATTACCTCGAAGTCGCCTCACTGACAGCGGGCCTCAAAACCGCCTCGTTCGAAGAGTGGAACAAAACCCTGCTTTCGACCCGGTCGCAGCAAGTCCTTCTCTACGCCGCTCCCGTTGTCCGGCAAGGGGTCGATGTCGTCTGTGAAGACTACGGCGAAATCATCGAAATTCCGCTGACGATCCCCGCCCGCGACGAACTCGGAGCAGGACAGGCCGCTGTCACGCTGGGCGAACCGCAGGTTGCGGGCAAAGAGTTGGAGATCGCCCTGACAAAACAGGACGGCGTCGTTTCCTACTATGCCGGCTATGCGACCAAGTCCGACGTCGAAGCCGCAGGCACCCCGGAACAATTCGTCCAGGCCGGACTGGATGCGAAGACCTATGACTACGACATCACGGCCGACTTCCAAGGCACCTGGAAAACAGACCGGCTTTCGCCGGGCAGCGAATATTACTTCTTCTCGTTCGCATACGATGCCGAAGGCAAGTTGGGTCCCCTGCAATACAAGGAGTTCCACACGGAAGCCGCAGGCACCGACTACGATACGTCGCTCACGGTCGATATTGCCCTGAAGACCGCATCGTTCACCTCAGCGACTTTCTCCGTCAAACGGAACGGCTTCGAAAAAGCTTATTACAACTTCATCACCAAAGCCGATTTCGACCGCAAATACGGCGGCAATGCGGATACATACGTTCAACGAGAGTTGATCGGCAAAGAGAGTGGTTATCCGATAACGCTATACAGCGACAACGACATCAACGGATCCCGTTTGGCATACGATACGCAATACGTACTGATCGCCCTGCCCGAAGCCGACAACGAAGACAGATACGGCGTTCCGACGGTGGTCGAGTTCGAAACCCTCGGCTACGAAGCTACCGGCTCTGCGACGGCGACCATCGCGGTAAATTCGATCACGGACAATTACGGCGTATCTTTCTATGCCTCGGTAACCGTAACCCCCGGAGCCGATTGCGCAGGTTACTATTACGCAATGATCGAAAAAACAGCCTACGATGCAGCAGCCAATCTCGGTGAAACGATCTGCAAACAAAACGGCGTAAAATACCGTGCCGCCACCGAAGACACGACGTTCTCCACCGACTACTATTTCGCAGAAAGCTATCTGGTCCTCATCCCGGTCGATAACAACGGGAAAATGTCGGCTCCGGTCACTTCGGAATTATTGACCACGAGCGCCAAATAAAAAGCAATCAAATAAACAAACACGCAGAACTCCCAACCTGTCCGAAACCTCGCTGCACGGGGTCCCCGTGACGAAGGGAGAGCCGGTTGGAACACGTCGCTTTCAGCGGCAAAGGCACAACCGGAACATCGAGCACATAAATTATCAAAAAAACAACCCTAAAATAATCCGACTATGAAATCTTTGAGTAAAGCAACCTTCCATTTACTGTGTTGCATCCTGCTATTGGGAACTTTCCAGAGTTGTAAAGACGACGAAACGACGCCCCCGCCTCCCGGAGAAAGCGCCACGCTCACCATTTCCGACGTCAAGGCCGAAGCCAATACCGTAACTTTCACCATCACGCCGAAAAATGTAGATGTTTATACCTATACGATCAAATCCGCGACGGTAACGCCTCAAGCGACCGTTCAGGATCCGGCCGAAACCAAAACCTTCACATACAACAGTCTGCTTCCGTCGAGCGACTATACGATCGTGGCAACAGGTTTTACACAAGGCGGTCTGGAACTCACTTCTACCGAATACAAATTCCGAACGCTCGACACGCAGGATCCCGGACTCGAAGTACCTTCCGGAGAGGAGCCGTTCATCGAATACGGCGACCAGCGGATCGCCGCCAAATCGGTCTTCTTCTACAAGGAAACCGATCGGCTCTGGTTCTTCATCTCCCCGCTCGAAGGATACGACAACTACCAGGACATGCTCTATGGCAACGGCGGAAAAAACGATTACATATCCCTCAGCTTCACGCCGAACCAGCTAAATAAATCGATCAACATGAAGAGTGCGTCCGAACGGTATTCGCTGCTCAACTCCATGTCGTTCCAACACCCCATCGCATCGGATATTTCGATGGTGACCATCGACTACCATTCATTAATCACCGACGGCGGCTTCATCGTCACCCGCGACGGGGACAAGATCGAAGGATATGCCGAAATGACCTCGGCCGCAACCGGCAAGAAACTCCGCATCTACGGTACCTGCACCTACGACCAGCAGGACGCCGAGCGGACCAGCTTCATCAGCCTCAACGACCTGAAAACTCCGCTCGGAAGCGCCTATTACCAACCGCTCGAAGAGGAAACGATTTCCGAAATCCATCTCTCGCCGGCCAGCCCCGTCATGGGAGCGCTGATCGACCAGGTGGATGAATACTACGTTCGAATCCGCTTCGACAACGCCCTGGCGACGGCTAAAACTCCGATCGACATCACCCGGATCGACAAGCTGTTCGAACTCGAAATCGTCGATCCTGCCCAACAAAAGTCGGTTACCGTCACCAATACGGACCTTCAAGGCGCGACGGGCACCATCACCCTCTACAAATACGCCCTGCAAGACAACTACCGAATCTCGTTCGATCTGCAGGTTCATGATATGCACCTCGAAGGGTATGCGGACGGGGCGTTCGAACTATACTCCTACTACTCCGGCAACAGTTATACGGTCGGAACGAACGACCCGGTCGAACTCCAATCCGCCGTCATCGACCGCCGCAGCGACGATTACTACACGATCTATCTGGCACCCCAGGCCGGTCTGACCGATTTGGAGCAAATCCGGCAGGCGGAGGGCGTAGTAACCATCAAAGCCGCACCGCAGGCACTGGACGGTCTGCTCGTTTCCTTTGCCAACGAAAAGGATGCCGGACGAATACTGTCCATCGCATATGCAGGCAAAACCTACGACAACCAGGGTGACAACACCAAGAGTACCATCCACGGAGCCACCGCAAAGCAAAAGATCGCGCTGGCCTTCTATGAAGCGACCAACGAAATGAACGGTTATTATTGCGGACCGTTCGTCGATGTGCAATAAACAACCCCGGCAACCGAAGGTCCGATCGCATCTCAAACCCACGATTCGACCGGCAACCGGTTCTCCCGGAATCTTCATCAAGCCCCCTTTTCGAAGGGGGCTTTTTTCCCACGCTTCATCCGGCGAAAGCAAAAAACAGAGCTCGGACCTTTTACTTCCGAATCGTCATCAATTTTGCCGTATTACCGAAAATCCGGAATAAAAACCACCGTCACAGTAGATATTTCAAAAAAAAACGCTAAATTTGTCAGAAACCTAAGTTGCTTCCTTAAGCCGAGCGCAATGAAACCTTCGTTTCGATTGCCGAGGCGAAAAATAGTCGAAAGAAAATCAACGCTTTCGATAAACCGAGCGCAGAATCGGAGGTGTTCGAACTCTGCCAAAGCGGAAAACAACGGCGTAAAAACGAACTGTTTCGTAGAGCCGAGGATATAACCACCAAGCCCGTTCGGTTATACGAGGCGGGAAACGGAACTCAAAACAGCAATGAACCTAAAACAGACACCATGATAAAGAAAGAATTATTACTCGGCGACGAGGCTATCGCATGGGGAGCCCTCAACGCCGGTCTTTCGGGCGTGTACGCTTACCCCGGAACCCCCTCTACGGAGATCACGGAATTTATCCAGATGCACCCCCTAACGCGCGAGCGCGGCATCCACTGCAACTGGTCGGCCAACGAAAAGACCGCACTGGAAGCGGCCCTCGGCATGTCGTTCGTCGGCAAGCGGGCCCTGGTCTGCATGAAGCACGTGGGCATGAACGTCTGCGCCGACGCTTTCGTCAATTCGGCTATGACGGGCGCCAACGGCGGCCTGGTGGTCGTAGCGGCGGACGATCCCTCGATGCACTCCTCGCAGAACGAACAGGACTCCCGCTTCTACGCCAAATTCGCCATGATTCCCTGCTTCGAACCCGCATCGCAACAGGAAGCCTACGAGATGATCGGCGAGGCGTTCGACTTCTCGGAGAAATACCAGATTCCGGTGCTGATGCGCGTGACGACCCGCATGGCCCACTCGCGTGCCGTGGTCGAAATCGGCGAACCCCGCCAGCAAAACACGCTCCACTACCCCGAGCGGCCCCGCCAGTGGATCCTCATGCCGGGCAACTCGCGCGTACGTTACAAAACCCTCATCGAGGAGAACAAACTCTTCGAGCAGGAGGCCGAACATTCGCGCCACAACCGCTACATCGACGGACCGGACAAATCCATGGGCATCATCGCCTGCGGTCTGGCCTACAACTATATTATGGAGAACTTCCCGGAAGGCTGCCCCTTCCCCGTGCTGAAGATCTCGCAATATCCGCTGCCGACGGCACTCGTACAGCGCATGGCTTCGGAGTGCCGTTCGCTGCTGATCGTCGAAGAGGGACAACCTCTGGTGGAGGAGATGATCCGCGGTCTGCTGGGTACTCCGATTCCGGTCAAAGGACGTTTGAGCGGCGAGCTGCCCCGCACGGGCGAACTCACGCCCGACAACGTACGCGGCGCCCTCGGTCTGCCCCGCCGCGAGAGCGAGGCGGCCAGCCAGCTCACCATGCCCCGGCCCCCGGCCCTTTGCCAGGGCTGCGGCCACCGCGACGTATATACGGCACTGAACGACGTGCTGCGCGAGCACTACCCCGACCACAAGGTATTCAGCGACATCGGCTGCTATACGCTCGGTTCGCTGCCCCCGTTCCGGGCGATCGACACCTGCGTGGAGATGGGCGCTTCGGTCACGATGGCCAAGGGCGCTGCCGACGGCGGACAGTTCCCTTCGGTAGCCGTAATCGGCGACTCGACCTTCACCCACTCGGGCATGACCGCCCTGCTGGATGCCGTGAATGAAAAGAGCAACATCACCGTCGTAATCTCGGACAACCTCACTACCGGCATGACCGGCGGCCAGGATTCGGCCGGCACGGGACGCCTCGAGCAGATCTGCGCCGGACTGGGCGTGGAGCCCGAACACATCCGCGTCGTGGTACCCCTGCCCAAGAACATGGAGGAGATCCGCCGCACGATCCGCGAAGAGATCGAATACAAAGGGGTTTCGGTCATCATCCCGCGCCGCGAGTGCATCCAGACCGCCAAACGCCACAACGCAAAAAAACAGTAGTACGACCATGAAACGGGACATCATACTTTCCGGCGTGGGAGGACAAGGCATCCTCTCGATCGCCACCGTCATCGGAGCCGCTGCCCTCAAGGAGGGACTCCACATCAAACAGGCAGAAGTACATGGCATGAGCCAGCGCGGAGGCGACGTACAGTCGAACCTGCGCATCAGTTCGGACGAGATCCTCTCCGACCTGATCCCCCAAGGCGCGGCCGATATCATCATCTCGCTCGAACCGATGGAGGCGCTGCGCTACGTACCCTACCTGAATCCGGAGGGCTGGGTGATCGCCAACACTACGCCGTTCGTAAACATCGACAACTACCCCGAACCGGAGGCCGTATTGGCTGAACTCGGGAAGCGCAAACATGCGATCCTGATCGATGTCGATGCCATCGCCAAGGAGCAATCCTCGCCCCGTGCGGCCAACATCGTGCTGCTGGGCGCCGCCGCTCCTTTCCTGGGGCTCGACGCCGACAAGTTCGAGGCGGGCATCCGCAGCATCTTCGCCCGCAAAGGCGAGCAGATCGTCGAAATAAACCTCAAGGCGTTCCGCGCCGGATACGAATACGCACAAAAACACCGCAAGTAATGGCAGCTCTCATTCCGCAGAAGATGTTCGACGAGCAGCTCGCCGCCATGGACATCGAAAACTTCGCACAGGCCACGATCCGTCAGGTCGGAGCCGTCGGCGGCGCCCTCGAGAAGAACTCGGGCACCGAATTCCTGCACCTCGAAATGGGCGTTCCGGGCCTTCCGCCGGAGACTGTCGGCGTCGAAGCCGAACAGCAGGCCCTCGCCCAGGGACACGCTTCGATCTACCCCAGCATCACGGGCATCGCCCCGCTCAAGAGCGAGGCTTCGCGCTTCGTCAAGGCGTTCCTCGACATCGACGTCGCCCCCGAGGGATGCATCCCGACCGTCGGCTCGATGCAGGGCGGCTTCTGCCTGTTCCAGATCAGCTCGCAGTGCGACCCCAAGAAAGACACCATTCTGTTCATCGACCCGGGCTTCCCGGTGCAGCGCCAGCAGGTGCGCATCTTGGGCATCAAGCACGAATCGTTCGACATCTACGACTTCCGCGCCGAGAAACTTGGTCCCAAGCTGGAGAGCTATCTCAAGCAGGGCAACGTCGCGGCGATCATCTACTCGAACCCCAACAACCCGGCGTGGATCTGCCTCACAGAGAGCGAACTGCGCACCATCGGCGAGTTGGCAACCAAGTACGACACGATCGTTCTCGAAGACCTGGCCTACATGGGCATGGACTTCCGCAAGGAGCTGGGACATCCGTTCAAAGCTCCGTTCCAGGCCACCGCAGCCCGCTATACGGATAACTACGTGCTGATGATTTCCGGCTCGAAGATCTTCAGCTACGCCGGCCAGCGCATCGCCATCGCAGCGATCTCGGACAAACTGCGCAACCGCTTCTATCCGGCTCTCAAGGAGCGTTACGGCATCGGCCGTTTCGCCGAATCCTACGCCCTGACATTCCTCTACGCCGCATCGTCAGGCGCAAGTCACTCGGCTCAATACGCTTTGGCGGCCATGTTCAAAGCGGCGGCGGACGGCAAGCTGGACTTCGTGGCCCACACCCGCGAATACGCACACCGCGCTCACCGCGTCAAGGAGCTCTTCGAGCGTCACGGTTTCCACATCGTCTATGACAAAGACCAGAACGAACACGTGAGCGACGGATTCTTCTTCACGGTAGGCTACGGTTCGATGCCGAGTTCCGACCTGGTGGCCGCGCTGCTGCGCTACGGTATCTGCGCGATCTCGCTCACCTCGACGGGCAGCCTCCAGAACGGCGTGCGTGTCTGCGTGTCGCAGATGAACCGCGAGGAGCAGTACGACCTGCTCGACCGGCGCCTCCGCGACTTCGCGCAGGACTACGCCCGGAAATAAATCCGGCATTGCAGCTCCGGGTCGCTGTGAAATCGTCCCGGAGCTGCACTCCGGAGCAAAGAATCCGGTACGGACTCCGGGAACGACCGTTCACACCCGACGAAGAGAAGGAGCCGAATAAATTCGGCTCCTTCAAATAACCAACAAAAAAGACAAAACCTACCGTCTCCGGCCGACGACGG
>CDZF01028970.1_pt1 | contig 13595 bp, 6 predicted proteins | sample 557591 | NCBI WGS metagenome assembly CDZF01 (sample SAMEA3182093, study PRJEB8094) | gut metagenome | biome: human; feature: gut; material: Stool; isolation source: human stools | place: Canada | collected 2012-02-04
GATATAAGGCATCCGGGCCTGTACGCCCTGCTGCGAAAGCATGGTTTTCAGATAGCTGTACTGTACGAAGGCGTCACCCAGTTCGTCCCGCATCCGGGCGCTCCGGGCACCGGACAGCGAACGGAGAATCGCCACGAAGGAATCCTCCCGGTCCACCTCCTGGATCACGCGGAAATCGTCGGCGATGCCGGCCCGGTCGGCCGCCAGTACAATGGCATCCTTCAGTCCGCCGAAACCGTCGATCAATCCGATCTCCAGGGCATCGGCCCCCGACCAGACACGCCCTCCGGCGATCTTGTCCACCGCCTCCACGGAGAGGTTACGGCCGGCGGCCACGTGTCCCACGAAGGTGCCGTACACCTTCTCGATCTGATCCATCAGATAGGCACGTTCACCCTGGCTCAGACCGCGGAAAGGAACCCCCATGTCGGCCGAAGGATTGGTCCTGGCCACGTCCACCGTGATTCCCAGTTTGTCGCGCAGTCCCTTCTCCGCATTGAACAGCAGACCGAACACACCGATCGAACCGGTAATGGTGCTCCTGTCGGCCAGAATGATATCGGCCGGACAGGAGATATAGTATCCGCCCGAAGCGGCCACGCCGCCCATCGACACCACGACAGGCTTCTCCTGCCGGATCAGCTCCACTTCGCGCCACATCACCTCGGCCGCCAGCGCACTGCCCCCCGGGGAGTTCACACGCAACACCACGGCCTTCACGTCGTCGTCCTTCCGCACCCGAGCCAGTTTGGCCGCGATCGTGGCTCCGCCGACCTTGTCGTCGAAACTCTCGCCGTCCACGATCTCGCCGTCGGCGTAAACGATCGCCACCGCATTGCGGGAGAGTTTGCGGGCCACCGGCTTCATCGCTCCAATATATTCCGAAAGGGTCACCATGTCGGGCTCGTCGTCCGAATCGGGATCGTTGCCGGCCAGACCGTTCAGAACGGCCATCATCTGGTCGCCGTATACCAGACTGTCCACGATCCCCTTCTCAAGGGCGATCTGCGGCGTGCGCAGGGTCAGTTCGGAGGCATACCGCTGGAGAAGGGCGGAATCTATTCCCCGGGAAGCGGCGATCTCGCCCACCAGTCCGCCCCAGATACTGCCCGTCAGACGTTCCGTCTGCAAACGGTTCTCCGGACTCATCCGGTCCATGATGAAGGGTTCCACGGCCGCCTTGAACGACCCGTGGCGCAGCACCTCGGGCTGAATGCCCAGCTTGTCGAGGAGCCCCTTGTAGAACATGACGTTGGAGGCCATACCCTGCCACATGATACCCCCTTCAGGATTCATATAAACCTTGTCGGCCACCGAACAGAGATAGTAGTCGCGCTGGGTGTAGACCTCTTTGTAGCTGACGACGAACTTGCCCGACTCCTTGAAGCGAAGCAGGGCGGCGCGCAGCTCCTCGATGTTGGCCAGGGAGACCGCTCCCCAGCCCGGCGTGAGATAGATGCCTTCGATGTTGTCGTCCACGGCCGCATTGTCGATGGCCTCGATGCACTGGAGGATCGTGTTGGACGACTTCATGCGGAAGTTGCCGAAGTCGATCGAACCCAGCGGGGAAGAGACCGGAGAGTCGGTGATGGCTCCGGCCAGGTCGATCTTCAGTACGGTTCCCGGACCGACGGTCGTGTGGCCCCCCCCGGTGGCGAGCCCCATCACGAATCCCGTCATCACGAGCATGGCCAGCATCCCGAGGGCGAGATTGGCCACGACGAACGCCAGCAGAGAGGCAAGGAATGTTTTGAGAAAATTCATAATCAATCGTTTTTTATCTGTTTTTTCGGTCTTGTCGTATTTCGGCAGGGCGGGAAAACAAAAATAGGAAATTTTTCGGTATTCCCCCTCCCCGGCAAAAAGGGAGCCTCCGAAAGTGGATACAATGGTATGAAAAACGTATCTTTGTCTCCGTAACCAAACCGTCACACACATGACACAACAACAGATAACGGAATCACTGCGCACGATCGTACATCCCGAAACGGGCGCGGACATCGTATCCTCCGGCATGGTGGAACGCGTGGAGGCCGCCCCCGACAAAGTCTCGGTCACGCTGGCCTTCCCGAAAGGGCGCGATCCGTTCGCCGCCTCGATCAGACGCCAGGTCATACAGCAAATCACAGACCGAGATCCCTCGCTGGCGGGGAAAATCACGGTCGTCGTCAAGGAGACCGCTCCGAAAAAGGCGGCTCCCGCTCCGGAGAAGAGAAGCGCCGCCGACCGCATACGCCGCGTGATCGCCGTCGCCTCAGGCAAGGGAGGTGTGGGCAAATCGACCGTGACGGCCAATCTGGCCGTAGCCCTCGCACGGCTCGGCTACAAGGTGGGCGTATTGGATGCCGACATCTACGGCCCGTCGCAGCCCCGTATGTTCGGAGTGGAAGGCTACCTGCCCCCGGCCGTGAAGGAGGGGGACGAGGAGCTGATGATCCCGGCCGAGGCGTACGGCGTGAAGGTAATGTCGATCGGTTTCTTCATCGCTCCGACCGATGCCCTCGTCTGGCGCGGCCCGATGGCCACCAACGCCCTGCGGCAGATGATCCACCAGACCCGCTGGGGCGAACTGGACTTCCTGCTGACCGACCTTCCCCCCGGAACGGGCGACGTGCACCTGACCATCCTGCAGGAACTGAAGGTGGACGGGGCCGTGATCGTCAGCACGCCGCAACAGGTGGCGCTGGCCGACGTGATACGGGGCATACAGATGTTCCGGGCCCCCAAGATCGAAATCCCCGTCCTGGGCATTATCGAGAACATGGCCTGGTTCACACCGGCCGAACTGCCCGAAAACCGGTACTATCTCTTCGGGAAAGGAGGGGCACAGGCACTGGCCGAACGGGAAGGAATCGCGCTGCTGGGTCAGATTCCCATCATCCAGTCGGTAATGGAAGGGGCTGAGAACGGCCGTCCGGTGGCGGCGGAGGACTCGCTCTCCGGCGAATACTACCGGGAAGCGGCCCGGAAAACGGCCGAAAAAACCGGATTGTAGAGAGTGTGTTGACAACTGCGGAAAAAAGGGGAACGAACAGTGTTGATAACCGGAACCGAAGGTGTGGATAAAAAAAGAGATATTCCGTTCCTTTCGGTTTGGAGAATCCGGAAAGAGATCCGTATAGGCGGACAAAGGAGAAAACCTAACGGAAACGATGAAAAAAGATCGGCCGGATACCGACCGGAAATCATCCGGGAATGTGCACAAATATCTGGCTGTCGACAGGTTCGCAAAAGTTATGAACATCTGTTGAAAACCCGATCAATCTACGGAGAATCACGGAAAAAAGAGGAGGATAAGATTGTCGATAACAAAATATAACTATCTTTGGATAGCCGTCGGAAAAAGTTGCTGACAGAATCGACAGCCATTATTATTCCTTTTTTTAAGGAATTTTTAAAAAGTGAAAAAACAAAAAGAAAGAAAAATGCGTGTGGATATCCGAAAAGGTTTCGTGGACGAGCCGGTCGATCCGGAACTCGATCTGCCGAAAGAGATCGAACGGTTGAAAAAGGAGAAAAGGGCCGTGATCCTGGCGCACTACTATACGACGGGGGAGGTGCAGGACATCGCCGATTTCGTGGGCGATTCGCTGGCTCTCTCCCAACAGGCGGCCCACACCGACGCGGAGATCATCCTCTTCGCCGGGGTGCATTTCATGGCCGAGACGGCCAAGGTGCTTTCGCCCGGCAAGAAGGTGCTGATTCCCGACCTGAATGCGGGTTGTTCGCTGGCCGAGTCGTGTCCGGCCGACCGCTTCGCCGCTTTCCGGGCCGCCTATCCCGACCACAAGGTGGTGGCCTACGTCAATACGACGGTGGAGATGAAGGCGCTGACCGACGTGACCTGTACCTCGTCGAATGCCGTGCAGATCGTACGGTCGTTCCCGAAGGAGCAGAAACTGATCTTCGCGCCCGACCGGAACCTGGGCAATTACATAAAGAGCGTGACGGGACGCGAGGATATGGTGCTGTGGGACGGAGCGTGCCACGTACACGAGGAGTTTTCCGTGGAACGCATCGCGGAACTCAAGCGGGAACATCCCCGTGCCAAGGTGCTGGCCCATCCGGAGTGCAAGGCTCCTGTGCTGCTGCTGGCCGATTTCGTGGGGAGTACGGCGGCGTTGCTGAACTTCTGCGGCAGGGACGATGCCCGGGAGTACATCGTGGTGACGGAATCGGGTATCCTGCACAGGATGCGCCGGGAGTATCCCGACCGCACCTTCATTCCTGCGCCGCCCACCGACTCCTCCTGCGGCTGCAATGACTGTGCTTTCATGAAGCTGGTGAACCTGCGCAAAATCTACCTCACCCTGAAATACGAGCTGCCCGAGGTGGTGATCGACGAGGAGGTGCGCAGCCGGGCCGAACGTTCGATCCGGGCTATGCTGGAGCTTTCGGAATAGTTTCCTGCCCGGTACGCGGCGGATAGTTCCCTGGAAATTCCTTTTTAAACTAAATACTACTAACCTAAAAAAGTTCTTTTGATGAAACGGATCGCGCTGTTGCTGCCCCTTTGCGGGGCGGCTCTCGTATGGGCGTGCGGAGGGGGACGGACCGCCGGAAATCTGCCCGTGTACCAGGACCCCGATGCACCGATCGAAAAACGGGTGGAGGATGCGCTCTCGCGCATGACGCTGGAGGAGAAGGTGGCCGTGTGCCACGGGCAGTCCAACTTCAGTTCGGCCGGGGTGCCCCGGCTGGGAATCCCCGAACTGTGGACCAGCGACGGTCCCCACGGGGTGCGTGCCGAAGTGGGATGGGTGAGCATGGGAAACATGGACTGGAACTCCGATTCCTGCACCGCCTATCCGGCCCTGACCTGTCTGGCCGCCACGTGGAACCCCGAGCTGTCGTTCCTGTACGGAAAGTCGATCGGCGAGGAGGCACGTTACCGGAAGAAGGACGTGCTGCTGGGTCCCGGCGTCAATATCTACCGGACGCCGCTCAACGGGCGCAATTTCGAATACATGGGGGAAGACCCCTATCTTGCCTCGGAGATGGTGGTCCCCTACATTCAGGGGGTGCAGAGCAACGGCGTGGCCGCCTGCGTGAAGCACTTCGCACTGAACAACCAGGAGGTGGAGCGCAAGAGCGTGGACGTCTACGTGGACGACCGGGCCCTGCACGAAATTTACCTGCCCGCCTTCAAGGCCGCCGTGCAGAGGGCGGGCGTGTGGTCGCTGATGGGGGCCTACAACAAATACCGGGGGACGCACTGCTGCCACAACGACAGGCTGCTGAACGACATTCTGAAAGGGGAGTGGGGATTCGACGGAGCCGTGATTTCGGACTGGAACGGTACGCATGACACGCGGGAGGCCGCGCTCAACGGGCTCGATCTGGAGATGGGAACCTCGACTCCGGAGATGAAGGAGATGGGGAACCGCCGGTTCAACGCCTACTACCTGGCCGATCCGTTCCTGAAGATGCTCCGGGCGGGCGAAGTGGACGAGAAGGTGCTGGACGAGAAGGTGCGCCGCGTGCTGCGCCTGATGTTCCGTACGACGATGAGTCCCGACCGTCCGTGGGGGGCGTTCGCCACCGAAGAACATGCCGCGGCGGCGCGGAAGATCGCCGAGGAGGGGATCGTCCTGCTGCGCAACGAAGGGAATATCCTGCCGCTCGATCCGGCCCGCCGGATGAAGATCGCCGTAGTGGGCGAAAATGCCGTGAAGATGCTCACCGTGGGCGGGGGCAGCTCCAAACTGAAGGTGAAGCGGGAGGTCTCCCCGCTGGAAGGGGTGAAGCGGGTGTTCGGAGAGCGTTCCGAGATCGTTTATGCCCCGGGTTACGAGTACACCCGGAAAGCCGACTCCTCCGCCATGAAAAAGGAGGCCGTAGAGGCTGCGAAAGGGGCCGATGTGGTACTCTTCTTCGGCGGACTCAACAAAGAGCCTAAAAACGACTGTGAAGGGCACGACAGGCTCTCCCTGCACCTGCCTTACGGACAGGACGGGCTGATTGCCGAGTTGGCCGCCGTCAACCGGAACGTGGTGGTGGTGCTCCTGAGCGGGAACGCCGTGGCTATGCCGTGGCTCGGGCAGGTGCCTGCGGTCGTGCAGGGATGGTATCTGGGCAGCGAGGCCGGGAATGCGCTGGCCGCCGTGTTGTCGGGCGAGGCGAATCCCTCGGGCAGGCTGCCCTTCACGTTCCCCGCGAAGCTGACCGACTGTGCTGCCCATGCTGTGGGGGACTATCCCGGCGAAGACGGGAAGGAGACCTATAACGAAGGGGTGTTCGTGGGATACCGTTGGACGGACCGGGAGAAGATCGAACCCCTGTTTCCTTTCGGACACGGGTTGAGCTACACCGGGTTCGAGTACGGGGAGGTGTCGGCAGACCGCGCTTCGGTCGGACCGGGCGAGAGCCTGACGGTTGCGGTGCCGGTGAAGAATGTCGGTTTGCGGGCCGGTGCCGAGGTGGTGCAGCTCTACGTGAGCGACCTCGAATCCTCGCTTCCGCGGCCTGTCAAGGAGCTGAAGGGATTCCGGAAAGTGACCCTGCAGCCCGGAGAGGAGACGGTGGTGAAACTGACCGTGGCTCCCGAATCGCTCTGCTATTACGATGACCGGAAAGGGGAGTGGGTGGCCGAACCGGGCCGGTTCAAGGCTCTGGTCGGGGCCTCGTCGGCCGACATCCGGGGAGAGGTTTCCTTCGAACTGAAATGACGGCCCTGCCGGACGGGGAGAGCGTCCGGTGAAGTTGTCCGGAAACGATCGCCTCCCTGCCTCAAGACACTGAGGCAGGGAGGCATTTCGTTTTTACTGGATCGGTTTTCCCGTTCGGGGAGAAGAGGGCTTTTCAGCCTTTTTTCATCAGCCAGTGTTTCCGGAGCCATTCGCGTACGGGCAGGTCGTAGAGTTTCAGTCCGGCGTAGGCGATGCCGACCGAAAGAATGAACACCGAAACACTGAGGCATACCGCCGTGCCGAGCGGTGCGTCCGGATGGGCCTGGGCCCAGGCTATCTGCATGTAAACGAGGGGATAGTGCGTGATATAGAGCGGATAGGAGATGGCTCCCAGAAAGGAGCATACCGCTGCGGAACGTCTGCCGGTGACCGTACTGCCCGCTCCGGTCATGACGATCAGCGGGAAGATCAGCAGGATGCATAGGGCCTCGTAGGCGCCGTTCATCCACATGTGTTCCGTGCCTCCGATGCGGGGCATGGCCAGCAGGATCAGGATCAGGGCCGAACACCACCAGAAGCCGCCCCGAAGCCGGATCGACTTGCCGATCCGGGAGAGGAGCAGACCCGTGAGGAAGGGGTATAGCAGGCGCGTGAAGCCGATATAGAGCTGCTGGGGCGTGAGGCTCCATCCGCCGATCACCGTATAGGCTGCCGGACGGTCGCCGAGCACTCCGAAAAGGTCCAGGTTCAGTGTCAGATCTATGGTCAGGACGGCAGCGCCGAGGATGCAGAGCAGGAGCAGGAGGTTCGGAAAGCGGCGGATGAAAAGGGCGTAGAGCAGGTTCCCTACGTATTCGAAGGTGAGCGACCAGGCCGGTCCGTTGAGCGGGTTCATTTCACCCCATCCCCGTATTTCCAGCGAATTGCGGAGCGGGAGCATCAGGCATCCGAGCAGAAGCACGTAGAGCAGTTTCCACCACGGGGTTTCCCCGATCAGCGGGAAAGCGGGGCTTTCTGCGAAGTAGAAGAGCAGGGCTCCGATCAGTGTTCCGAGAATGACCATGGGATGGAGACGCACCAGCCGGCGTTTGAAGAAATCTTTCAGGGACATCCGGTCCCATCGGTCATCGTAGGCGTAGCCGATGACGAAGCCCGAGAGGACGAAGAAGAAGTCGACGGCCAGGTAACCGTGGTTGATGATCTGGGTCAGCGGGCCTCCGGAGTAGGTTTCGAATAGGTGGAAGGCCACCACGGTCATGGCGGCCACGCCCCGCAGTCCGTCGAGTATCTCGTAGCGGGGTTTCGGGGGCAGGTAAACGGAGTTTTTCATAGCGGTTTTTTAGGGTGGGTGTTCGTTTTTCGTCGGATCAGAACCTGCAGGAGAGCCGGATCATGAAGTTGCGTCCGGGCATGTAATATCCGTCCCGTTCCATGTAGTTTTCTCCCAACAGGTTGTTGATTTCGGCGGCTACGGTCAGGTTCCTGGCCGGCATATAGGAGAGGTAGCAGTCGAAGACCATGAAGTCGGGAAGGGTGATCGTCCGGTCGCCTACGAGCGTCGGGCGCACTTCGATGCCGGATGCGGTGACGAAGGGGACGTTTTCGTAGTTCGGGCCCGTCATGTAGAGGAAGTTGTCTTCGATCCGGTGGCCGAGGTAACGGCCGCCGATCCGGGCCGCGAAACGGCGGGAGGTAAAATCCGCACCGAATGCCGCCGTATTGGGGCTGAGGTATTTGATGGGGGTCTCCCCGTCGGAGGCGGTCATGCTGCTGTGGTAAATCCGCGTGTAATTGCCGTAGAATTTCAGGGAAAAGTCGCGGCCGAGGGATTTGCCCAGGTCGTAGGAGAGGAGGAATTCCAGGCCCCGCACGGCCGATTTGCTGCTGTTCACGTAGGTGTAGAAGGCAAAATCTTCCGCCGCTTCGGTGACGATCATGTTCCTGTGATCGGTCAGGAACCATGTGACGTCGGCCTGGAGGGAGCCGTCGCGTGTGGTCGCCCCGATACCGGCATCGACGGTCAGGGAGGATTCGGGTTTGAGGTCGGGGTTGCCTCGGTATTCGGTGCGGGATACGCTTCCATTCCAGACATATTCGAGGGCATACCGGCCGGTCGTTTTGAAGGCTTCGGGCGCCATGAATCCGCGGCCGATGCTGGAATGGAGGCCGAGCAGGGGGACGGGGCGGTATTTGAGCGCCAGGGTGGGATTGACGCTGTGGTAGCTTTTCCCGGAGGATTTCATGTCGATCAGCCGGGTGGCGGTCGTCCGGAACCATGTGTTGTCGTATCGGATTCCGGTCTGGGCGATCAGCCGGTCGCGGAACAGGCGGAGGTGCAGCTGGGCGAACGCTCCGGTCTGGATGTTGTAGTAGTCGGGCTGGTAGGGGGCCGTGGGGGTGCCGTCCTCCCGGGACTGCGTGGAGACGTAGCGCTGCGAGAAGTTGTCGATTCCGAAGACGAGATGTCCCGTCCGGAAGCGGAGAGCGTCCTGCGCCACGAGACCGAACGTGCGGTAGGCATAGTGGCTGCGGGTCTTCTCGTAGCCGGAGTTGAGGTAGTCGCTCGTCTCGTTGCCGAAATAGGGGGATATGCGCAGCGAGTGGTTTCCGGCGTTTCCCGTGATGTCCAGCCGGTGATAGTTGCGCAGTACCCGTTTGTCGGTCTGGTCGTACAGTCCCCAGATCGTGCCGTTTCCGCGGGCGTGTCCGGCGTGGAACAGATTGTTGTAAAGGTTCAGCCGCCAGCCCCTGTGCAGGTCGTAGCCTACTCGCAGGACGCCCTGTTTCTTGTCGAATCCGGTGTTGGGGTAGACCATGCCGTAGGAGTTGCGGTCCAGCACCTCTTTCTCGTACGGCGTGCGGCGGAACAGGTCGTTGTGTCCGGTTTTGTAGTCGTCGTGCTGGCGGTGGTAGTCGAACGAAAGGTCGAAGTCGAGCCGGTGGGCCAGCCAGCCTCCCGCATGGGCCGAGAGTTCCAGGGTATTGTAACTGCCGTATCCGGCGGATGCACTGCCCGAGATGCAGTTCCGGGACTGTTTTGTAACCAGATTGACCACGCCGCCCATGGCACCGCTGCCGTACAATGCGGAGAAGGGGCCTTTCATGATCTCGACGCTCTCCAGACCGGAGAGAAACGTAGCGGCGGCGTTTTTCGTCCCCATCGGCACGCCGTCGAGCAACAGCACGCTGTATGTGTTCGTTCCGGCTCCTCCCGGCGAGAATCCCCGGAATTCGATGCCTCCGGTCATGCCCTGCATGTCCACGCTTTCGGCCGCCGTGCTCTTCTTGATGAGGTCGGAAAGGTGTACGGCCGGCGTGTGGAGGATGTCCCGGGCCGAGATCACCTCCACCTTGTTGGGGGCGTCCCGCAGCGGAAGTTCGAATTTGTAGCCTTTGACCACCACCTCCTCGATCGGATGGGAAGGCAGCGAGTCGGTCTCTGCCGCCCGGAGCGAAAACAAGGGTAGGAGAGTCAGCAGCAGTGCAGTCGGTTTCATGGAGCTTTTTTTGCGATATGGTTGCAAAAATAGTTAAAATTATGATTCCGTGCGGTTTTTATCCGGGAAGACGATTCTTTTCCGGAGGTCCGTTTCCCCGGCGGTCGCCGCATGCGGGAGACGAATCGTATACTCTTCGTTCAAAATAGAACACTTCCCTCTCGTATTTCCGGAAAATTAGCTACATTTGTAAGATTTGACCTGCGGGAAAATGATTGTAATCCGTTGATTGTTATTTAATTGTAATTTGTGTTCGATTTTTAACAAAAAGAACGGATTCCGCTGTGAGAGTATTAACCGATAAATGCGTATATGAAAAAAGTTCTGTTATCCGTGACTGCCGCTCTTCTTCTGCTGGGAGGGCGTGTGACTGCCGACGAGGGAATGTGGCTGCTGCCCTATCTCCAGAAGATGAATATCAAGGATATGAAGGCCAAGGGGCTGAAACTCTCCGCTCAGGATATTTACAACCTGAACGGAGATGCCATCAAGGATGCCATCGTGATTTTCGGACGGGGATGCACGGGTGAGATCGTTTCGCCCGAAGGGTTGCTGCTGACCAACCACCACTGCGGTTTCGGCGCCATCCAGCAGCACAGTTCGGTGGAGCACGACTATCTGAAGAACGGATTCTGGGCCATGAACCGGGGCGAGGAGATTCCCACTCCGGGGCTGACCGTGACCTTCATCCGGGAGATCGTGGACGTCTCCGACCGGATTCTGCCCGCGCTTGACGACAAGATGACCGAGAAGGAGCGCAAGGCCAAGGTGAAGGAGTTGAGCGAGGCGGTCGTCAAGGAGAAGATCGGCGAGGGTTCGACCCGCGAGGCGGTCGTCAAGGATTTCTTCGGCGGAAACCAGTATCTGATGTTCGTGACGGAGGTTTATCCCGACGTGCGTCTGGTGGGGGCGCCTCCCATGTCGATCGGCAAGTTCGGCGGCGATACCGACAACTGGATGTGGCCCCGTCACACGGGCGATTTTTCGATGTTCCGCGTCTATTCCGACGCCGAGGGCCGGCCGGCCGAATATTCGAAGGACAATGTGCCCTATAAAGCTCCTAAGCACCTCGATATCTCGCTCAAGGGATATAAACCGGGTGATTTCGCCATGATTATCGGTTTTCCGGGTTCCACGGAGCGTTACATGACTTCCTACGAGATCGACCAGACGGTGAACGTGGACAATCCCAACCGGATTCTGATCCGCGGCGAGCGTCAGAAACTCCTGATGGAGGATATGATGGCCAGCGACAAGGTGCGTATCCAGTATGCCTCCAAATATGCCTCCTCTTCGAATTACTGGAAAAATTCGATCGGTATGAACCGCGGTCTGGCCAAGCTCAACGTGCGGGCCAAGAAGGTGGAGATCGAAGAGCGTTTCCGGGAGTGGATCGGAGCCGATCCCGCCCGCAAGGCGAAGTACGGCGAGGCGCTTCCGTTGATCGAGGAGGCCGTGAAGGAGCGGATTCCGGCCATGAAGACGCGCCAGTACCTGTCGGAAGCCTTTCTGCGGGGTACCGAAATCGTGGGACTGGCCCGGATCGGCCGTTCCCTGTTGCGGGCCGACAGCACGAAGCTCGATGCCGACATGCTGGAAGAGTTGAAGAAGGAGAGTGCCGAGATATATAAGGATTACAACATGCCGACCGACCGGAAGGTGGCCAGGAAGATGTTCGCGCTGGTGCGCGATTCGATTGCCCGGGAAGACCTTCCTTCCGTGTACGGATATATCGCGGAGAATTATTCGGGTCCGGCGGCCGACCGGAACGGAATTCCGGCCGATATAGACCGTTATGTGGATTACCTGTACGACAACTCACTGTTCGCCACCCAGGGCAAATTCGAGTCGTTCCTGGCCAATCCCGACATCGAGACGCTGAAAAAGGACCCGGCCTATATTCTGGCAGGTTCGGTCATCGAAGCCTATAACAGGACGGCTCCCGTCGTGGTGAAGGCTGCCGAGAAGTTCGGCCGCGGTCACCGTCTTTTCGTGGCGGGACTGATGGAGATGGAGCCCGGGAAAAAGTTCTATCCCGATGCCAATTTCACCATGCGTCTTACCTACGGACAGGTGCTTCCCTACCGGCCGCAGGACGGTGTGATTTACGACTATTATACCACGCTGGACGGCGTGATCGCCAAGGAGGACCCGAAAAATCCCTACGAGTTTACGGTTCAGCCCCGTCTGAAGGAGCTCAATGCGAAAAAGGAGTTCGGTCCCTACGGAGAGAACGGCGTGCTGCATGTGGCTTTCCTCAGCAACAACGACATTACGGGGGGCAATTCCGGCAGTCCCATCATGAATGCGAAAGGGGAGCTGATCGGACTGGCTTTCGACGGAAACTGGGAGGCCATGAGCGGCGACATCGCCTTCGAACCCGAGTTGCAGCGTACGATCAATGTCGATATCCGTTATGTGCTGTTCATTATCGACAAGTATGCCGGAGCGAAATATCTGGTCGATGAGATGACGCTTAAAAAATAATTTATTGGTAATTTTATATTACTGATTATGAGTGAAATAAAAGAAGAGGTCGCAGGGAATGAAAAGTCCCTGAACTTTCTGGAGGAGATTATCGGAGAGTCGGTGTCCAGGGGTGAGAAACGGGTATTGACCCGTTTCCCGCCCGAACCGAACGGCTATCTGCATATCGGACATGCCAAGAGCATCTGTCTGAATTTCGGTCTGGCGAAGAAATACGGGGGGGCTACGAACCTGCGTTTTGACGATACGAACCCGGTGAAAGAGGATGTCGAGTATGTCGATTCGATCAAGGAGGACGTGCACTGGCTCGGATTCGACTGGGCCGGGGAACACTATGCTTCGGACTATTTCGACCAGTTGTACGAGTGGGCCGAGGAGTTGATCCGCAAAGGAAAGGCCTATGTGGACGATCAGACGCAGGAAGAGATTCGCCAGGGACGCGGAACGGTGACCGTGCCCGGTACTTCCAGTCCGTGGCGCGACCGCTCGGTGGAGGAGAACCTCGATCTGTTCCGCCGGATGCGTGCCGGTGAATTTCCGGACGGAGCGAAGGTGTTGCGTGCCAGGATCGACATGGCCCATCCCAATATGCTGATGCGCGACCCGATCATGTATCGGATTATCCATACGGAACATCACCGTACGGGCAGCAAATGGTGCATTTATCCCATGTACGATTTCGCTCACGGTCAGAGCGATTCGATCGAGAAGATCACCCACTCGATCTGTACGCTGGAATTCGACGTACACCGTCCGCTCTACGACTGGTTCATCCAGGAGCTCGGCATCTATCCCAGCCATCAGTACGAGTTTGCGCGGCTGAACCTGACCTATACGATGATGAGCAAGCGTAAGTTATTACAACTTGTTCAGAATAAGATTGTTATGGGTTGGGATGATCCACGGATGCCGACAATCTGCGCTTTGCGCCGGAAAGGATATACGCCTGAATCGGTGCGGGCTTTCGCCGAGCGTGTCGGGG
>CDZF01046349.1_pt1 | contig 13585 bp, 10 predicted proteins | sample 557591 | NCBI WGS metagenome assembly CDZF01 (sample SAMEA3182093, study PRJEB8094) | gut metagenome | biome: human; feature: gut; material: Stool; isolation source: human stools | place: Canada | collected 2012-02-04
ATCAACACCACCATTAGCAATAATCAATGGAAGCAGACTTTTACACACTTCATCAGCGTATTCTTCTACTGTAGGATAACCAGATGTTTTGATTGAACTGCTGGCAATAATAGTTCCGCGTGCGTCTACAATTCCAAAGACGGTATTCGTTCCGCCTATGTCAATACCTACTACGTAGGGCTTTTCCATGTTTGAATTCATGATACTTTTATTTAAAAGGGTTAGTTAATCATTAAGTTTACTGCACACAAATTACGTAAAGAAGATTGAGTCTACAAAATGTTTTTCAAAAAAAGTTCAACCTCTTTGCAACTTTTCGTATCTTGCAGCCGTCTAATAGTAGAAAATTATTAGAAAACAGAATCTAAATAAAGAAAATTGTGATACAACTAACAAACGTCAACAAGACCTACAACAACGGAGCGCCTCTCCATGTACTTAAAGGTATCAATCTCAATATCGAACAGGGAGAATTTGTTTCCATCATGGGAGCATCCGGGTCTGGGAAATCAACTTTACTCAATATATTGGGAATTCTCGACAACTACGACACCGGAGAGTATTATCTGAATAACGTACTCATCAAGAACTTAAGCGAAACCAAAGCTGCCGAATACCGGAACCGCATGATCGGATTTATCTTCCAGTCATTTAACCTGATTTCCTTTAAAGATGCCGTAGAGAATGTAGCACTTCCTTTATTTTATCAAGGGATAAGCCGCAAGAAGCGAAATGCACTTGCCTTGGAATATCTCGACCGTCTGGGTTTAAAAGACTGGGCACATCACATGCCCAACGAAATGAGTGGCGGTCAGAAACAACGTGTGGCAATCGCACGGGCTTTAATCACCCAACCGCAAATCATTCTGGCAGATGAGCCTACGGGAGCTTTGGACAGTAAAACTTCCGTGGAAGTGATGCAAATTCTGAAAGATCTTCATAAGCTGGGAATGACGATTGTAGTTGTCACCCACGAAAGCGGAGTTGCCAACCAAACAGACAAGATTATACATATCAAAGACGGAATCATCGAACGCATTGAAGATAATATCGACCACGATGCCTCTCCGTTCGGCAAAGACGGTTTCATGAAATAAGTCTTAAGTATTAATTCCATGCGGTCGCAGCGCAGCCTAATACTTAATACTTACTTATCACTTAATACTTAAAAAAATGATTGATATTTGGCAAGAAATATACAGTACCATCAAGCGTAACAAGCTAAGGACTTTTCTCACAGGATTTGCTGTGGCATGGGGTATCTTTATGCTGATCGTCCTGTTAGGCGCAGGCAATGGATTGATCCATGCATTCGAGCAATCGGCTTCCGAACGTGCCATGAACTCCATCAAGATTTTTCCGGGATGGACCAGCAAATCATACGATGGACTGAAAGAAGGAAGACGAGTGCAACTGGATAATAAAGACGTAGATGCTACCGACCATTATTTTCCGGACCATGTCATTAAAGCCGGGGCAACCGTGTGGCAAGGAGGTATTAACTTAAGTTTCGGACAAGAATACGTCAGTTTGAATCTTTCCGGCGTATATCCCAACCATACGGAAGTAGAAGTGGTGAAACTCTTCAAAGGACGTTTCATCAATGAAATTGATATTAAAGAGCGCCGGAAAGTAATTGTGCTCCATAAAAAGACAGCAGAGATTCTTTTCGATAAAACGCATACCGAGCCTATCGGGCAGTTTGTCAACGCCGGTAATGTGGTTTATCAGGTAGTAGGGCTGTATAATGATAAAGGAGACAGCGGAGACAGCGATGCTTACATCCCCTTCACCACCCTGCAAACAATTTACAACAAAGGAGACAAGTTGAATAACCTTGTCATGACTACCAAAAACCTGGAAACGATAGAAGCAAATGAAGCATTTGAAGCTCATTACCGCAAGGTGCTGGGGGCCAATCATCGCTTTGACCCGACAGACCATAGTGCTATCTGGATTTGGAACCGGTTTACCAACTACTTGCAACAGCAGCAAGGCTCGAACATGCTACGCATCGCTATCTGGGTGATCGGTATTTTCACGCTGTTAAGCGGGATTGTAGGAGTGTCCAACATCATGCTGATTACTGTAAAAGAGCGTACCCGTGAATTCGGTATCCGCAAAGCTCTGGGTGCCAAGCCGCTTTCTATCCTCTGGTTGATTATCGTAGAGAGTGTCACCATTACCACGATATTCGGATATATAGGTATGGTAGCGGGCATCGGAGTGACCGAATGGATGAATAACGCCTTTGGCAATCAGACAATGGATACCGGAATGTGGACGGAAACTGTTTTCCTGAATCCGACAGTAGATATAAGAATCGCCATACAGGCTACACTCACATTAATAATAGCTGGTACGTTAGCCGGATTATTTCCTGCCCGAAAAGCAGTCAGCATCCGACCAATCGAAGCACTTAGAGCAGATTAAGACTATGAGAATAGACATGGATACCTGTGAGGAAATCCTCATTACCATTACAAGAAATAAAACGAGAAGCCTGCTGACTGCATTCGGTGTTTTCTGGGGAATCTTTATGCTCGTCGCCCTGATCGGCGGCGGACAAGGACTGGAAGGCATGATGAAAAAGAACTTTGAAGGATTCGCAACCAACTCCGGCTTCCTTGCCGCACAGAAAACGGGCGAAGCTTACAAAGGTTTCCGCAAAGGCAGGTGGTGGAATCTGGAAGCTATCGACATCGAGCGCCTCCGTTCGCAAGTCAAAGATGTGGAGGTCATTACTCCTTCCATTGCCCGTTGGGGTTCCAAAGCTGTATACGAAGATAAGAAATACGATTGCAGCGTGAAAGGATTATATCCGGACTATCTCCACATCGAATCACAGGAAATGGCCTACGGCAGGTTTATCAACGAAGTGGATATACAGGAAGCGCGTAAAGTGTGTGTGATCGGAAAGCGTATCTATGAAAGCCTGTTCAAACCGGGAGAGGATCCTTGTGGAAAATACATACGTGTGGACGGAATTTATTATCAGGTGATCGGCATGTCTTCCTCCGAAGGGGATATGAACATACAGGGACGGGCTTCGGAAGCTGTCACCCTGCCTTTCACCACGATGCAGCAAACGTATAACTTAGGAGGACGGATCGACGTCATCTGCTTCACCGTGAAGCATGGAATCAAAGTGTCCGACGTACAACCGGAAATGGAACAGATTATTAAAGCTGCGCATTATATCGCGCCTAACGACAAACAGGCACTTATGTACCTGAATGCGGAAGCAATGTTTTCGATGGTAGACAATCTGTTTACCGGTATCAACATACTGGTTTGGATGGTAGGATTGGGGACTCTGTTGGCAGGTGCCATCGGCGTATCTAATATTATGATGGTAACCGTGAAAGAACGTACCACCGAAATTGGTATCCGCCGGGCAATCGGCGCACGCCCCAAAGATATCCTGCAACAGATTCTATCGGAAAGTATGGTGCTTACTACCATTGCAGGAATGTGTGGAATCTCTTTTGCCGTCATGGTGTTGCAACTGGTAGAGATGGGAGCAAACGCCGACGGAGGAGACGTCCGTTTTCAGGTTACCTTCGGACTGGCAATCGGCACTTGTGCTCTTCTGATCGCACTGGGAATGTTGGCAGGTCTGGCACCTGCTTATCGGGCTATGGCTATCAAACCGATTGAAGCTATTCGAGACGAATAAAGAGGTGCGAGGGATTTCAATTATTAATCGTAAACAATAAAAATATAAATAAAGTCATGAAAAAGTATCTGAAAATCACATTATTGGTAGTCATTGCTATCATTCTTGTCGGAACATTCGTATTCCTTTATCAGAAGTCTAAACCCAAGGTAATCACTTACGAAATAGTAAAACCGGAAGTCACTGACCTCCAAAAGACCACAGTAGCTACCGGAAAGGTGGAACCGAGAGACGAAATTTTAATCAAACCGCAGATTTCGGGTATTATCGACGAAGTGTACAAAGAAGCCGGACAAGCTGTGAAGAAAGGGGAAGTGATCGCCAAAGTAAAAGTAATCCCTGAACTCGGTCAACTGAATTCTGCGGAAAGTCGTGTGCGCCTGGCAGAGATTAATGCAACACAGGCAGAAACGGATTTTGCCCGCGTAAAGAAGTTATACGAAGATCAGCTGATTAGCCGGGAAGAATATGAGAAAAGTGAAGTAGCCTTGAAGCAAGCTCGTGAAGAGAGACAGACGGCTAAAGATAATCTGGAAATCGTAAAAGAAGGGATTACTAAAAACAGTGCATCGTTCAGTAGTACGATGATTCGTTCTACCATTGATGGGTTGATTCTGGATGTACCTGTAAAAGCCGGTAACTCTGTGATTATGAGTAACACGTTCAATGATGGAACCACGATTGCTACGGTAGCCAATATGAACGACATGATTTTCCGTGGTAATATTGATGAAACGGAAGTGGGACGTATCCATGAACAGATGCCGATCAAACTGACAATCGGAGCTTTGCAGAATCTGACTTTCAACGCCATTCTGGAATATATCTCTCCGAAAGGGGTAGAAACCAATGGTGCCAACCAATTTGAAATCAAGGCTGCAATTACCATTCCGGATTCCGTTCAGATTCGTTCCGGATATTCGGCTAATGCGGAAATCGTGTTGCAAAGGGCAAATCAAGTATTGGCAGTCCCCGAAAGCACTATTGAGTTTAATGGCGACTCTACATTTGTGTACATCATGACAGATTCAGTGCCCGAACAAAAGTTCCAGCGTACGCAGGTGACTGCCGGAATGAGTGATGGAATCAAGATAGAAATCAAGAAAGGAATAACTGCACAGGATAAAATACGGGGTGCAGAGAAAAAAGATAAATAATTGAATTCAATGAAAATAATTCGTAAAACCATATCAGCCCTTCTGCTTGCCGGGATCGGAATCACTTCTATCCAAGCACAGAACAACTCCCCGCAAGCATGGACATTGCGGCAATGTATCGACTATGCCATCGAGCATAATATAGAGATTCGTCAATCGACCAACAGTGTTGAAGCCAATAAAGTGAGTGTAAACACTAGCAAATGGACACGTCTTCCGAATTTGAGCGGTAGCGCCAGCCAAAACTGGAGTTGGGGACGTACTGCTTCTCCGATAGACAACTCGTATAGTGACATTAACAGTGCCAATACCAGTTTCAGCTTGGGAACCAATGTACCTATATTTACCGGTTTGCAGTTATCCAACCAATATTCACTTGCCAAGTTGGATTTAAAAGCCGCTATAGAAGATTTGAATAAAGCCAAAGAAGACATTGCAATCAATGTCACTTCCGCTTATTTGCAGGTTTTATTCAACCAAGAATTAAGTAAGGTTGCTCATAATCAGGTAGATTTAAGCAAAGACCAGCTAAAGCGCATCCAAGGGCTCCACGGAGTAGGTAAAGCATCTCCTTCTGAAGTGGCCGAAGCACAAGCCCGTGTCGCACAGGACGAAATGACTGCTGTACAATCAGACAATACGTACAAGTTATCATTATTAGACCTCACCCAACTTTTGGAATTACCTACGCCTGAAGGATTCGTGCTCGAAAGTCCTAAGGAAGAACTAGAATTCGAATCTCTCACCCCACCGGATGATATATATACACAGGCTCTTGCTTACAAACCAAGTATTAAGGCTGCAGAATACCGTTTACAAGGTAGTCTTAATAGCATTCGTATTGCTCAAAGTGCATTCTATCCACAATTATCTTTCAGCGCCGGTTTGGGTAGCAATTATTATACGGTGAGCGGAAGATCAGAAAACAGCTTCGGCAGTCAGATAAAGAACAACTTGAATAAGTATGTAGGATTCAATTTGAGCGTTCCGATCTTTAATCGTTTTTCTACACGAAACCGAGTACGCACCGCTCGTTTACAACAAATAGACTTATCTTTGAGATTGGATAACGCAAAGAAAGTACTCTACAAAGAGATTCAGCAGGCTTGGTATAATGCTCTAGCTGCTGAAAGCAAGTACAACTCCAGTGAAGTGGCAGTGAAAGCTAACGAGGAGTCTTTCCGCTTGATGAGTGAGAAATTTAATAACGGCAAAGCTACCTTTGTAGAATATAATGAAGCCAAACTTAATCTAACGAAAGCTCTTTCGGATAAGTTGCAAGCAAAATACGACTATCTGTTCCGGACTAAAATTCTGGATTTCTACAAAGGACAAGTCATTGAATAAAAAGAAATATATTTGAGTTTAGTATAGTAGTTCCTTAAAACATATCCGTTGGTTCATTCGTTATTATAGAAAGAACTAACGGATATGAAGTATTTTATCATCATAGTGATCGTAGTGATTAGTAATACATTTTTAGGAGTTGCTAAACCAATGAAAAATCAAGCAGAAATCTATTTTGCAGGAGGATGCTTCTGGGGAACAGAACATTTCCTGAAACAAATTCGAGGAGTAGAAAGTACTCAAGTAGGATATGCCAACAGTAATGTTGCCAACCCGAGTTATGAACAGGTCTGTTCAGGAAAAACCAATGCTGCGGAAACAGTAAAGGTGGTTTATGATCCTAAAACGGTAGATTTAAATTTGCTGCTCGATCTGTATTTCAAGACAATTGATCCTACCAGCCTCAACCGTCAGGGTAATGACCGGGGAACACAGTATAGAACCGGGATTTACTATGTAGATAAAGAAGATCTTCCTGTCATCAACCAGGCTATTAAACTATTGTCTGCACAATATAAGACTCCTATCGCTATAGAAGTAAAGCCATTGACTAATTTCTATCCCGCAGAGACTTACCATCAGGACTATCTGGATAAAAATTCTGGAGGATACTGCCACATCAATCCTGCTTTATTTGAAATGGCACGCAAAGCCAATGCACCGAAAACTAAAGTGTATCAAAAACCGGATGACTCAACCCTCCGCAAGGAACTGTCGGCGGAACAATATGCAGTAACCCAGAAGAATGCCACCGAACCGGCCTTCCACAATGAATACTGGAATGAGCACCGCCCAGGCATTTATGTTGATATTACCACCGGAGAGCCTTTGTTTGTTTCTACCGACAAGTTCGATTCGGGTTGCGGGTGGCCTAGCTTTTCCCAGCCGATTCAAAAAGATATCATCGCAGAGAAGAAAGATACTTCGCATGGCATGATACGTACGGAAGTGCGCAGTAAAACTGGGGATGCGCATCTGGGACATGTATTCACAGATGGTCCGAAAGAGAAAGGCGGATTACGTTATTGCATCAATAGCGCCTCCCTTCGTTTTATCCCGAAAGAGAAAATGAAAGAGGAAGGTTATGGAGAATATTTGCCACTCGTTAAATAGGCACCGCACCGGAAAGTAATACAAATCAATATAAGCTGTTTATCAGATAAACAGAACGGTGGATTTCCTCATAGGGCAATCCACCGTTTTTAATGCAGTTAAATTAAGAGAGAGAGAAGGAGTTTCACAACTCCTAATTTATTTTTATCTGCTGGCAGTCAGCAGAGTTGCTTCATTCGTTGCCGGAGTAGCCACGTTCATAGCCCAGTTCACACTGGATTCTTCAATCCATTTATCATTCCATTTATAGTTCATATAAGCTACCGGCATATTAGCGTCGTTCAATTCATACACGCTCTTTTCAACAGATGCATCGTAAGCTCTGTGTGAGTCATTCCAACGTGCGTATACCAAAGTGATTTCATTAGAAGAATAAGTATAATCAATCTTGAAGTACGGCAGCCATTTGTCAGTGGAAGCATCCCATTTGAAAGCCTCTTTGGTAGCCATTCTCTTTTGATCGTCATAGGTAAAATCATATTTCATGTGGCGATAAAGAGAGCCATCTAATCTGTAAATCACCTTCGATACTACAAGATCACCTACTGTTTCTTCATTAGTAATGAAGTTATTGTTTTGTGCCTTCACTGTTGCATTAGAGATACCTGCAAATACCATAGCAACTAAAACGATCATTCTGAATAATACTGTAGTTTTCATAATTGTATATTTTTTATTTGTTCAACATTCTGTTTTTTTGGTTCTTCTGTTTATTAGACGGATCAAGTGTCTCAAACGGTTGCAACATTCTGAACTTTTTTCATTTTTCTTCGTTGTCCGCTTGCGACTATAGATATGCAACGAGCGTGCCAAAAATATAACAAGCTAATAATCAGAAAGATTGCAAAACAGAGTGGTGTACGAAAATGAACAGTTGTACGCTTAGAATCGAACAACCAATTAAAAAAACAGTTTATATACTACGAAACAGAATATTGCCTACCTTTGCATCCGATAAATTATCAAAATCAAACGATGAAAAAGAACAGTAAGAAACATATTCTTCTGCTGTCAGCCAGTGGGGGTCTACTCATCTGTCTCATCAGTCTTTATTTAAGTCGCAACGCTCTCTTAAGAAGCATAGTCGACAAACGTACCTCCCATATTGAGCAAACTCACGGGCTACGTATTCATTACGATAATCTGGAAATGAATGGATTGAATGAAATCATCCTCGAAGGTCTCTCTGTTGTACCCGAACAACGAGACACATTACTGACACTCACATCCACTCGTGTCAAACTGAACTTCTGGAAATTACTAAGCAGAAAAATAAAAATACGTTATGTAGCCGCAGACGGAATTACACTTGCATTCACAAAGCGGGATTCCGTCGCCAACTACGATTTTCTTTTTAGAAAGAAACCAGAATATCTCACTCGAAAGTCGCCACAAACGGCCCCCCAAACAAATTACGCAGAACGAATCAACAAAATATTAAATTTATGTTATGGTTTTATGCCCGAAAACGGACAACTAAACAATATCTGTATCACGGAAAGAAAAAACAATAATTTTGTATCTCTCACTCTTCCTTCTTTTATCATTAAAGAAAATCATTTTCAATCCGTCATCACCATACAAGAAGACAGTTTAGCACAGCATTGGATAGCCAATGGTGAACTGCACCAACATTACAACTCATTAAAAGCAACGCTTTATTCATCTGATTCTCTAAAAGTTTCCATACCTTATATAACACGTAGATATGGTGCTAAGATAACCTTTGACACTTTATCGTATAGCCTGACGAAAGAAATAGGGTCTTCCAAACAAGTCTATCTCAAAGGAAAAGCAAGAGTGAACGGGCTGGACGTATTTCATAAAGCCCTCTCTCCTGAAATCATTCATCTCGATCGCGGACAACTCTGTTACGAGATGAACATAAACGGACACTCATTTGAATTGGACAGTACCACCATTGTTGACTTCAACAAACTCCAGTTTCATCCTTATTTACGGGTCGAGAAGGAGAAGGGAAACTGGCATTTCACTGCAGCAGTCAACAAATCCTGGTTTCCGGCAGACGATCTGTTCAGTTCTCTGCCGAAAGGATTATTCAGTAATCTGGAAGGTATAAAGACAAGTGGCGAGCTGGCTTATCATTTTCTGTTAGACATTGATTTTGCGCAACTGGATAGTCTCAAACTGGAATCTGAATTGAAAGAAAAAGATTTCCATATCATAAGTTACGGAGCTACTTCACTCTCCAAAATGTCCGACGAGTTCATTTACACAGCTTATGAGAATGGAGTGCCGGTACGAACCTTCCCTATCGGTCCTTCATGCAAACACTTTACACCCTTGGACAGCATTTCCCCCATTCTAAGAATGTCTGTCATGCAAAGCGAAGATGGAGCATTCTTTTATCATCGCGGTTTTCTGCCCGATGCCTTACGGGAAGCACTGATTTACGACCTGCAAGTGAAACGCTTTGCACGCGGAGGAAGTACGATCACCATGCAACTGGTAAAGAATGTATTCCTGAACCGTAACAAGAACTTTGCGCGTAAACTGGAAGAAGCATTGATTGTGTGGCTGATAGAGAATGAAAGACTAACTACCAAAGAACGTATGTACGAAGTATATCTGAATATTGTAGAATGGGGACCGCTCGTTTATGGTATTCAGGAAGCGTCTGCTTATTATTTCAAGAAACGCCCTTCGCAACTGACCACGGAAGAAAGTATTTTCCTGGCTTCCATTATCCCGAAACCCAAGCATTTCCGCAGTTCTTTTGCAGAAGGCGGACAATTAAAGGAGAATATGGAAGGTTACTACAAACTGATTGCAAAACGTCTTGCACAGCAAGGAGTAATAAGTGAAATCGAGGCGGATAGTATCCGCCCCGAGATCCAAGTTACGGGCGACGCCCGGAATAGTCTAGCCGGTGAAAAACCGGAGTCTAGTTCTCCTACCGCTGAGGAGCAATGAGATTGATATAAATAATAAAGGAATAGGTTATCTTCTTGAACTGCTGTTTCTTTCAGAAGAACGGGAAGAGCTTTGAGTGCTATTACTTCTCGTACTTCCGGAAGAAGAGCGTCTTTCTGTTTGTCCGCTGGAAACATTGCTCCGGGTAGAGCTACCGCTGCTTCGAGTAGAACTCGAACTACCGCTACTACGGCTAGAGGTAGTACTACTGCGACGGCTGGTAGTATTTTCACTACTGCGACTGGAATTACTACGACTGGAGCTAGAACTGCCACGATTGGAACTAGAACTGCCACGACCGGAGCTACCACGACTGGAAGAACTATTGTTTCTACCAGAACTGTTATTTCTATTATAGGAACCACTACTATCGTTTCGCCTACTTGAACTTTCCCTTGAACTACTACTTGTTTTTCCACTTTCACGGTTGGAACCGCTACTTGTCGAACTTCCGCTTGTCGGTCTGCGATTAGAGCTTGAAGAACCGGAACTTGTTTCCGGACGGCGACCGGAATTACGATCTCCTTCTACTCTGTTTGTATTCCCGTTTCTATCAGGAACAACCTCTTTATTCGGCCTCCCATTTCCGGACGGTGTAGACGGTCTGACAGAAGTTGAAGGTCTATCTCCTGATTCCGGACGAGGGCGAGTAGACGTACCAGGTCGCGTTGTCGTTCCGGGACGAGACGTATCAGGACGAGTAGATGTGCTTGGACGAGACGTTCCGGGACGTGTTGTTGATGAACCCGGACGGGAAGAATTACCCGGACGTGTCGGTGCATTATGCGGACGAGTGGAAGTATTCGGACGGAACCGGACAGAACCGAAGTCCGAACGACGATAAGAGTGATATACTCTCTGATCTCTCACTCGGTGCGGTGCAGAGTAATGGTTGAAATTAGTATATCTTCCCCGATAGTAGCTTGTATGGTGAAAGTGCGGACGATAATGCGCTCCACAATAAGTACGGTAATGATAAGGCACACCAAAATAGAACAAGCTACGGTTCGGGTAATTGATGTACACCCTGAAACTCCATTTCCCTCCGGTTACATAAATCGGCCGATAGAAATACTCGGCACCGAGAAACCGGCGATACTGCGCATCACTCAATACCCAGCGAAGATCGTCGTTACGGATATCCAAAGCTTCATAATAATCATCCAATGCCCATTCGTAACCACGTGCTACGTAATCCATTATATTACGGACAGAATAAATAAAGTCGTAATTAATCTCATACGCATCATTATATTGCTGTGTACTCAAACTCAATTCATACGCCATCTTATCGGTAAGAAAACGTGTCTCCTTACGTACCTTGCTGGTGCTCATTCCAGCCATTACGGTCATATTGGCAGTCAGACCGACCGCAAAGAGTAAAAACAGTATTCGTTTCATCATTTAATCTCCTATCATTTATTATTCCGATAATATTCCTCAATAAACATGCGTAACATATCTCTATAACCGTACAGTTAATAGTATCAACGCCGACCATACCCTATCACAAAATCATTCATCTTGTCCTTACTGGAAGTAAATGTCAGGGTATTAATCACTGTAAAGAAAGCTTCTTTATCTACAATGCGGGGATACATTATCTTCATAATTTCCATCCGGTCATCGTCGAATGTATAAAGTTTGGTCAGTTGGAGACATTGGGCAGATGTAAAATCAGAACCGGCCAATGCAGCATTAAGCAACTTTATACGATCATCTTTAAAAGGCTCCTTCTTCATCTCATTATAAAACGTTTGAAAGAGCTGATCGTTCATTACCCTGTTGTAACCATATCCCGGGCGGTGTTCTCCTTGTCCCGGACGATGTCCCCCCTGTCCGGGGCGGTCGGGTCTTTCCGGATGCATGTTATCACGTCCGTCTACCCATATCTCTTTCACTCCCCTACCATCGAAATAAACATAGTCTTTATACAATTTTTCTCCTTTCCATACTCGCTCTCCCGGACGGGTAAAGCGGGTGGCATATACTTCAACAGTATAATGTCCGGGATTCAAATTGGCTATAAAGCAGGTAGTAGTAGGCAAACTGATTTGGTTTCCTCCCAAGTAAACAAGTATCGGAGTATTCCCGCCGTCGATACGGATTCCGTTAACAGACTGCGCTTGTAAGGAAAGGGCAGCGAACAGGATGCAGAAACTTATTATAATCTTACGCATAACTTATCTCGTTTTTATTATTTATATCTTTAATCTGATACCACAAAAATAGGGTGAGGAAACTCCCCACCCCAATGATTCTCTCTATTCGTATGTAGGGAAATCCCTATTCTGTTTAGGAATCCGCCAAAACAATGCCATCCTCGTGCAAGGTTATCAGACGTTTCTTATACAAGTCGCCCACTCCTTTCTTAAAGGTTTTCTTGCTGACACCAAACGTGTCGTAGATATCTTCCGCAGGACTTTTATCATTCAAGTTGATTCGTCCCCCGTGCTCTTGGATATAGTCTAGCAACGTTTTCGAAAAATCGTCAATCTTTTCAAAACCGGGTTTCTGAAGAATCAAATCTACCTTACCATCTTCACGCACTTGTTTCACAAAAGCTTTCATCTCCATCCCCGTCTCCAACGGACAGAATATTTCATTTTCATACAACAAACCGCTATACATATCATCTATAATTGCCTTAAAGCCTAAATCCGTCTTCTGCCAGATAAGAATATTCACCTCTGCTCCCGGAGCATATTCCGGCTTTTCTTTCGACAGATAACGTTCCACTTTTGCTGAAGCCACAATACGGTAACTCTCTTCATCCACATGTGCATGAACCACGTATTTCCGTCCAACCTGCATTTTCATCTTCTGCTCACGGAACGGCACAAACAGGTCTTTCATCAATCCCCAGTTCAGGAAAGCTCCGTATTGATTTACCCAGGAGACTTCCAGACAAGCAAACTGTCCGACCTGCACTAACGGGGTCAGTGTCGTAGCAATCAGCCTCTCATCCATATCCAGGTAAAGAAATACATTCAAAAAATCTCCTATCTTACAATCCTCGGGCACATAGCGGGTAGGCAACAAAATCTCACCTTCTTCCCCACCATCGAGATATATGCCGAAATCGACTTCCTTCACGACTTCAAGCTGGTTGAACTTTCCTAATTCGATGCTCATATTCTTATCTATTATATTATATAAGCAGCAAAGATAATCTATTTTGAATAGATCCCTCAATCAGTCAGCTATAACTTTTCGTTATCGAGAAAAACTATTTGCAATGAACAATCTGCGTTCTAATATGTTAACTTTGTAGCGACAAAAAGAAAGAGTAAATTATTCACCTTTTTAAACATATAAAATTATGGAATTTCTAACCAACGAGAAACTTACGATT
>CDZF01012001.1_pt1 | contig 13348 bp, 11 predicted proteins | sample 557591 | NCBI WGS metagenome assembly CDZF01 (sample SAMEA3182093, study PRJEB8094) | gut metagenome | biome: human; feature: gut; material: Stool; isolation source: human stools | place: Canada | collected 2012-02-04
TACTAATTTATTTTGGCTTGCAAGTCATTTAAAATTTTATTAATATTATATTCTTTATTTAGGGCTTCCCATGATAAGTCGTTCCTTCCTTTTTTTTCACTACAATTTTTATTCATTAATGCGTTTTTTTTGCTATGTGGCAATGTTGGAGGGTTACAATAATATTCTCCGATAACGACTGGTATGTTGTTTAATAATTCCATTGCTTTCATCCATAAATCGTCTGTATAAAGAGAGGTGCGTCTTATAGAAGAGATATTATTTAATAATCTTAAGTCAAATAAAAATACAGGATATATAATACCACCACAACCTGTTAAATAGTATTGATGTGAGGGTCGTTTTGCAATATATTTTCCATTCCATTTGTTGTACAATTCTAATGGATTAACAACTCCTCCTCGATGTCCACATACAGCATTAGGAAATTCTAAATGAAGTTTCCATAATTTTTCAAGCATATCTTTACGATAATACAAATCATCATCTATCGTTATAACACATTTATTCGGATATTTAAGAAAGGCATAAAGATACTTCTTATGTGGTCCAAGATCATCTTTAGTCCAGCAAATTTCTAAACCATATTGCTTATATTTCAATAATTTTTTAGGTAAATCCATTTCTTTACCAGGAAAGTTTTCTTCTGATAGCCATATTTGAAAATGTGATGGTTTTATTGTTTGTCTTAATATTGAGTCTATGACCATCCATACATTTTCAATTCTTGCAGGATATGAAGTCATGGATACTATGAGTTCATCCTCCTTTGAGGATTTTGTATATGGCATAAATCCTAACATATTTCTAATTATAATAATTTTACATACAATCCATTCAGAAATATAAGACATTAAGTTTGTTAGTATCCACATAAGATTATTCTTACCCTTGTAATGTTTTCTGTCATTCAAACCATAAAAATAAGCATGTATTTTTAATAAAAAGTTCACCATATTAATTAATGTATAAAATAATCAAAAGCACTTGTATTTCTAATAATCTTATTATAATAAGTTTTATCCTCAGAGAATATAGAACAATATTCTAACATAGACATGTTATATTCACTTACAAAAAGAATATTTATGCATCTACTAATGGGTTGATATAAAAATAATAATAATATAATAGCTTTTATACTACTTGATATATTTTTTTTCTTTAGTATTGAATCTAAGCATATAAAGAAAAAAATTGTAAAATGAGATGAAAAACGAGATAATATATCAAGATATAATACAGCTCCAATATCAAATACTAAATATAATAATCCTAGATAAACAATATCTTGTGGTATACGTTTTATATCTTTGAAACAATATAGGTAGAAGATCATAAATTCTATTATGACACGTATAACTCCAAAAAATTTTATACCATTTTCATTTTCTGTCCCAATATATCTATTTATGGAACTATCAGAAGATGATAACATAATAGAAGAATTAACATTAAATGCTGCCCACAAACATATTAAAGAAATACCGATGAAGATAAAGAAAAATATATTCTTTCTTAATTTAAACTTATTTAATATCGGTATTATAAATAAAACAATAACACTAGAATGGAAAAAGAATCCTATTATATTTAATATATAAAACCATTTTACTTTTCCAAACTTATAATAAAAATAAATTCCATAAAAACAGAATGCTAATGCATAACTTTCTCTCATTAATGTCATACCTGATGAGAAATAGACATAACAATAAAAGATAAGCAACAAATACATTTTTTTTATATGGAAATAGTCTATCAGTAAGTAAAAACTATGGAAAAATAAGATGCATTGGATAATTTGAACTACAACAAAATCTTGATAAATTGTTTTACAAATTGAATTAACAATTATATATAATGGCTGGAAACGAAAAAATAAAAATGTACTTTCATTCAAATCTTTTATATTTGGTATATATTCATATGCAACCATATAACTTGGAGTATCTGCACCTACTCCATATCTTAACGCTGAAAGAATCGCTAATACTATATATATACATTTAAATGTTTTAGTATAACTTTTGTAAGAAACTTTGCCTAAATCAAATATAATTGCAATTATAATTAGGAATACAAAGATAGTTTGAAATAAATATGGAATCATAATGAATTATTTTCTATGAACATGCTTACCAATAAAATACATAAGTTCAGGATTTTTACTACATAATGCCCAATAAAATATTTTTTTCTTAATTGGCAGTGGATGTTTCAGTATTTTTTTAAAACTTTTTTTCAAAATTGGCATATTTAGAATTTCTTTTAATAGGTGTCTTTTTTTTATATATTTATTTTTGGAAAGACAAAGTTTTTTTATTTCTGTTTTAGAATATTCGATGAATTGCATATTAACTAAATACTCCCATTTTTCTGTCTGATTATAATCTAAGAGTTTGTAATATGCTTTAATTAATAGGTTAAATTGAGAAGGATTATAACGATGGATTAAAGAATTTGTATTTATATAATAATAATACAGACAATCAGTAATAAATGCTAAACTATTGCAAAATTTAAGATAATCTAACAAGAAAAATTTATCTTCAGATAAAACTTCTCTTTCAGAAACAAATTTTAAATCGTATTTTAATAAAATATCTGCTTTAAATAACGCTCTCCAAACAACAGGTCTGAAAAAGCTTATTATTGAGTAATAAAATGTATTAATCTCTTCATTCTTAATAATATGATTATTTTTTATATCTAATTTTTTTATTCTTTGTCCAGTATCAAATACTTCGTAATAATTACAGAATACAGCATCAACGTCTTTATGTTCTATTTCATTATATAATTTTTCAAACATGTTTGGTGCAATATAATCATCTGAGTCAACAAATGAAATGAATTTTCCTGTTGCAAGTTCAATACCAGAGTTACGAGCAATACCTGCTCCTGCGTTTTCTTTATGTATAACTTTTATTCTAGGATCTCGTTTTGCATATAAATCGCATATTTGAGGACATTTGTCTGATGAACCATCATCTATTAGAATAATTTCTATATTTCGAAATGTCTGTTTTAATATGGACTCTATACATCTAGAGAGATGTTTTTCAACATTATATACAGGAATTATTATACTTATTTTTTGTTCCATCTTCCAATTTCTACTATTCTATTTTTATAATATTTTCCAATTTTTTTTATGTAATGTGTTGAAAAACATTTTTTCTTTATTTTCTTAAATTCTTTAATAGTAATATTTTCTATATCTAAATCTAAAGGTACGACTTTATTTGTAAGAATTTTCCATTTATCACATGATAAGGTTTTATTTGTAAAATGTAATGGACGCTCTTGAAAATGTAAATAAATAAAATCCTGTCGATATATTTTATCTCCCCATAAACGTAATCTAAATAGTTCGCCTTTATTCCAAATATACAAAGCATCAATAAATTCTTCAATTTGATGTCCATTATTAAAAGGATATTCATCTATTCCACGATATTCGGAACGCTGAAAATACGTCCTCATTATCGCTATACCCATAGATAAATCTTTTTTATATATACGTTTCTTATGCTCTTTGAATATATCATTTATATTTACATATTTCCAGGCTTCATCAAACCAATGTATTTCGGGGGAACTTAAAACATTTTTATATAAATAAACACCATTGTATTTACTCATAAATAGTCTATTATTTTCAAATGTATTTTTATATAAAGTCATATGACCTAAACAAAAAATCTTGTCATACATATTAAAGATTTCATCTGTTAAGAAATGCTTTAGATTTCCCATTATTGTATCAATATCACAATGTCCCCAGAAATAATAATCTTTAATATAGTTCTCAAAAATATATCCATATGCAGGTTTATAGTCACAAAGTTTATACGGTCGTTCTAAAGAAATTGTAAAATCAAATTTGGAGCTTATCAGAGCCGTTAATTCTGAAAATGTCATTGGTACAACTTTTACATTTGGAGGATAACAAAAAAAACTTTTGTCATCAGTAAAAATAAGCCAATTAAAATCTTCATTATATTGACAAGATTTAAGGAATAAGGGAAAATAATTTGGCAATTTTCCAAAATACGGTATTATAAAACAGCATTTTTTCATTTTAGTGAATTTAATAAAAGTTTCATTGATTCTTTTTGCAATGTTTCAATTATATTGTATGTTTCAATTTTAGGTGCATAATTATAATTTGAATCATACTTTTTTATATCATCAATATAATTTGATTCAAGTTTCAATGTTTCTAATAAAGATTTTATTCTTGTTGCTCCTCTATCTTTATTCCCAAAAGAAATAAAAGGTTTCTTAAAAATAATAGAAAAAACAGATGCGTGAAAACTATCTGTTACAATAAAGTCTGAATTCTTTATTGCCGAGAGCCATGTTCCAATATCTTTTTGACTTCTATCTTCCGGTTTAATCCTATTATCATTGATTCTATTCATGTCAACTTGAAAAGGATCAATATTTTTTTCTTTAGCGATTCGATTTATTAGTTCTAATTTATCATTACTTTTATCAAAAATATAATAAAATAGACCACTTTGAACCTTATTTTCTAGTATTAGATTGTTATAAATCTCTTTAGGTGCTAATAAAGTTGGATCTAATACCAATTTAGCATCTATATCAAAATATGTCTTACATAATTTTATTCCAGATTGTTCACGTACTGTTATTAAATCAAATTTCTTTATCAAATTAGAACAGACTTCTGTTTCTTTATCAGAAAGTTCCCAAGTATCACATCCAAAGGATGCTGCATATGCAATTCTTTTAACATCAAATGTTTTTGCAAATTCAAGAAAAGCATTAGGTATATATGGAAAATACTTTGGACGCCAAACTTGATCACTACCAACAATATATGCATCATATTCATCTTTTTTTATATCCAATAAGTTCTTATAAAACTTTCTATGTAATTTGTTATTCATGAAATAAGATAAGTTCTTATATCCATAAATATCAAATTCTTTCATTTTCTGTTCATATAAGATATAGACTGGTTTATGAAATATAAACTTTTTTATAATCCGAACTATTATTTTTAATATAATATTTAAATGCGATGGTTTCTTACCTTTAGTAGGGTTTTGATCTATTATAGTAACGTTATGGCCCTCTTTTTCTAATATTGTCTGTAAAGCATAGGCTTGTAGTAATCCACCATAATTTGGAAAAACGGGTAATGAAAGAATTCCTATTTTCATGCTAAAAGATTCTTTTTATAATGGTTTTAACTTTTATAATTATTTTATAGATGGGATTTGTAATTTGTTTAAATTTATATGCACATATTTTGTCGTATCCTCCAAGTTCAATAAGTTCTTTTTTTATATTTAACACATTATCCTTCCGATTATATTGGAGTAATGTATTTAATTGAGCCTCTAAACAATGTATTTTAACAATTCTTGTTAAATCATATAATTTTTCAGTTGACGTTTCTATTGAATTAATTATATTTATTAAAACGTTATATGAAACATCTTTTACTATATGCATTTTTTCATCATATGACCATTTTATATGTGAATGACTATTTAATCTAATTGTGTAATAGTATAAATAATCATCTATGTATCCATGGGGATATTTATATGCAATAGGTAACAAAAGTTGATAATTTTGTCCTATTTCTCTTGGAGCTTGAATTTCCATAGAAGGCATGGCATCACGAAACATATAACTTCTGACCATATATCCTCCCGGAGAATAAAAAACATTTCTTCCTAATATTAAATCAACAAAAAGATTGTCATCATTTTTAGAATGAGTTCTTTTTTGTTCTCCTAATACCTTATTTGTATCAAACTCAATAACTTTTACTTTACAAATACATAAACCTACTTGAGGATTATTTTCCATATAATTAACCTTTTTCTCAACAGCATCTTTAGGAAGATAATCATCAGAGTCAGGCCATGTCATATATTTTCCTTGAAAAATTGGCAAAGCTTTATTTATTGCTGCACTTTGTCCTGCATTTTTCTGATATAAATATATAAGTCTATATCCTTTTGATTCGAATTTTGATTTATAACTTAAAATGATTTCTTCAGTTTTATCTGTAGAACCATCATTTACAATAATTAACTCTATATTTGGATACGTCTGATCTAGAATAGATTCTAAAAATCTTTTTATATATAATTCACCATTATAACATGGTGTTATAATACTAACTAAGGGTTTCATTTTATATGTATTTTATGCAATACTTTTGTTCTTATTTTATTTCTTGTCTCTTTCTCAAATATAATAAAATATGTTGTTATAACTACAGCTATAGTAGAGGTGCAACATACTGTAATAAAACGAATCAATGATGAACTATTAAATAAACTATATACTATATATGTTACTAATATAACCAATATTCCCGTAATCAGAGAAGGGATAAAGGCATGTTTTATGTATAATAAGACATTAAATTGTGGTATATATTTTTTTGTTGAATAAATGTTAGAAACGACTACAAATATCAATAAAAATATTTTGGTTATATATGGTATTACAGGTGGATACCCTGCTTTTAATAAGAAGTATGTTATTGGAACGACCATTAACCAGATTGTTCCATTTGTTATACTCATAAACTTAATCTTTCCTGTTGCATGTATTGCAAATACCAGAGGTAAAAATATAGATGATAGTACGCTTAATATTAATTCTAAAACGCAAAATATTTCTGTATATGGTGGTGGAGTCTTTAACCAAAGTTTTAATATGTATTGACTTTCAAATATAAATGGTGTTGACAATAATAAAAGTAATGAAAAAGAGTATTTAGAAGCACTTATCATTAATGACTCCATTTTTTCTATTTGATTTTGTGAATAAGCTTTTACAATAGGTGGACGTATCGCAGTTAGAAAATTATTAGAGAATCCCAATACATGTGAACCTATTGTTGTTGAAAAACCTGCAGCAGAATTAATAACAGGACCAAAAAACATATTCATAATAATATTAACACCTTGTCCCCTGGCCATAACACTAAAATTACCGAATAAATCCCATCCGGCAAAAGAAAATATTGGTTTAATAAATGTCTTATCACGTACAAGTTTAAAATGACATTCTTCAAAATGGCGTATGCAATAGATTCTATATATTAATTGTAGGCCAATTGTTTCACAAAGAATCAACACTCCATATGTAACAAGTTTATCTATTGGAGTAATATATAATAAATAACAAATAATAAGTTTTAATGATACATCTAATATGCTCATGTAAGCAAATACTCCCATTTTTTCATGAGATATAATACTTGCGTTATATGGCACTTGAGTTATACTTATCATACTTGCAAATATTGATACCTGGTATACAATATAAGCTGCATTTATACGATTATCCGGTATTATTAGTTTTTTCTCTAAAAAATACAATCCAACTGTTTCGGAAAGAATAAATATAATTATAGCTACAAGAATATGAATATTTAGTGCTGAAGCAAATGTCTTCTTTAATCGTTCCATATTGCCTTGTCCTAATTCATATGTTAAAAAGCGTGAAGTCGCCCCTGATAATGCTCCATTTAAAAAAGCGAACATTGCCACAACTCCGCCAACTACTTGATAGATACCATTATCCTCTATTCCAAGAACTGATAAATTTACTCTACTTGTATAAAGCGAGACAAGCATTGTAAACATCATGCGAAAATATAAGAATATTGTATTTTTCGCTATTGTCTTATTAGACGATATTTGTTCAGTCATTTTATTATTACGCAATAATTAATTTTCTTATAGCATTAATAAAAAAGTATGATCTATTATTTATATAATTAAATACAGCGACTTTACAATATTTATATTCTCAAAATATTAGCCATAATCATTACTATAAAATTATAAAATCACAATATATTTAATATGGAATCGATTTTTATTTTAAACGTTTGATAATTTTTGTTACAATTGATATTAATTTTGACCAATATGATTCTTTATGGTACTGCAATAAATATTCAATTTTATTTTTTATTGTTGCATTTCCTAAATAATCGATGAACTTTAAATTGTACTTTTTAATATCAATATTATTTAATCTGCAGTATTTAGCTATTATACGATCTGTATCAGCGTCAAATTTATAATCAATGCCAGAAATGTAATTGTGAGTTTTATAATAATCTACAGTCATTTGTAACCCATCTTTTAATGATATATGAGTGCAGAAATCAGGTACCACCCTTTTTAGCTTACTATTATCAAGAAGTTGACTTATGCCTCTACCTCCAAGTATTTCGCCTTTTTTTTCAGGAACTTCTTTTGCATATTCTTCTTTTGTTATTGAAAAATATAATGGTTTTTCTCCTAGAACTTCGCCTAATATATCGATAACAGTCTTCCATGTATATCGTTCATCCCCGGCAATATGAAATGCTTGGTTATATGCTTGTGTATTACCTAAAAGTCCAATAAGTCCTTTAGCAAAGTCTTCTACACGTGTAATTGTTGAATATGCTTTCCCTTCATCCCATAATATTATTGGCTTATGATTCATTATTCTCATTATTAAAGTTCCATGATAACCATAAGGTGGTGTTATTCCATAAGGAATACGTGTATTACCATATGTTACAGCTGGTCTTACTATTGTGTAATTAAATCCATATTTTTGCGCAAGTTGAATAAGCCTATTTTCACATTTTACTTTATTAATACTATAATCCCACACAGGATTTATTAATTGTGAATTCTCAGTACATTCATAATCACCATTACCTTTATTGTATACAGCACAAGAAGAGAAAAATATATATTGTTTACACTTATCTTTAAAAACAGAAACGCTATAGTCAATATCTTTTTCATTATAGCATAGAACGTCTATAACAGCGTCAAAATAGCGATTATTTAATTTCTTTTCTATAAGGTCTCTATTATGATAATCTGCTATTATAACTTCAACATTTTTTGGAAGCAGTTGTTGATGAGATTTACCTCTATTTATACATGTAACATGGATACCTTTGTTTAATGCTTCATTTACAACAGCATAACTAATCACTCCTGTTCCCCCAACGATTAGAATATGTAATTTATTTTCCATACTAATACCACTCAATATTTTCTTTAATAATTTTTGCCGGTGATCCTCCAACAAGACTGTGCGGAGGTACATCTTTTGTCACAGTAGCATTTGCTGCGACAACGGAGCCTTCACCGATAGTAACACCGGGCATGATGGTACAGCCCGTACATAACCATACCCTGTCACCTATATGAACAGGAGCATGATTACGGTAATGGTCGTTAATAATAACATGAGAACCATTCCAGTCACGGATGGCAACATCCCTGCCTATACGAACACCGTTACCGATAGTAATCTCTTTTGCACACATTATCGTCAGCCCTACATTTGCTGCTCCTTGCCCTATTGTCAACTTTCCACCGTTAACAATCTCAATATAAGCACCATAACGTAAATTATAAGGCACTTTGCCATACCTGGTTAACGGCCCGTCGTGTATTTCCAGAGTTGTACCCGTTTCCATCCTAAGGCATGTCGGCATCCGCATACCCCGAACAGGATTGTTTCCATAAAGAAACGGTGCTTTTATATCAATTTTTGCCGAAGGATGAATGTCAAATACAGAGCTTGGCATCGTGTAAACTACATGACCGGACTTGAAATCGCAGAATGTATTTTTACGGTAATTTATCTTGATGAAATTTATATACGCTCTAAAAGAGAAACCAAACGTCTTAAATATGAAATAATATGGCTTAATTGTATTCTTGATCCTTCGTTTCAAAGAAAGTGATTTTATATCTTTTTTGGGGAAATATTTTTTTACTACATCATCAAATGTACCTTTATCCAAGTCTTCAAAGAATTTTTTTCTGTCAATCTTTGCAGGCTCGATAGATTTGCGTAGTGCAATATTTCCTGGTAAAATAGAATCAAATTTTGTCTCTTCCCATTCCAATTTATCTTTTACCTTTTCAAAATATTCTATACCTTTTTGGGAATTTAGAAGTATCATGGATGTGCCAATATTATTATCTAAGTTTTTATCAACTCTTTCAATTCCCCAATAGTCGGCAATTGTTATATCAGCCATTCTCGGGAAACCTTTGTATTGGCAATGATAACAACTAGGACGACAAAAAACATTTGTATGATACCCACGGCGGAAATCATCATCCATGTGCACACCATAATATGCCTTTCCATTGTCAAACACAACCTTTCGTGTTAGATTGCGCCATCCAAGTTCTTTGTTTTTTGCCTTGACATATATGACTTTACCGCCATATTGTTCTTCCAATGAATCTAAATACTTTCTATAAACTTTTGGTGAATTCACACCTCTACAAATAAAATCAACGATGATAAGATTTTCATAATCTTTTCGTAGAAATGAACGTAAAGCAGCCATCTGGCACGGAGTTCCACAGGCCAATACTTTTTCGCCATTACGTAACAATTCTCTTATTTGCTTGTAAAGCCCTTCCGCTTTGCTCTGCAGATATTTGGAGCTTCGCAAACGTTTTATGTCATTTGGATTGTCAGAAATATAGTTACTAACAGAGAAATCTTCATTGTACACGGCACCACTGACATAGCCTCCTTGCTCATACATCGCATCCGCCAAAGCTGAAAATGCACCGCCGGAAGTACTATCCCAACGTACACTCATATTTTTATTTATAGCGGCTATTGTATGTGCCGGTTTTTCAAAATCGTTTTTCTTTAAATCATCAATGTGTAGTTCAGGGCATATTTTCTCACATAAACCACATTCCACACATTTATTATTGTCTACTTCTGGGTACCAGAAGCCTTCAATATCAGTCTTCAATGTAATTGCTTGGTGTGTGCATACGTCTATGCATGCGCAACATCCGCAGCATTTTGACTTGTCTTGAATTTGTATCATATTTTATATAAGATTTTGAATCTAATACCTTAAATCGTAACTTTAAGTCACAAAAACCTCTAAATTGACTTAGTTTTTACTAAAATAAATGTAATATATTTCTGTATTGCAGATACAATGAATTATTTATAAATCCGAATATAGCAACTACACTTCCTACAAATTGTAAGAAACAAAATCATCTACATCTTATTAGACAAAACTTACTACTATTGGTTGTAAAAATTTGGCTACATAATAGTCTAGTGACATTAGTCCCTTCTAAATATATCCCTTGTATAAACCTTGTCCTTTACATCATCCAGACAGCTGTCATATCTGTTGGCAATGATAGCCTTAGACATAGACTTAAATTCGTCCATATTGTTTACTACTTTTGAGCCAAAGAACGTGCTGCCGTCTTCAAGTGTTGGCTCATAGATAATGACTGTTGCGCCTTTAGCCTTAATACGTTTCATTACGCCCTGTATGCTTGACTGGCGGAAGTTGTCGCTGTTTGACTTCATCGTCAGGCGATAAACACCGATAACACACTGATGCTCCTGTGCAGGATTGAAGTCGCCACGGTTGAAATAGTCATAATATCCTGCCATCTTCAACACCTGATCAGCAATGAAGTCCTTACGTGTGCGGTTGCTTTCAACAATGGCATGTATCAGATTCTCCGGCACGTCTGCATAGTTTGCCAACAGCTGCTTCGTGTCTTTCGGCAGGCAATAGCCGCCGTAGCCGAAGCTCGGGTTGTTATAGTGTGTGCCAATTCGCGGGTCAAGGCATATTCCCTGAATGATGGCCTGAGTGTCAAGTCCTTTCACTTCTGCGTATGTGTCAAGCTCGTTGAAATAGCTTACACGCAGAGCCAGATATGTGTTGGCAAACAGCTTTACAGCCTCTGCCTCTTTGAGACCCATAAACAGAGTGTCGATGTTCTCCTTTATGGCACCCTGTTGCAGCAGTTCGGCAAATGTTCTGGCTTTCTCCTCCAGGTTATCGCCGGCAATGGCCTTTATAGCCTCGTTCTCGTCATCACTTCCTGCAATATGCTTAGGATATCCTACGATGATACGGCTGGGATAAAGATTGTCATACAGTGCCTTGCTCTCTCTCAGAAACTCCGGCGAGAACAGCAGGTTGAACTTCTTGCCCTGCAGCTTTGCGTCGTTCTTGAAACGCTCTGCATACTTGACATAAAGGCTTCGGCAATAGCCTACAGGTATGGTGCTCTTTATCACCATCGTGGCATCAGGATTGACATCCAGCACAAGATCTATAACCTCTTCTACATGACTTGTGTCGAAATAATTCTTCACAGGGTCATAGTTTGTCGGAGCTGCTATAACCACATAGTCGGCTTCCTTATATGCAGCTGCACCGTCAAGCGTTGCAGTCAGGTTAAGTTCTTTTTCTGCGAGATATTTTTCTATATAGTCATCCTGTATAGGACTTATCTTGTTGTTTATTTTCTCTACCTTTTCAGGTATTACGTCAACTGCAGTTACTTTATGGTGCTGGCTTAAAAGTGTTGCGATACTAAGTCCTACGTAGCCTGTTCCGGCCACAGCAATCTGTAAGCTATTAAAATCTTTCATATCTATAATAATTATTTTATTGATATATTTTTCAACTGATTTTTAATTAAAAATTCACTGTTTTCTGTTGCAAAACTCAGTGGTTTATGTTAGAAAAACAAATGAGTTATAAAAGCCCCACCAAACCTCCCCGTGGGGAGGCTTTTGCTGCATTGTTTAATTTTTCATTTTCGCAAGAATTTCGTTCTGCATCTGTCTTTCTTTTTCCACCTCTATTCTTAGTAATTTATCTTTACATATCAAGAGCATAATCACCTTGTAGTAAGATTGTATATATTTTGTTCTTTATGTTACATTTATTGTTCTATATCAGAAAATCTTTTTTCGGTTTTGAAAAAGATTTTGAAAATAAATATTTACATTTTATTTTCGGTTTTATTTTTTTTATTTCAAAAAAGATTTGGACTTTTTCGCGTTTTTTGCTACAGGTAGTGATTAAAGCCTGCAGTGCTCTGTCAAAGGACAACCGCACAGATGTAAGTCGCTGTATATATGTGTGTTACGTTCGTTTCTTATGCCATTTTCAGCCTTCCAGAGCACTGTAAGAGTGATAGGGTGGTAAGCTGTTTTCAAAACTTTTTATATATATGCAATAAAATAAATTATCGGCATGTATATATATTCATTTTATTTTTTTTGCGCGTATATAATATCACTACTGTCCCGTAAAAGTGGATAAATAGTTCTTTGAAATTATTGAAATATAGTCAATTACACGGTTTTTTGAAATGAAACGGACTTGATTTTGCAACTTTGCAGTCTAATACAAATGGCTGCTATGTTCCAAGACAAATACGTATTTTCTCAACTAACCGCTTTTCTGAACAGAACTCAGTTCAACAATTATGTTCGCAAGTATGATGGC
>CDZF01008445.1_pt1 | contig 13307 bp, 8 predicted proteins | sample 557591 | NCBI WGS metagenome assembly CDZF01 (sample SAMEA3182093, study PRJEB8094) | gut metagenome | biome: human; feature: gut; material: Stool; isolation source: human stools | place: Canada | collected 2012-02-04
GAGATAGTGCCGTAAGCAGTAAACTCCACCCCTTCATGCACAAAATAAAAAAAGAGAGCAGCGCTGCCCTCTTTAAACATGCAAAAGCTATATTAAAATTTTTACTGCCAAAACACCGAAAGCCGCCGCAAGCACGCCCAAAAGGCAGCTTAACGCTACGTATAACAAAGCGCAGGCAAGGTTTCCTTCCGCAAAAAGCGTATATACTTCGTACCCGAAGGATGAAAACGTGGTAAACCCGCCCAAAACACCTACACACAAAAACAAACGCCAAACCGGCGGCAGAAGGCCTTTATCCACAATCAGCGTCATCAAAAGCCCCATTAAAAAGCAGCCGCTGATGTTAATAATAAAAGTTCCGTACGGCAGCTGCGGGTTAAAATATTTTACGGCGGCATTGCCTGCAAGATAACGCAGCACTGCACCAAGCGCGCCCCCAACGGCGATGTATAAAAGGTTCATGGCTTAACTCCCTGCTGATGATTTTAAAAGTATTTTTAATTATAACATACTCATGGATGTTTGATAAAAATTTTGGCAGGAAGGTTTGTAATGGGAGGCTCGTTTATAATTTGGCGACTCATTAAGGATTACAAATTTTACTCTTTATTCAATCGTAAAATTTGCATAGCTTCGCTGGCACACTTATTGCCATCGCCTGCGGCCCGGCACTAAGCGGCGACTCGTTAAGGTTCACTAATTTTACTCGCTATTCACTCGCAAAATTTGCGTGCCTTCGCTGGCACAAATCTAAACTTCGCCAAAGGCTCGTTTATATTTGGCACTCAGGCAAAAAAGCGCACTGCGGCGCTTTGGGCACGCAGTGCAATGAAAGGTGATGACTGTGGGGTATTTATATAACGGCGTGCTGTGTTTTTATATCTGTATAAGCTCCGCCGTTACTGTTTATCAGTCTATGCTGGTTATTATTTAAAAATTTAAGCTTCGCCAAAGGCTCGCTTATATTGGGTGATGTTAAGGACCGTAAATTTCGTTCTTTATTCAATCGCGAAATTTGCATAGCTTCGCTGGCACACTTGTTGCCATCGCCTGCGGCCCGGCAGTAAGCGGCAACTTATTTATGGTCGTCGATAATAGCTGCCTCGCCCTGTTCGCCGGTGCGGATTTTAACTGCATTGGTCAGCGGATAGATGAAGATTTTGCCGTCGCCGGGCTGACCTGTTTTAAGGACTTTCTGTGCTACGCGCAAAACTTCGTCCACAGGGACTTCGCAGACAACGGTTTCTATTTTAACCTTCGGCACAAGGTTAATATCGTAAGCCTGCCCGCGGTACACTTCCTTATGCCCCTTCTGCAAACCGCAGCCAAACACCTGGCTTACCGTCATGCCGGTAACGCCAATTTCCGCAAAAGCAACTTTCAGTTCGTCCAGTTTTTCGGTTCTGGTTATAATGTCTATTTTGGTAATCGGTCTCATAACTGCCTCCGTAAATTATTTGCCTGCCGGTGCCGGTTTGGCGGCAAAGGCCGGTGCTTCCTGCACGGCAAGGTTAGTAAGCGGCGTGCCGTTTATAATGCTCTGGCGGTAAGCGCGTTCGCCGTGTTCAACAATGTCAAGCCCGCTTTCTTCTTCGGCAGCATCAGCACGCAGGGTTGTAACTGCGCCCACTATTTTTAAAATTATGTAGGTGCCAACAACGGCCAGCACAATGGCAACAACTACCGTTACCGCCTGTACATACAGCTGGTGCGCGTTGCCGTAAAAAAGCCCGTCCGCACCGGCGGAGTTTGCGGTTTTTGTTGCCCAAAGCCCGGTTGCCAGTGCGCCCCAGGTGCCGCCAACGCCGTGTACGCCAAATGCGTCGAGTGCGTCGTCGTACCCGAGTTTTGCCTTAACAATGGCCACTGCCGCAAAGCACAGCACGCCGCCGATAAGCCCGATTAAAACGGCCGGCACAACGGTTACAAAGCCTGCCGCCGGGGTAATGGCAACAAGCCCTGCAATGCAGCCGCTTGCTGCGCCAAGCATGGTGGGGTGCCCGTTTACAAGCCATTCTGCGCCAACCCACGATAAGGTTGCCGCTGCAGCAGCTGCCTGCGTTACCACAAACGCACCGGCTGCAAGGCCGTTTGCGCCAAGCGCGCTGCCTGCGTTAAAGCCAAACCAGCCGAACCACAAAAGCGCTGCGCCCAGCACCGTCATCGGCAAATGGTGCGGCAGCATGGGCACAACACCCTTGCCGCTGCGCTTGCCAAGCATAATGCAGGCTACCAGCCCGCTGACGCCGCTTAAAATATGGATAACCGTGCCGCCCGCAAAATCGAGCGCGCCCAAATCACGCAGCCAGCCGCCAACGCCCCATACCCAGTGCGCCATGGGGTCGTACAAAAACGTAGTCCACAAAAAGGTAAACAGCACAAACGCGCCAAATTTAAAGCGTTCGGCGTAAGCGCCGGTAATAAGCGCCGCCGTAATTACCGCAAACATGCACTGAAATGCCGCAAAGGCAAACAGCGGCACCGTTGCGGAATAATCTTCGTAAGGCGCGGCAAAAAGCGCCATATCGGTAAGCCCTGCCCAGCTTAAGCTGCCGATAACGCCGTTAATATCCGGCCCAAAGGCAAGGCTGAAGCCGAACAGCACCCACTGCACGCTTACCATTGCCACAATAAAAAAGCTCTGCATAATTGTCGTCAGTACGTTTTTGCTGCGCACCATGCCGCCGTAAAAAAACGCCAGCCCCGGTGTCATCAGCATTACAAGCGCAGCACTTATCAATACCCACGCTGTGTCGCCGGTATCAACTGCCGGCACTCCTTCTGCGGCAAGCACAGTGCCCGGAATGCCCAAAAGCACGCCTGCCGCCAGTAATCCATGTATTAATCCCCTCATATTAGCCCTCTTTTCTGTAACTAAAACAAAAGCGGGGTGTACCTTTTAAGATACACCCCGTTGTGCAGCAAAACTCAAATTCGGTTTTAATATACGCCAAACAGCAATTCACTGTAAGTCGGGTACGGCAGGTATTTGCCGCCCATCAGTTTTTCCAGTTCGTCGCCGGCTTCGCGCAAAGCGCCCATGTCTTTTAAAATAACGTCATGGTAATAATCTGCCTCTGCCTGTGCAGATGTTTTTACAACGTCACCAAGCCCTGCTTTTAATTTTTCTGCATCTGTGTAAAGCAGGCTGCTGAGCGTTGCAATTTTGGAAGCAAGCTCCGTTTCGAAGCTGCCTGCAATGCCAAGCTCTTTTTTGCTCTTTGCTGCCGCCGTTAAATCGGCAGTGTAAAGTGCTGCGGCGGGCAAAATGTCTTTAAACAGCATATCAAGCATTGCCAGCGCTTCAATGCGGATTGCCTTACTGTAATTTTCAAGCGAAATTTCCAGCCTGCTGCGGACTTCCGCTTCGGTAAAGATGCCGTGTTTTACAAACAGGCTGATGTTTTTCTCTTTAACCATGTAAGGCAACGCTTCAGGAGTGGATTTGAGATTGAGCAGCCCCCTCGATTTGGCCTCTTCAACCCATGCATCGGTATAACCGTCACCATTGAAGATGATGCGTTTATGCGCGATTACGGTTTCTCTGACGAGTTCTACCACTGCGGCATCAAAATCGGCCGCTGCTTCTAATTTATCGGCAAACTCCTCCAGAGCTTCGGCAACAATGGCGTTTAAAATAACGTTCGGCCCGGCAATGGAAGCGGCAGAGCCAACCATGCGGAACTCAAACTTGTTGCCGGTAAATGCAAACGGCGAAGTACGGTTTCTGTCCGTATTGTCTTTTTTCAAAGCAGGCAGCACATTGCCGCTCAGCTTCAATTCGCCTTCGTCTGCGGGTTTATATTCAACACCTGCTTCAATGGCTTTCAGCACATTGGTAAGCTCGGTGCCTAAAAACATTGATACTATCGCCGGCGGCGCTTCGTTGGCGCCCAGGCGGTGGTCATTGCCTGCGCTGGCAACGCTTATGCGCAGAAGGTCCTGATATTCGTCAACCGCTTTAATAACGGCTGCCAGAAACAGCAGGAAGCGGTGGTTTTTATACGGCTCAGCCCCAGGGTCGAGCAGGTTTTCGCCTTCAACCGTGCCCAGCGACCAGTTGTTATGCTTGCCGCTGCCGTTTACGCCGTCAAAAGGTTTTTCGTGCAGCAGGCACACCAGATTATGCTTGCGTGCCACGCTCTGCATCAGTTCCATGGTAAGCTGGTTATGGTCGGTTGCAATGTTGGTGCCTGCAAAAATCGGCGCCAGCTCGTGCTGAGCAGGTGCAACCTCGTTGTGCTCGGTTTTGGCAAGCACGCCCAGCTCCCACAGTTTTTCGTCAAGCTCTTTCATAAACGCCTTAACGCGGGGTTTGATAATGCCGAAATAATGGTCCTCAAGCTCCTGCCCTTTCGGCGGCATTGCGCCGAACAGCGTACGGCCGGCAAACTTCAAATCGCGGCGTTTATCGTACATATCTTTATCTACCAAAAAGTATTCCTGCTCCGGCCCAACCGTTGTAATAACCTTTTCGGTGCTTTCGCCAAACAGTTTTAAAATGCGCCTTGCCGCACGGTCTACACAGCACATGCTGCGCAGAAGCGGAGTTTTCTTGTCAAGCACATCGCCAGTGTAAGAACAAAACGCCGTTGGGATATACAAGCAGCCGTCTTTAATAAAAGCATAGCTTGTCGGGTCCCAGGCAGTGTAGCCGCGCGCTTCAAAAGTAGCACGGAGCCCGCCGGAAGGAAAACTCGAAGCATCAGGCTCGCCCTGTACCAGTTCCTTGCCAGAAAAATCCATAATAACGCGCCCATCCGCCGTAGGCGTGATGAAGCTTTCGTGCTTTTCGGCGGTAATGCCCGTCATCGGCTGGAACCAGTGCGTAAAATGCGTTGCGCCATGTTCCAGCGCCCAGTCCTTCATAGCGTTGGCAATGATATTGGCAATAGGCAAATCCAAAGGCTCGCCCTTTAAAACCGCGTTTTTAAAAGCCTTGTAAGTAGCGGTCGGCAGGCGGTCTTTCATAACAGTTTCGTTAAAAACCTCACTGCCAAAAAGTTTCGGAACACTCGTCATTTTTTAGTCCCCCTCAAAATAAAAACAAAATAAAAAAAGCAACGCGCGAAGTTTAAATGCTTCTGCAACTTCGCTGTTGCTTATGCTGTAATTATAGCCTCCTTTACACATTTTGTAAAGCCTTCAGGCAAATGTTTTTATTTTCTGAAAATTTAGTGGATTTTGTGCCGTATGTATTAGACAAATTTCTGTAAAAACAATTGACAAGCACTTTTAAAAGTTCTAAAATATTTACATCAAAAACACAAGTTAACCAGGATGCCCGGAAAAACGCCGGGCATTACTTAATAAAAGAAAGAGGTTTTAACACATGGCTGAAATGTTATACGAAGGCAAAGCAAAAAAAGTTTTCGCCACCGCCGACCCCAACGAAGTAGTTATCTATTATAAAGATGACGCCACTGCCTTAAACGGCGCCAAAAAAGGCACCATTGTTGATAAGGGCATTATGAACAACACCATTACCAGCTTCTTTTTTGACCTGCTCGGCAAAAACGGTGTTGAACACCACTTTATTAAAAAGCTCAGCGACCGCGAACAGCTTTGCAAAAAAGTAAAAATCATTCCGGTTGAAGTTGTATGCCGCAACATTGCCGCAGGCAGCCTTGCCAAAAAAATGGGCGTTGAAGAAGGCTATGTGCTTAAACGCCCGCTGGTAGAATTTTACTACAAAAGCGATGCACTTGACGACCCGATGATCAGCCCCGACTACGGCGAAGCCTTTGGTTTTGCAACCGATGAACAGATTGTAAAAATCCGCGAAATGGCGCTTAAAATCAACGCCGTATTAAAAGACTTCCTGGCACAGCGCAAAGTACGCCTGATTGACTTTAAAACCGAGTACGGCATCGACAGCGAAGGCAACATCATCCTTGCCGACGAAATTACTCCGGACACCAGCCGCCTGTGGGACTGGGACACCAACGACAAGCTGGATAAAGACCGTTTCCGCCGCGACATGGGCAATGTTGAAGAAGCCTACCACGAAGTAATCCGCCGCTTAACGGGTGAAGGGAAATAAAAGATAATAATTAAAAAAACAAAACTTAAATACCCCTTTTGTTTGGAAATATATACTTCCGGCAAAAGGGGTATTTTACTTATTACGCTAATGTTTGGTTGTATTTTATTAGTTTAAATAATTATTTTTATGTTTTTAGCTAATTCGCAGCTATATATTTTTACATCATATGCAGTACATATCTTATATACAATAAATACCTTCAATGTTATAATTTAATTATAATTATAACCATCAAACAAAGTTAAATACTTTTAAAAAATTTTGTCGTTTAAATGTTATTAATTATATGCCATAACTTATATGCAGGAGGCTTAAACATGGATAAAACTTTACAGCATAAAATTTTGGCAGCTGTAATTGCCGCAGGAACTCTTGGCTTATACACTGCAAATCCAGTAAATGCTGAAAATTATTATACAGTAGAAAAAGGCGGTGAAATTATAACTGGCAACTATGACATTATTTTAGGTAATGGGCATAATTTTACTTTTGATAATGGCAGCGCAAGTATAATATTAGGAGCAGGCAGACCAGATGGAACTGCCAGCTCAAGCGATTCAACAATTTATATCGGCCAAAACGCCGAAATCGGTTCAATTAGAGGCGGATTTTCACAAAACGCCGTATCCGGCAATACAATTTATTTTAACGGAACTGTTCATCAGGATATTTACGGAGGATATTCTATAGCTGGCCCAGCATCCGAAAATACAGTAATTTTAAACGGTACTTTAGGAGAAACTTCACAAATTTACGGTGGTTTTTCGATTGCAGGCGATGCCGTAAAAAATAACATTATTAGCAATAACACAACTATATACAACAAAATTTATGGCGGCATTTCCGATACCGGCGATGCCATTGACAACTCTGTTACTATTAACGGTGGAAGCGCCGGTGTTATTTACGGCGGTTTTTCCAATACTGACAATGCTGTTGGTAACTCTGTTACTATTAATGACAGTACTATTAAAGGCTACATTTATGGCGGTTATACAGAAACATCAGGCGATGCTATAGGTAATAATATTACTATTAATAATAGTAATATTGAATACAATGAAATTTATGGCGGATATTCACATAATGGTATAGCTGAAGGCAATACTGTTGAAGTTAACAGCGGTACATTAAATTCCAGATTTATTTACGGTGGTTACGGTACAAGTAACAACGATGATTATTTTACTGCCAACAAAACCGAAGCCAATAATAATCAAGTAATTATTAAAGAGGCTGTTATTACATCGTCAATACTGAATATTTTTGGCGGTTATGCAGAAGGCAACACAAATAACAATTTAGTTCTAATAGAGGGTGACCATTCTATTGACGGCATTTATGGCGGTATTTCAGAAAATGGAAATTCTAATAATAACGCTATTATTATAAAAGGTAAGGTCAACTCTTCATATATTTCCGCAGGAAATTCAGACAATGGTAATGCCGATAATAATCTTGTATTTATCAGTAATAATTCAAGCACACCCTTAGCCGCAGGTGGTATAGCAAGCAATGGCACCGCCAATAATAATCTTATATTTATTACTGACAGCAAAGCTAACGAAATATATGGAGGTTTTACAGAGAACAGCAGCGATGATTATGATGCAGTTGTTAACGCTAACTATAATACCGTTATTATTAATAATAATTCAGAAGTCATCTCTGTAACAGGCGGTTATACCAACAACGGCACTGCCAATAATAATCTTGTATTTATTACTGACAGCGATACACATGGAGATATTTACGGAGGTCAATCAATAAATGGCGCGGCTGATAATAATATTATAATTATCAGTAATACTGATGCTGCCTCAGGCAGAATAACTGGCGGCTCTTCCAGAACAGGAAATGTGGAAGGCAATACTGTTTTAATAAGTGATAACAGTACAATATCAGGCAGAATTTATGGCGGCAGGTCTAGTGAAGGTGACGTAAACGGCAATACTGTTTTAATCAATAATAGCACACTATTAGATAACGTCTATGGTGGTGGCTCCAGTGAAGGCAATGCTAATGGCAATATTGTAATTATCAATGACAGCAAATTACCAAATATCGTTTACGGCGGCTACTCAGATGAAGGTAATACAAATGATAACATTATAATCATTAATGACAGCACTTATGATTCTTCAGAACTACCTGCTGTTATTTACGGCGGTTGTGCAGAAAACAGTACTGCCGAAAGAAACATAGTGCAAATTACCGGTGGAAAAACTGAACTGATTTACGGCGGGTACAGCGGTTTGGGCGAAGCAAAGGACAACATTGTCATCATTAACGGCGGCGAAGTTTCTAATGTTTATGGCGGTGATTCGTCCAATGGTTCATCCTCTGACAATAAAGTTTATATTAAAGACGGAACAATCCGTTATATAATTGCCGGCTATAGTATAAATAGAGAAAATAGTAACAATGTTGAAAATAATACTGTTTATATCAGCGGCGGTAAAGTTACTGGTGATGTAAATGGCGGCGTTACATATAAAGGCAATGCAATTAGCAATAATGTAATCATTAGCGGCGGTGAAGTTTCTGAAGTTTATGGCGGCTATTCATATAATGGTAATGCAGATAGCAACAATGTAGTCATTAACGGTGGCAAAATTACTGGTTTTGTTATAGGCGGCTATTCTTCTAAAGGTAATGCAGATAACAATAATATAATCATCAGCGGCAATGCCGATATTACAAAGGCTTATCTTTTTGGAAGCAATATAAGCAACAGCAACATTAATCTTTATGAAAGCAATGTAAATAATAACAACACCGGCAATACCCTTACCATTGACGGTTGGAGCGGCAGTACACAATCTGTGCAAAACTTCAGCGATATTAATTTTAATAATGTAAACTGGAAAAACGGAGAAACTGTACTGAAAATTACTAATGGCTCTGAAGGCGACCTTATCAATACTAACATTAATTTAAATAGTATCGCTGGCGGCAGCAGCATTAAAGCCGGAGACAAAATGACCTTTATTGCCAGCAATACTAATTTATCTGATGAAGTAAACTATAACATCAATGATACCTTTACCGCAGGCGTTGCATTGGAAGGCACAGGCACAACCAGCGTCGATAACAAAGGCAATGTATCCTTTACTGTTAACAACTTAAAAGCTAGCAGTCAGGCAGTAAGTGCCGCTCAAACCCGTGCGGCTTCCGCAGCGTTTGTAAACCAGGGTACGGATTTAATCAGCGACAGTTTGGACACCATCAGCCGTGACGATAACTACGGCGTTAAAACCTTTGCCGCCGTACACGGCAACCGCAGTAAGTATGATGTTGCAGACGATATAAAAATTAACGGCTGGAGCACGATTGTCGGCGTAGGTAATGCGGATAAATTCGATAACGGCAGTGAGTTCATCTGGGACGTATTCTACGAAAACGGCAGCGGTAATTACCGTACTTACAGCAGCTTTAATAATGAGTTCTTCCGCGGTGACGGCAGCATGGTTTATAACGGCGGCGGCATTGCGGCAAGGTACGAGAATAAAAACGGTGTTTACACCGAAGGCAGCCTCCGTGCAGGTATGCTTAAAAACGAACTCGATAACGCCATGCGTGATGTTAACGGCAGTTACGGCTATGAAACAGAAAGTGCTTACTACGGCGCACACATTGGCGTTGGTAAAATCATCAGTCTGAGCGACAGCAGTGACCTCGATATATACGGTAAATTCTTCCACACTTATACCGAAGGCGACAGTGTTACCATTGCAGGCGATAAATTTGATTTTGACAGCATTACCAGTGACAGATTAAGAGTTGGTGCGCGCATTACAAGCAATAAGGAAAATAAGTTCAGCACTTATTATGGCCTTGCTTATGAGTACGAGTTTAACGGCGACGCTGATATGACGGCGCAGGGATTGCGGGCAGATACGCAGAGCTTGCAGGGCAGCAGTGTAATGGCGGAAGTAGGCTTTAACTACCAGCCCACGCCCGACAGCCCGTGGAGCTTTGACCTTAATATGCGCGGCTACGCAGGCGAGCGTCAGGGCGGCAGCTTTAACGTACAGGCAACGTATACTTTCTAGCTAAGTCGCCAAATCTAAGCGAGCCTTTGGCGAAGCTTAGATTTGTGCCAGCGAAGCTATGCAAATTTTACGATTGAATAATGAGTAAAATTTACGAACCTTAATATCGCCAATTAGTAACGAGCCGAAGGCGAAGTTAATATTTGTGCCAGTGAGGCTATGCAAATTTTGTGAGCGAATAGCGAGCAAAATTTACGAATCTTAATTTTAAAATAAATAAAGCAGCAACTGCCAAAGGCAATATACCTTTCAGAGGTTGCTGCTTTTTTTACTATACAAGCACATAAATTATTATGTACAAACTATTCAATTATTTCCCCGGTTCAAACAAACCTTCGTTGTCGTCCCATAAAACTATTTTATCTTCTTTTAAGGTTTCCGCAAGGCGGATAACGCGCTGGTTGCTGCTGCCGCGGAAGCGCAGGTTGGGGTCTTTTTTTGCTTCTACAAATTCGCCGTCCACCAGTATGTCAATGCAGTCCAAAAGGGCGCGCGTAATTTCATAGTCGCACAGGCGGCCGGTTAACAGGTCTTTTTCAAGGTCATAACCGGTATAGCACCACACGGTTTTATTGGGGTACATTTTGCGCAGTCGCTGCATAAAGGGCAACAGTGCTTTCTGGTTGGCGGGTTCAAACGGTTCGCCGCCCAAAAGGCTGAAACCTTTAATATACGGCGGCTTTAAGGCGTTTAAAATTTCTTCTTCCGCCGCTGCGTCAAACGGCTTGCCGTAGTCAAAATCCCAGGCTTCCTGGTTAAAGCAGCCTTTGCAGTAATGCGTGCAGCCGCTTACAAACAGCGATACGCGCACGCCCGGCCCGTTGGCGACATCATGTGTTTTAATTGCCGCGTAGTTCATGGCCGGCCTCCGTTACAGGTGCAGAACGCGGGATTTGATTTCTTTGGTTTTGCCCACGTTCCAGAAGTTTTCGCCCAGGTAACCGCAGGTACGGCGGGTTACGTTCATCAGGTTATGGTCTTTGTTGCCGCAGTTCGGGCATTCCCATTCCAAATCGTCGTTGATGATAATTTCGCCGTCAAAGCCGCACACATGGCAGTAGTCGCTCTTGGTGTTGAACTCTGCGTACTGAATGTTATCGTAAATGAAGCGTACTACATCTTCCAGCGCTTCGGTGTTGTGGCGCATGTTCGGAATTTCCACGTAGCTGATGGCGCCGCCGCTGGAAATTTTCTGGAACTGGCTTTCAAAGGCAAATTTGCTGAAGGCGTCGATATTTTCGCGCACGTCAACGTGGTAGGAATTGGTGTAGTAGCCTTTATCGGTAACGTCGTCAATAGTGCCGAAGCGTTCTTTATCTATGCGGGCAAAACGGTAGCACAGGCTTTCGGCCGGAGTGCCGTACAGTGCAAAGCCGATGCCGGTCTGCTGTTTCCATTTATCGCATTTGGCGCGCAGGTAGCGCATTACGCGCAGCGCAAATTCTTCGCCCACGGGGTCGGTATGGCTTACGCCCTTCATCAGCTTGGTCATTTCGTACACGCCGATATAACCGAGCGAAATGCTGCTGTAACCGCCAACAAGGTATTTATCAATGGTTTCGCCTTTTTTCAGGCGGGCAATGGCACCGTACTGCCAGTGCACGGGGCTTACGTCGCTCTTAACGCCCATCAGCGCGTTGTGGCGGCACATTAAAGCCTTGTAGCAAAGCTCAAGCCTTTCATCCAAAAGCTTCCAGAACTTCTGCTCGTCGCCCTTGGCAATAATTGCCACCTGCGGCAGGTTGATGGAAACAACTCCCTGATTGAAGCGGCCTTCAAATTTGTAGTTGCCGTTTTCATCCTTCCACGGGGCAAGGAAGCTGCGGCAGCCCATCGGCGAGAAAACGTTGCCTTCGTAGTTTTCGCGCATTTTCTTGGCAGAAATGTAATCCGGATACAGGCGTTTGGCGCTGCATTTAACGGCAAGCTTGGTAATATAATCGTATTTGCCGCCTTTTAAGCAGTTGTGTTCATCCAAAACATAAACCAGTTTCGGGAAGGCAGGGGTTACATAAACGCCCTTGTCGTTTTTAATGCCCTGCAAACGCTGGCGCAGAATTTCTTCCACAATCATGGCGTTTTCTTTCAAATATTCATCGTCCTCCTGTAAGTTGAGGAAGATGGTTACAAACGGCGATTGCCCGTTAGTGGTCATTAAAGTGTTAATCTGGTACTGAATGGTCTGCACGCCGCTTTGCAGCTCGCTCTTTAAGCGGGCCTGCACAAGGCGTTCCACCGTTTCGGCAGGCAGGCTGTCGCCCACTTCGTCAAGCACGGCTTTTTTAAATTTATTGTAGCTGCGGCGCAGATATTTGCCCAAATGGCGGATATCCACCGACTGGCCGCCGTACTGGCTGCTGGCAACGCTGGCGATAATCTGCGTCATAACGGTGCAGGCAACCTGGAAGCTCTTGGGGCTTTCAATGAGTTTGCCGTTCATAACCGTGCCGTTGTCCAGCATATCGCCGATATTAATCAGGCAGCAGTTAAAAATAGGCTGAATAAAATAATCGGCATCATGGAAATGGATTGCGCCTTCGTCATGCGCTTTGGAAATTTCTTCCGGCAGGATAATGCGGCGGGTTAAGTCTTTGGAAACCTCACCGGCAATCAAATCGCGCTGAGTAGAAGCCATAACGGCGTTTTTGTTGGAATTTTCTTCCATAACGTCTTTATTGCTGTTGCGGATTAAAGACAGAATGCTTTCGTCCGTAGTGTTTGCCTTGCGCACCAGCGCACGGGTATAGCGGTAAATGATATAGGCTTTGGCAAGGTCGAATTTGCCCTCCTGCATCAGCTGATGCTCTACCATATCCTGAATATCCTCTACCAAAAGGCGCATACGGTTGCGGCTTTCTACATAATGTGCAATGTTTTCAATTCTGTCTTCGGCAATGCGTTCACTTTCATCAACAGCATTGTTGGCTTTCTGGATGGCTACAACTATTTTGCTGCGGTCAAAGTCAACCGTAGAGCCATCGCGCTTGATTACCTTCATTGTCCTCCCTCTTTCCGTGTTTAAATATTTAACGTAAAGTCATCGCTTTTACAAAATAATTCCTAACCATAATACCATACTTTAATATCAAAGTAAAGCAAAACACCACCATATATTGTTAATTTAATTTTTATGTTAACAATATTTTGTGCTTTAGAGTTTTTGTTCCATCTGTTTACGCCCCGGCAAAGTTTGTTTTTGTCAAGCC
>CDZF01020891.1_pt1 | contig 13290 bp, 8 predicted proteins | sample 557591 | NCBI WGS metagenome assembly CDZF01 (sample SAMEA3182093, study PRJEB8094) | gut metagenome | biome: human; feature: gut; material: Stool; isolation source: human stools | place: Canada | collected 2012-02-04
CCTTGAGGTACTCCACGATGCTGTAATGTATCTGGTTGAGCATGACCTGTTCCTCCTCGGCCATCTCCTGCATGGCGGTGTCGCGGTGCTGCATGAAGGTCTGCTGCTGCTTCTGCAGCTTCTCCTCCGTCTCGGCCATCTGGGAACGGGTCATCAGCCCCTTCTGCGCCTTGTCCTGGTAATCGCGCACGTCCTTCTCCAGGCTGCGGCCCTTGCTGGTGAGTTCGTTCTCGACCTTCTTGGCCTTCACTTCGTAGTCACCGCGCAAATCCAGGTACATATCGTATTTGCTGACCAGCGAGTCGATGTTGATATAGGCGACCTGACTGCTGGGCACACGGACCTGGGTGGTATCGGACGAACCGACCGTCTGGGTGGCGGCGCCGTTCTTGCAGCCGACGAGCGCAAACATCATGACCGACGCTATAAAAAACAGTTTTCTCATGGTTATAGAGCGAATTTTTAGTGAATAACAGCCACAAAGATATAAAGTTTTCCTTACGTTTGACTATTTTTGCGAAAAATAAGCCGCATCATGTACGAATACATCTCGGGAGAAATCGCCGAACTCACCCCCGCCTACGTGGTGATAGAAGCCGCCGGCGTGGGGTATTACATCAATATCTCGCTGCAAACCTACACGGAGATCGAACACGAACGGTCGGCCCGCATCTACACGCACTACATCGTGCGGGAGGACGCGCAGATCCTGTACGGGTTCGCCACCCGGCAGGAGCGGGAGCTTTTCCGCCTGCTGGTCAGCGTGTCAGGCGTGGGAGGCGGCACGGCGAGGATGATTCTCTCGACCTATTCGCCCCGGGAGCTGGCGGGCATCATCTCCACGGAGAACGCGGGCCTGCTCAAGAACGTCAAGGGGCTCGGGCTGAAGACGGCCCAGAAGATCATCGTGGAACTCCGCGACAAGATCGCCGGGCAGGCCGCCACGATCGAGCCGGCCGCCCTGCGCGGAGCCGGCGGCGATGCGGTGTACGACGAGGCGCTGGCCGCCCTCACCATGCTCGGGTTTCCCAAAGCGGCCTCGGACAAGGCGATCCGCAGCCTGATGAAGGAGAATCCTTCGGCTGCCGTGGAAGAGGTGATCCGCCAGGCCCTCAAGCGCCTCTGACCGGAAACACCCGCAGGGAAGACCGTCCGCGGTTCCGGCCAGGGTCCCGCGACGCGGGAAAAGGCGCGGGGAGTATGACGGATCGTCACCACGATGTTAAATTAATGTTAAGATATAAAGCGGCGGCCGGCTTTTTTCCGCCTGATTTAAAATAAAAAGCCTATTTTTGCGGCAAATTTGAACGAAATGAGCGCTTATGGATAGTATCTATACTATTATCGTAGTCATTCTCATGGCATTGGCGGTTTCGGGCCTTATGGTCGGTGTGGCGAACGACGCCGTAAACTTCCTCAATTCCGCCCTCGGTTCGAAAGTGGCTCCCCGCTATGTCATCATGACCGTCGCCTCGGTCGGCATCCTGATCGGGGCCATCACCTCCAGCGGCATGATGGAAGTGGCGCGAAGCGGAGTGTTTTATCCGGAAATGTTCACGTTCAGGGACATCATGATGCTGTTCCTGGGAGTGATGTTCGCCAACGTGATCCTGCTCGACCTGTTCAACACCTTCGGCCTGCCCACTTCCACGACCGTCTCGCTGGTGTTCGGCCTGCTGGGTGCGGCCATCGCCGTGGCAACCGTGAAGATTTCGGCCAACGACGCGCTCGACATGAGCGACCTGGCCCAGTTCATCAACTCGGGAAAGGCCATGGCCATCATCTCGGCCATCCTGGTTTCGGTGGTCATCGCCTTCACCTGCGGGTCGATCGTCATGTATATCACGCGGGTCATCTTCACGTTCCGGTACCACAAGGTGTTCGGACGCATCGGAGCGCTCTGGTGCGGTATCGCCTTCTCGGCCATCGCCTACTTCGCCGTGTTCAAAGGGCTCAAAAGCACGCCGCTCATCAGCGCCGAAACGCTGGATTTCATCAATGCACACATCTGGATCGTACTGCTGTGCATGTGGGCGGGATGGAGCCTTCTGATGGCACTGCTCCAACACCTTTTCAAGGTAAATATACTGAAAATCACCGTACTGGCCGGAACGTTCTCGCTGGCGCTGGCTTTCGCGGGCAACGACCTGGTGAACTTCATCGGCGTGCCCATCGCCGGGTACGACTCCTATAAAATCGCGCTGGCTTCGGGAAATCCCGACATGCTGATGGGTGAACTGAACAATCCGGTCGTCGCCAACATCGGATTCCTCATTCTGGCCGGCGTTATCATGGTCGTTACGCTGTGGACATCCAAAAAGGCCAAGAGCGTGAGCGACACCGAGATCAACCTGGCCAAACAGGACGAAGGCGTGGAGCGGTTCGGCTCGACGCTCATGTCCCGTTCGCTGGTGCGGCTGGCCCTGAGCGCCAACAAGACCTACGAGGCCGTAGTACCCGAATCGCTGCAACGGGCGCTGAACAAGCGCTTCATTCCGCTGCGCGCCTCGGAGAAGGACGGAGCTCCGTTCGACCTGATCCGGGCTACGGTCAACCTGACGGTCGCTTCGCTGCTGATCTCGATGGCCACCTCCCTCAAGCTGCCCCTTTCGACCACCTACGTCACGTTCATGGTGGCCATGGGCAGTTCGCTGGCCGACCGGGCATGGGGGCGTGAAAGCGCCGTGTACCGCATCACGGGCGTGCTGGCCGTCATTTCGGGCTGGTTCCTCACCGCACTGATCGCCTTCGTGATCGCGTTCGTCGTGTCGATCGCGCTGATGTACGGGGGCACGATCGCCGTACTGGCCATCGCTGCGCTCTGCGCGTTCCTGTTGATACAGAGCAGCGTCCTCCACAAGAAACGGGAGACGAAGGCGAGCCGCCGCGAAGGGAGCGACCGGGCCGACGAGGGCGCGGACGAAGTGATCCATCGCTGCATGACCGAAGTGAGCGAGACGATGGAGGAGGCCACGAAAATCTACAAGGAGACACTGATAGGCGTTTTCAACGAAGACCGCAAACTGCTGAAAAAGATGGTCAAGGAGTCGAACGACCTCTTCTATCAGGCCCGTGAACGCAAGTACGAAATGATGCCCACGCTCCACAAGCTGCAGGACAACTACATCAACACGGGACACTACTACGTGCAGGTGGTGGACTACATCAGCGAAGTGACCAAGGCGCTCGTCCACATCACCCGGCCCTGTTTCGACCATATCGACAACAACCACGAGGGCATGACCAAGGAGCAGGTGGAAGACCTGATGAAGATCAACAACGAAGTGGCCTACATCTACGACAAGATCGTGCAGATGCTCAAGAGCAACGACTACACCGAGATCGAACAGGTGCTCCGTCTGCGGGACAGCCTCTTCGAGTCGATCGCCCAGGCGGTGAAGAACCAGCTCAAACGGATCAAGAACAAGGCCACGAGCACCAAATCCAGCATGCTTTACCTGAACATTCTGAACGAGACCAAAACCATGGTGCTCCAGTCGAGGAACCTGCTCAAATCGCAGAAATACTTCATCGAGGAACAGGAGTGAGCCACCGGAAAAAACAGGCCGTACCGGACAATATTTCGCACCGCTGTCAGTTAATTATATGCAGCGGTGCATTTTTTTGCTTTTGGCCGAAAAAATGCGTACGTTTGTACGGTTTTAACGGGTTTTAACGGTATCGTATGAGATATATTGCAAGTTGTATTCTGGGTCTCTGCCTGCTATCGGGCTGCGGAAGCGACAGCAATATCGTACCCGACCAGCGTACCGCCATCGAAAGCTACATCGCCAACCGGTATCCCGACTATATCGTTCAGAACGGCGTCTACAAGTGCGTCACCAATATGGACCGTCCGGAGTATGCCACGGCGGAAATAGCTTCTTCGGGCGACTCGGTCTGGTTCCACTTCGCCGCCTACACGTTCGGCTCCTCTCCCGCCGCCTCGCCCTATTTCACGGACATCGCGGAGATACTGGAAGGGGATACGGTGCTCAATCCGAAGTACTGGCCGAACGGCCCCCAGGCTGTGAAAATCGGGGCGACACCGATGATCAAGGGGCTGACCGCAGGGCTGCCGGAGTGCCGTACGGGCGATTCGGTCCTGCTGTTCATCACCTCCGATCTCGGCTACGACGACAAGACGGTGGGTGTGGTGGAGAAAAATACCGCCCTGATGTATTTCCTGAAGATAGAAAACGTGAAAAAACAATAGCCAAACAAGATGAAAATACGCTTTCGCATACTTTTCATGCTGACCGCAGCCACGCTCGCGGCCGTCTCCTGCGCCAAAAAGAACGATGAAGACTACAACGTAGTGGAGCAGGCTTCGCTGGACGCATGGATGAAAATAAACGCTCCCGACGCACAGAAGCTGGACAACGGCATGTATATCGAAACCGTCACTCCCGCACCGGAAGGGGCTGCGGCTCCCGCGATCGGGAACTGGGTGCGGATCAACTATACGGGCAAAAGCCTGGAAGGCAACGTTTTCGTGACCCGCTACAAGGAAGTGGCCGAACAGCAGGGAACCAGCACGCTCCACACCTACTACGAACCCCAGTACCTGCTGTACCAGAACTACAATACGGCATTCACGCAGGGGCAGCTGACCGCCCTCCAACAGATGAGACAGGGACAGGTCGTAACGATCTACATGCCTTCGAGCCTCGCCTACGGGGCCTACGGTTCCTCCTACTCGGGAGGCTATGAAGGCCAGTACGCGCTGAGCGCCAACGTTCCGGCGATCATGACCATGGAGTTGAACGAAGTGGTGACGGACCCCACGGCCCGGGAAACCGGGATGGTCATGGACTATGCCGTAAACGAGTGGGCGATAGAACGGCCGGAGAAGGACAGCACGTTCTTCTTCAAGATCATCGAAGGAAACGAAGACGAGAAGACGAAGATCACGGTCGATTCGACCGTCAGCATCTATTATATCGGCTCGTTTCTCGACGGTTTCATTTTCGACACCAATATCGACTCGGTGGCCCAGCGCGTATTCAACGACTACGACGAAAATTCGGCGACTTCCTATACACCCAAAGACGGCGGCATGATACAGGCTTTCTACGAAGCCGTGCCGCGGATGCACTACGGCGACCGGGCCAAAATGGTCTTCACCTCCGAATGGGGATACGGCTCGACCGGCAACTCGAGCGGAGAGACGGTGATCCAGCCTTACACTCCGCTGGTCTTCGAATTCTGGATCGAAACCAACCAGGACGAGGAGGAAGAAGAAGGCGGTGACGACAGCGGTTCCGGATCGGAAAACTGACGGGCCGGTATTTTCGCCTGCACAAGCCATATAAATTTCCAGAATCGAATCTATACGATTGCACCCCGGCCGGCATTATAATCCGGCCGGGGTGATTTTCATGCCTCCGGCAGACAGACTGTTCCCGTCCATACGATTCCGACCGCATCCATACCCAAAGCAGGACAGGACGAAAGCCGATTTCTCCACAAAAGTCTTTCCCTATCCGACAGACTTTCCGTACAGCATATTAAAAAGTAAAGCAGTCCGGCAAAGTCTCCCTCAACAAATCACCCCCGCCATGAACTTCGGCGGGGGTGAAATCGTTAAAAAAACCGGCCAGTCTCAGGCAGTTCCCTTACGTCAGGGATTCGACCGGTAAACCACCGTAACGGTAGCGTTGGAGGTAACGTGCGCAAGATCGGGGAAAACCAGGCTTTGAACCTGTCCCGACGCATCGTGCAGGTCGAGTCGTACCGTCCATTCGCCCTTTTCGAGCACCATCGGCGAAGTCACCGTATAGACACCCTCCTCCTGCGTGACGGAAAGCCCGCGGAACACCGTGGCCGCACCGTTGCGGCCGAGATACAGGTCTGCACTGACCGCCGCAGCCACAGCGGGACAATCGGAGGCCGACACCGCACAACACACGGCACTGAGCGAAGAGATACCCTGCTGCTGGTTGATGTCCTCGCCCCAGAGGGTCGAGAATACGGGAATACAAGTCGCCACGTTCTGGTCCCCGATGCGAAGTTCCTCCAGCACGAGTTCCGTGGCGCTTCCGCCGGGCAGTATCCCCGTCCCCGACAGAGAGGTCCTGCTCGTATTGCCGTTCGACAGGCCGATCTCCAGATCGTAGGCAAGCGTTCCCGCACTGCCCAGCACGTACGCCGCAGCCGAGAAATCCCGCGTCTCACCTGCCCGTACAAGCGGCAGTTCATACCGTACGGCTCCGGAGGCCGTTCCGTCGGCCAATGTGAACGAACCGGCCATATTGGTGTAAACGAACCGGATCGACGAGGCCTCTTCCGGCAGCGAAGCCTTCACGGTCAGAGAGCTGCCGGCCCAGCCAAGCGTACCCTCCACTACGCTGCCCTCTTCCCGGGTGGAGAAGGCAGGTATCCGGGCGACGAGCAATTCGGGAAGTTCTCCGGAGAAGGTCTCCGTCTGCTTCAGTGCGATCCGGGCGGTTCCGTAGCCGTCCATCGAAAGGGTGTCGAAAACAGCCGGATCGAAATGGCTCACGGCAATCGCCTTGTAGCTACCGCGCGGGAGGGTCAGGTCGTTCCCCGTCAGCTCCGCGAGCGGGAACCGGGCTACGGCCTTGCCCGTCTCTTCGTTATAGAAGACGACGAATGTTCCGTCGGGGGCCCGGTCAGCGACCGGTTCGGCATGGGACAGATTCAGGGTGACGATATCCGTATTGGAACGCTCCATCGACAGTTCGATGTCGGCTCCGGCCACCAGACACGTATCGAACGTATGGGTAAAGTTCCGCTCACCCGAGACATAACGCACGTTCACCTCCACCGAGAGGGTCTCTCCGGAGGTAGGCAGCAGGTACCGGCTACCGGAGACAGACCGTGAACCATCGGCACGCGTGACCGGCAGGAGTTTCACCGCGGCCGATGCGACTTCACTTCCCGCTCCTTCTCCCGTGGAGAGGTTCACCGAACGGTGCATGTTGGTCACCACGGCCGTGGCCTCGACGACCTCGCCCAGCGGGTCGGAGAGGGAAAAGGCCAGCGCTCCCGTCACGGGACGCAGGTCGATGACCGGCGTGGTATAATCCTCCGTGTCGTAGCTGCCGCTGCCGTACCACAGGGCGGGCATCCCGGCCGAAGGATCGTAACCCTCGCCGAGCGAGAGGAGCGGAACATTCGGATCGGACAGATTCCTCAGATACAACTCCTTCCGGTATCCGGCAAAGGCATAGACGTTGTAATCGCCGTCGGCCAGCCTGTTGAGATTCACCCCTCCGGCCACCGAACCCTCGATCTCCCTTTCGTAATAGGGTCCCGTACGGGGTACGAATACGAAGCCGACCGGTTCGGAACCGTCGGGATAGGCCGTTTCCCCGTCCGGAGAGACGACGATGTCGGGCCGGTCGGGATCGTCGTCCTGGCAGCTAACCGCAGCGAGGGCCACGAATGCGGCAATGAGCGGAAAAAACAGATATTTTATCTTTTTCATAGGATTTCGTTTTTACTGTTTCTCATTCGCATCCGCGGCTCAGGGTTCCGGATCGGGATAAATGTCCCCTCCCGTCTCCGTCTGCCAACCCGTCTGCGAAACGTCCGTAGTGACCGCCACGCTCCGCAGATAGTTCAGTTCCACGGCCGTGTTCCATATCTTGTTCCTTACGAAAGGCCGGCCCCCGGCCGTCACCGTATAGACGGGGGCATCCTCTCCGGAACCCACCGTGGCAAGATAGGAATAGACGGGATGTTCGCCTTCCTCGTTCGGGAAAGCCGTCAGAACGGCCACGCAGGCCAGGGAATCGGCATCGTAGGGAGCCTCCACCCTCCAGCAGGCGTCAGACTCCACGGCGGACACCTCCCCCAGCAGACTGATGCTGCGGGACACACCCGACAGCTCCACCGCCATCCCTACCCGGTCCGTTTCGCCGGCATCGTGGGTAATGCGGAGTACGGTCCGGCCGACGACACGCTCCACCTCCAGCGTCACCGCTTCGGGAACGGCCGTCAGTTCGAAATCCTGCGCCCCCGAGATCAGCAGGTCGGTCGCAGCCGCAGGGTCGAGCAATACGAATTTCACTTCGCCGGGACGAACGCCCCAGGGCGCCTCCACGCTCCACGCGCCGCTGCCGCCCAGCACCGCAGCGATCGCACGGTAGCGGCCTCCGGGCAGCTGCATGTCGAACGGAGCATCGTATCCCCCGGACACGAATTCACGGTACAGCGTATAGTGCTCCGCGTTCTGCGGATCGCCCCCGTCAGGGAAAAGACGAACAGGTGCACCTCTCCGCTGGAGAGCGCATCCGTCTCGACGTCGTCGCCTCCTGCGAGTGTCACCACACCCGACACGGAGGTTCTCTCCCCTTCATCCGTCTTGGCACATCCCGCTGCCGCGAGCAGCGAAACGAGCATAAAATAACCGAATATCCTTTTCATGGCCTCAACGGTTTAAAGTGATGACATAACGGGGAACGGAAGATGCGGCCGAACGGCCGAGCGGTTCGCCGTGGACCGTAAAGAGATAGTCGTGCCCGGCCTCGTACCGCTCCTCCGGCCGGTCGGGCGTAAAGGAGAAGGCGCTCTCCCCGACCGCACCCGTGATGGAGACATCGCCCCGCACGACGGGATACAGGTAACAGCTCACCGAAAAATCGGGGGCCCCGGCAGCGAACTCCTCTTCGAAAACGACCTCATAGAACTTCGCACCACCGTCCGTTTCAGGCGATCCGACCCTCAGGACGAACGTTCCTTCCGCCGGCGACGGATAGCCGAAAGTCAGCCGGGCCATGGCGTTTTTCAATTCCAGGGTCACGCCGGATGCGGTGCCGGATATGTCGGCCGAAGCACTCAGCAGCGGTTTTTCCACCACGGCACCGGCCCTGATACCGCATCCCGCCGCATCCGCCTTCTCCCCCACGGCGGGCACCTCGAACACGTCCGGATCGAGGTTGGCGAACAACACGGCCCGGAAGGCCTTCAGAGGAAGGTTCAGCACCGCATCGTTGAACTCGGTCAGGTTGTTGAAAGAATAACTTTTCGAAATCACGGAATTTTCGTCCGTCAGATAGAGACGGACATGACCGGCGTCCCCGGCATATTCGGCGGCAGAGGCTTCGACGGAGGCCCGGATACCGGAAACGCCCGTAACTCCGTCCTCTCCGCTCTCGCCGCACCCGGCGGCCAGCCATCCGCAGACCGCCAGCCACACCGCATATTTTATCGTTCTTTTCATCGGATTCGCATTTTAAACGTTAAAGACCCGAAACGGTTCCGGCATCTTTCAGCCACCACAGGCGCGGATACCCGTCCGCCTGTACGTTTCCCCGCCAGGGAACCGACATGTCGGAAGTCCAGAGCTCTTCGGGAACCGATTTGGAATTGGGATTCGCTATACCGCCGGAGCTCCCGTTGTTGAGCGTATAAAGCAGATAGGACTTCCCGACCGTATGATCGGACATCTGCTTCTCGGTACGCGGTTTGGCTCCGTTATCTCCCCACACTTTATTTTCCTCATGCTGGCAGTCGCTCCACTGGATCGCGTCATAGGCCTTGTTCGTCCAGCCGCCGATACCCACCTGGGGCCATTCGGACACGGGGTCAAGTTTCAGATAGAAACTGTTTTTCAACATGGAATACGTGCCGCTCGTCACGGTCGTCGTGGTTCCCGTCCGGGAAATCCCCAGCATACCGCCCCGGCAGACGTTTCCGGCCGGGTCAACGTTTCCGGCGGTCACGGTCACCCTGCCCGTGGCGACGCAATGGTGAATCCGGTCCGAATTGGCGTCCGTCCAACCGGAGATACCCCCCACGATGTCCACTCCGCTCACGTCTCCGGCATTGAGACAGATGATGACGTCGGTGCTTTTCTGCGATCCGACAATACCGCCCGTTCCCATGGTTCCGCCGGAAGTCGAGGTCTTGATCGCGTTCGTTCCCGACACGGTCCCTTCGTTGTAACAGGCGATAAAGGCGCTCTGTGTGGCACTGGCCGCATAGCACTGGCCAACGATTCCTCCCGTGCAGGCCCCGCCGGAAATGTCGGCGTAATTGCCGCACTCGATCACCTGGCTCGACTTCTGAAGGCTGCCCAATATGCCGCCGCAACGGTCGTAGGCTCCGGTCACCTTCCCGTAATTCATGCACCGGTGCACGAAATTGTTATTGATGACGTTCCCGGCGATACCCCCCGTATGGGAAGCCTGGCTGGAGATCGTCCCCCGGTTTTCGCAGCCGACGAGCCGCGTATAGTAGCTCAGGTAACCGGCAATTCCCCCGGTTCCCAGAGTCGAAGTCGCAGAGGTGTACAGGTTGGTGATGGCACCGTAATTGACACATTTCTCGACCCGCGTATAGAACGACCCGTTATCGGGAGCCGTCTCGCTGGGCAGGCCCATGACCACGCCGACAATACCCCCCACAGGCCCCCGGTTACACTCCACGTCCGCATGGTTGACACATTCGACGAATTCGTTGGTCCCCAGAGCGGCAAAGGCCAGGGCCGCCACGTTTCCGTTACCCGTGACATACGAGTTGGAGCCGATGACCACATTCCTGAACACGGACTCCTCGACCGAACCGAACAGGGCCTTGTTGTCGCTTCCGGAGTCGATGTAAACACCGTCGATGGTGAATCCCCGGCCGTCGTACTCCCCGCAGAAACGGTAGTTGCTGCCCGGAGCGATGGACGATGCCGTCGTCGTACCCAGCGGGAGCCAGCCGCTGGTTTCGTGGCCCAGATAGGGCTCCTTGCGCGAAGTATTGGTTTTGAAGGTGCCGGAAGCCCGGTCGTAGTATCTGGACAGATGGGGAGCCAGGTCGATGTCGCACACCTGCACGTATTTCGAACGGGTATAATTCCCCGCACGGACGTTTTCCTCACTGGTCATCAGGAAATTCCGCAGGGCGTCGAACCGGGCGGGAGAGCACACTTCGTAGGGGACGGACTGACCGTCGCCGATGCCGCCGAATTTCAGGCTGGCAGTCAGCGTCTGCTCCTCCAGCTTCCGGCCGTAGATTTCGATGGAGGCATCGCCCGCCGGGGCTTCCCCGTTCCAAAACTCGATCCGGCTCAGCATCCACTTTCCGATCGGCAGCGCCGACACGTCGGTATCCAGCCCTACCTTGTCGCCTCCGGTCAGTTCTACGGCGGCAGGAGCGACATACTCCTCCGGACGGCCTTCGACCGTCACGTACACCCGGGCTCCGTCACAAGCGGGTACCGGGACATCGGCCACGTCGGCCATTTCCAGGTTCATCCGCACGGGCGCCATATCGAAGGCACACATCTTTTTCACGTTGGGATTGTCGCTCAGATAAGCCATATAGTTTCCGAGGGTCCGTGCGTCGCACACTTCATAGGGGCTTTCGGCCGTACCCTCACCGAGCCCTCCCAGTTTCATGTCGGCCACCAGTTCCATCTGTTTCCCCACGGAAAGGAAACGGTAGGTACCCAGCTCCACGGCCTGCGAACCGGCCACCAGCTCTATTTTAGAGAGACGCCACAGGCCGGGTTCGAGCCGGCCAAGCTCCGGAGTGAAGACCAGCAGTCCGTTCCGGTAAAGGGCTTCGCAGACGATTTCCGTCTCCGAACCCGCGTCCGTGACGACCGACAGATTGGCCGCCGTCACGGCGGCCGGGTCGATGACACCCTCGCTGTTTTTCAGACTCAGCATGATTTTGAGTTGCGCGTTGTCCCCCACGAGCGAAGCCCCTTCGGAACTCCACTCCGTCACTTTCGAACCGGAAACCGACACGGAAGCCTCGGCTTTGGAGGCATTAAAATCGGTTACGAGCGTCCGGTTGGGAGGCAGCGAATCGAGCGTGAAGGTCTTGGGCTGAAGTTCGCCGCCATCCTGGCGGATGACGACCTCCATTTCGGACCTGGCGGCCGAAGGGGTCACGATCGCCAGGTTGCGGAAACCGGCCCCGTCCCCGTCATAGGCCGTGGCGGCCAGTTCGAAGGTGCAGCGGTCGGCGGCGCTCCACTCTCCCGTCGCAAACGAATATCTCGAAGAGGCCGACGTATAACGCAGGGTGACGCCTTCGCTTTCGGGCAGCGTGTAGCGCATGTCGATCATCGAGACGATCCGCCCGAAGGAGAAGGTCGCCTCCTTGTCCTTCCCCACCCACACTTCGCTGGAAGCGCAGAGCAGATCGGGCAGCGAAGCGGTCAGTTCGTCGGCAATCACCAGCCGGCAATCGGCAAGGTTGTCGCCTTCGATGCTCATGACCGAGGCATCGAACCCGGCGATCACCGTCCATACGTATTTCCCGACCGGCAGGGAGACCGTCCCCAGATCGGCGAACTCATCGACCGCCACCTCTTTCACCAGAGCCCCGTCGGCCCGGCTGAACGCGAGCAGCCTGAACGAGGAGATACCCCCGGGCACCTCGGTGGAGCCGTCCGTGGAAAGAATCACCTTCATTCCCCCGGAAGCGCCCCCGCCCTCGGCGATCTCCTTGCTGCACGACGAGAAGAGCAACAGCAGTCCCGCCGTCAGCAACGTCATCAAGTTTTTCATGGTACATTAAGTTGTTTTAGGTTTCGGGCGTTCCCGCGCTTAATATATTTTACAATATATATTCTGCGCGGGAAACGATACGGATTTTCTCTACTTGCCGGAATAACACATCCGGAGCACTTTGTCGGCATAACGCTCCCCGAGCAGTATCTGGCCGTCACGGCTGAAATGGGGATCGGTTTCGTCCTTGAGCATGCCGGCCCCTTCGGCGCTGACGCAATCGCTGTTGGGAATGAACTCGGAGACCGTGCGGATCATCTCGTTGAATCCGGCCGAAGAGGAGCGCCAGTAGGCCAATTCCCCGCAGACGAACGGCACGTCGGGAACTCCCAGGTCGCTCCGCAGATCGGACACGAACTGTTTCAGCACGGATTTATACCCTTCCGGATCGCCCGAATTGGCTTCGCCCTGATGCCACAGGATGGCTTTGAGCTCCCCGAACTCCATCGCCTGCCGGGTGCGGCGGACGGCTTCGTCGTAGAGCTTCAGCTTCCCGTATGCGATACTGGCCGCATCGGTGACAGGCCCGGCCGTCTTTTTCCACATGCCGATCGACGATCCCCCCAGGGCATTGACCACCAGCAGGATTTTACGTCCCGTCTCCTTCGCCACCTTTTTCGAAAACGCATATCCCGGATTGATCTGCTGCATGGATGCCCCTTTACGCACGGTAGAGTATTGGTTGAGCGGATTGTGCGCCTCGACAGCCACTCCCTCCGTATCGAGCAGCCAGACATTCTCCAGCGTCTCGGTCTCGTCTCCGGGCAGCATGGTCCCGCGTCCGGCCATGTTCGACTGACCGATCAGCAGG
>CDZF01012387.1_pt1 | contig 13236 bp, 10 predicted proteins | sample 557591 | NCBI WGS metagenome assembly CDZF01 (sample SAMEA3182093, study PRJEB8094) | gut metagenome | biome: human; feature: gut; material: Stool; isolation source: human stools | place: Canada | collected 2012-02-04
GGATAGAGCAACAGCCTTCTAAGCTGTGGGTCGCGCGTTCGAACCGCGCCGGAATCACACAGACGGTCAATGTCTTGCACCGGCCTACGCACCCGTCGGCCAATTCGTCCTCCCCCGTCTGCATCCCTCTCGCCGCACGGGAGGTCCGAACTACCGGACATCGGGAAAAAGGAAATTCCACCATGAAACAGGCCCCGTGAAGACCTGTCCCGTACGCCGAATCCCTCCGCATACAATTCCGACCGAGACGAAAGAAGCCGGCATTAAAATCTTCTGACCGCCACCCGCCCGCATTTTCCAGAAAAATCCGGAAACGGAATATTCCGGATACCGAATCAGCGACAAAAGCAACCTTTTCGTATTTTAAATTATATAAATACGCTATTTTACTAAATATAAACAGATTAAACGACAGGGAAATAGCCGAAAAAGAGCCGGATTTCTTGTTTGTTCGGCAGATAATGACTATGTTTGTGGCGCCTGAAGGACGGTTCTTCGGGAAGGAACCTTCACCCAGGCAAAAGGGTCTTTGCAAAAAAGACGCTAAAGAGCGGATGCAGATGAAAAACTTGTACACATTCAACCCGCTGGGGAAGGTTAGATGAAATTTTCGGCCTCCCTTTGTTTTTCGACACATAAACAACTGTCAGCCAACGTATTAAAAAGCACGTCGGCGAGGTCGCGAAGTGTACGTATGTGAACGACCGCTCCATTTTCCCGTCCATGGCCGCCAACCCAGACACGTCCAAACCGTTTCTTTCCGGAACCGGAATTCCGGAAGAGAGTGCCAACCCGCAAAACCGTCATATCGTGAGATGGTACGTGCTGGTTTTCCCCTCCGGCAGCCGGGAGCTGACCCGGGGACTGCAACGGGAACTGGCACGCCGAAGCCGGGACGGGGAGCCCCTCTTCGAATATTTCGCCCCCATGTTCGCGGAGGTGAAAGAGGTGAACGGCCGGTTGGTCGACACGCAACGCCCCCTTCTGTACAACTATCTCTTCGTCCATGCCTCCGAAGCGGAAATATATAGGATCAAACAACGGCTCCCCCAATACAATTTCCTGCCCCGTGTAAAAGACGGGAAAGACGAATACCACTATCCCTATCTCTCCGACGAGGCGATGCGGGACCTGCAGTGGATAGCCCGCTCCTACTCCGACATGGTTCCCCTCTATGCGGCCGATCCGGCATGGCTGGTCAAGGGAGACAGAATCCGCATCACCCAGGGGAGATTCAAGGGAATCGAGGCCCGCATCGTCGTCCAGTCCCGATCCAAACGGAAAGAGGTCATGGCCTGCATCGAGAACTGGATGTGGGTCCCGCTGCTAAAAGTCTGTCCCGGAGAGTACGAACTGATCGAACTGAATAACGAAGGTCCCCGCCTCTACACTCACCTGAACAACGACCGCCTCCAGGGGAGACTGCACGAAGCCCTATGCCGGCACCTCACCGGGAGGACGACCGAAGAGGATCGCGCGACAGCGACCGAAGTCCTGCTGCAATACGCCAACCTCACACCGGAGTCGGACGTCATGCGGTGCAAACTCTACTCCCTGCTGCTCCCGGCCTATACGATACTGGACGACAGGGCAAAGTGCGACGGCTTGATTCGGATTGTCCAGACGATGCTTCCGGCCGTCAAAGCCGAGCAGTCGCGGGCGCTGCTCTCCGTCACGCTCTACGGATGTACGGACAGCAGCATCCACTACGAACAAGCGCACGGACTGGTCGGTCCGTGGCGGAATGAAGTGAATCCCAAGCGAAGCAAAGAGCAATTAATCAAACGGTTGTCCGACTACGACCGCTGCCTGGGGCATCTCAAAGAATAAAAATTCCGAAACCGGTTCATCCCCGACAAGCGGAAAGACCCGGCGGCAACAGCCAGCCTCCCGGAGAAGAGCCGCAAAAGGTCGGAGGGAAAGCACGTTTTCCCGCCGTGAAAGACCCAATGCAGGGAGATGGCCCTTTCACAAAACTCTCCGTCCGTAACCAGAGGGTATAAATAACCTGACTCCCTCCGGTTTTCCCTTATCGAAGGCGACCGGGGAATCCGTGTCATCCGAAACCCGCGACACCAAAACACCTCGCCAACTTCCATGCTGTATCTCGCGTCTTTCTTCGTTTCGATGTTGTGCGTCTGCTGGATTCATCCCCGCCTCGTCACCATCGCGCTCACCAAGAACATCGTAGACAATCCCGACGCCCGCAAACTGCAACGCAAGCCGATCCCCGTATTGGGGGGAATCGCCGTGTTCTTCGGGTCGATAGCAGGCCTGGGATGCGTCAGCCTGTTCTACGATTGCACGGAGTTGTTCATCGTCGTCATCGCCATGACGGTCATGCTTTACACCGGCACGTTGGACGACATTCTCAATCTGACCCCGGCGTCCCGTCTTCTGATCGAGATCGGGACCGTGTCGTTCCTGATATGCGCGGGAGGTTACAGCCTCAACGATTTCCACGGTCTGTGGGGAATTCAGGAAATCCCCCGGACGATCGCCATCCCCCTCACCCTGATCGCCGCCGTGGGCATCATCAACGCCATCAACCTGATCGATGGCGTAAACGGATTGTCATCCGGATACTGTGTCATGTCGACCCTTCTGTTCGGAGCGATGTTCCGGTCGGCCGGAGACCATGCCATGGTATTTCTGGCGGCAGTATGTGCCGGCGCCCTGATCCCGTTTTTCTTTCACAACGTCTTCGGAAAGACATCGAAAATGTTCATCGGCGACGGAGGGACGCTCATGATGGGAGCCGTCATGTCCCTGTTCGTCATGCGGGCCCTGCGGCACGGCACCTCATGCGAAACATACGCCGACGAGAATCTGGGACTGATCCCCTTCACACTGGCCGTGCTGTCAGTCCCGGTTTTCGACACGCTACGCGTCATGACGGCGCGCATCCTCAAACGGAAATCCCCGTTCCACTCCGACAAGACGCACCTGCACCACATGTTTATCCTGCTCGGATGCTCCCATGTAACGACGACCCTGGCGATCCTGACGCTGAACCTATCCGTCATCCTATGCTGGTGGCTGGCATATATCGCGGGCTGTCCCGTCGACGGGCAGCTCTACGTCGTGACAGGAGCAGGCCTCCTGGTCACATCCGGGCTCTACTACTTCATGGACTGGCACATTCGCCGGACGACCCGGCTCGTGCGGTGTCTCCGGCGAATCGGATACAGCACGCACCTAAGCAGAACGAAGATATTCCTGAGGCTGCAGAAAATGATGGACAAGATCTAAAACATTATGAAAAAAATCATGCTGGTTTTCGGCACCCGTCCGGAGGCCGTCAAAATGTGTCCCCTGGTGAAGGAGTTCCGGAAACATCCCGATGAATTCGGGGTGACCGTATGCGTGACGGGCCAACACCGTGAAATGCTGGATCAGGTGCTGACGGTTTTCGGCGTGAAGCCGGACTACGACCTGAACATCATGAAAGAGGGGCAGGACCTGTACGATATCACGGCGAGGGTCCTCACCGGAATGCGGGACGTGCTCAGAGAGGTCCGGCCCGACGTGGTGCTCGTGCACGGCGACACGACGACCTCCACGGCAGCGGCCATGGCGGCATTCTACCAGCAGATACCCGTCGGCCATGTGGAAGCCGGGCTCCGCACCCGCGACATATACAGTCCGTGGCCGGAAGAGATGAATCGCCAGATCACGGGAAGGATCGCCGCCTACAACTTCTCCCCGACACCGCTCTCCGGAAACAACCTGAAGGCGGAGCATGCGATGGGAAAGATATTCGTGACGGGCAACACCGTGATAGACGCACTCTACTGGGTCGTGGAAAAGCTGAAATCCGATCAAAATCTCGGCGATGAACAGAAAAGAGTCCTTCTCGACGCCGGTTACGACGTGGACAGACTCGCCAACGGCAAAAAAATGGTGCTCATTACCGGACACCGCAGGGAAAACTTCGGCGACGGCTTCATCTCGATATGCCAAGCCATCCGACAGCTGGCGCAAAAGTATCCGGACGTCGATTTCGTCTATCCGATGCACCTCAACCCGAACGTACGCAAGCCCATCCATGAAGTGTTCGGCGAAGATTCAGGCCACCTCGGCAACATGTTTTTCATGGAGCCGCTCGGATATCTGCCGTTCGTCTATCTCATGAATCAATCGGCCATCGTCCTCACCGACAGCGGAGGCATCCAGGAGGAAGCTCCGGGACTCGGCAAACCCGTCCTGGTCATGCGCGACACGACCGAACGGCCCGAAGCCCTCGCTTCGGGCACCATCCGCCTGGTAGGCACCCATTGCCATAAGATCGTAGACGAAGTGAGCGACCTTCTCGACGACACGGCGGCATACGAACGCATGAGCCATGCCGTCAATCCCTACGGCGACGGCCATGCCTGCAAAAGGATTATAAACGCTTTAAAATAAATTTAAGGAGATGATAAACGTGATCGGGCTGGGATACATCGGTTTGCCCACCGCCCTGATGCTGGCATCCCACGGAGTCGAAGTCGTGGGAACAGATTACAACCGAAAACTCGTCGACACGCTGAATGAGGGCCGTACCACATTCAAGGAGGAGGGGCTCGAAGAGCTCTTTCGGGAAGCCCGGGAAGCCGGCATCAGGTTCACCACCGAATACCGGCGGACGGACACGTACATCGTGTCCGTACCGACGCCTTACGACAAATTTTCGAAAAAAGTGGATGCCGGCTACGTAGTGGCCGCCGTGAAGGACGTGCTGAAAGTCTGTCCGAAGGGCGCCACGATCATCATCGAATCCACCATCTCTCCGGGTACCGTCGACAAATACATCCGTCCCGAAATAGAAGCCATGGGATTCCGCACGGACGAAGACATCCATCTCGTGCATGCACCCGAACGTATCATTCCCGGCAATATGGTCTACGAGCTGCTCCACAACAACCGCACGATCGGTGCCGACAGCCGGGAAATCGGCGAAAAGGTGAAAGAGTGTTACGCCTCTTTCTGCCGGGGGGAGATCGTGGTGACGGACATCCGGACGGCCGAAATGACGAAAGTCGTGGAGAACACGTTCCGGGCCGTCAACATCGCCTTCGCCAACGAATTGGCCCGCATCTGCCGCCACGACGACATGAACGTGTACGAGATCATCAGAATATGCAACATGCATCCCCGCGTGAACATTCTCCAACCGGGTCCCGGAGTAGGCGGCCACTGCATCAGCGTCGATCCGTGGTTCCTCGTCGGCGACTATCCCCAACTCGCCAAAGTGATCGACGAAAGCATGAAGACCAACGACAGCCAGCCGACTTTCGTGCTCAACCGGATTTACGAAATCATGCAAAAAGAGGGGATCACCGACAACCGCAAAGTGGGTCTCTACGGCCTGACCTACAAAGAGAACGTGGACGACTACCGCGAAAGTCCGACCCTGCAGCTGCTGGAGGCACAGGAACGCCATCTGGCCCGTCCCCTGAAAGTATACGATCCGTTCATCGCCCGGGACATAACGGCCAATCAATATCATGATTTCGACGAATTCCTCGAAGGAATAGACCTTGTCGTCATTATGGTAAAACACGACCATATCAAACGGAACTGGGAGAAACTGAAAGGAAAAATCATTCTGGACTGCTTCAACATCTGCCCGTTGGAAGGAACGTATCACATTTAACCTCCGCGCCCCGGACCGCCCGGCTTTCCGTGACGAAAAGTTTCGAAAACCGCCGTGGCAAAACTGTCCGCCCCCCCAAAAAATCATCGCACATGAAAGGTATCGTCCTTGCCGGCGGCTCAGGAACCCGTCTTTACCCCATTACCAAGGGTATTTCGAAACAACTGTTGCCGATCTACGACAAACCGATGATCTACTATCCCATATCGGTACTGATGCTGGCGGGCATCCGGGAAATCCTCATCATCTCGACCCCGCTCGACCTCCCCGGATTCAGACGTCTGCTCGGAGACGGCAGCGATTACGGCGTCCGCTTCGAATACGCGGAGCAACCTTCGCCTGACGGACTTGCCCAGGCTTTCACCATAGGAGCCGGCTTCATCGGCCGTGATGCCGTATGCATGGTGCTTGGCGACAACATTTTCTACGGCAGTTTCTTCACGAGAATGTTGAAGAAGGCCGTCAGGGCCGCGGAGGAGGACGGCAAGGCGACCGTTTTCGGCTATTGGGTCAACGATCCGGAACGTTACGGTGTCGCCGAGTTCGACAAACAGGGAAACTGTCTGGGTATCGAGGAGAAGCCGGAACACCCGAAATCCAATTACGCGATCGTCGGCCTCTATTTCTATCCCAACAAGGTGGTGGACATCGCAAAAAACATCCGGCCTTCCGCCCGCGGGGAGTACGAAATAACGTCCGTCAATCAGACATTTCTGGCGGCCGGCGAACTGAAAATACAACTCCTCGGCAGAGGTTTCGCATGGTTGGACACAGGAACCCACGACTCCCTCTCGGAAGCCTCGACCTACATAGAAGTCGTAGAAAAACGCCAGGGCCTGAAGATAGCCTGCCTCGAGGGGATAGCATACCGGCAGGGCTGGATAACCGAAGAAAAGATTCGGGAAATCGCACGACCCATGCTGAAAAATCAGTACGGCCGGTATCTCCTCAAAGTGGTCGACGAACTGAAAGCGGATATAAACTCCACCAACATTCTCTCTAAAGCCGGAAAATAAGATGGGGAAAAGAAATATAGTGATCACAGGCGGAGCAGGCTTCATCGGAAGCCACGTGGTCCGTCTGTTTGTCAATAAATACCCCGAGTACAGGATCATCAACCTCGACAAACTGACGTATGCGGGCAATCTCTCGAATCTCAGCGACATAGAAAACAGGCCCAATTACACATTCGTCAAGATGGATATCTGCGATTTCGACGCTTTCCTGCAGCTGATGCAGCGGGAAAAGGTCGACGGCATCATCCATCTGGCAGCGGAAAGCCATGTCGACCGCAGCATCAAGGACCCGTTTACCTTCGCCCGCACCAATGTGATGGGGACGCTGAGTCTGCTCCAGGCCGCCAAACTGTACTGGGAAAGCCTTCCCGGAAAATACGAAGGCAAAAGATTTTATCATATCTCCACCGACGAAGTTTACGGGGCTCTCGAAGTGACGCATCCCGACGGCATCGAACCGCCGTTCGCGGCCCCCGCGAACGCTCCGCATCACAAGGCATACGGGGAGGATTTTTTCCATGAGACGACGAATTACAACCCACACAGCCCGTACTCGGCTTCCAAAGCCTCCTCCGACCATTTCGTCCGGGCGTTCCACGACACGTACGGCATGCCGACCATCGTGACCAACTGTTCGAACAACTACGGCCCATACCAGTTTCCGGAAAAGCTGATTCCGCTATTCATCAACAACATACGCCACCGCCAACCGCTCCCCGTCTACGGGAAGGGCGAAAACATCCGGGACTGGCTGTTCGTGGAGGACCATGCGAGAGCCATCGACCTGATTTTTCACAGGGGAGCGATCGCCGGGACCTACAATATCGGAGGGTTCAACGAATGGAAAAACATAGATCTCGTCAAAGTTCTCATCCGAACCGTCGACCGCCTGCTCGGCCGTCCGGAGGGCGCCGATCTGGACCTTATCACCCACGTACCCGACAGACCGGGGCATGACGCCCGTTATGCCATCGACTCCTCCAAACTCCGGAAGGAACTCGGATGGGAACCCTCTCTGTCATTCGAAGACGGCATCGAAAAGACGGTGAGGTGGTATCTGGAAAATGAAGCCTGGATGGACAACGTGACCTCGGGAGACTACCAGGCCTATTACAAAAACATGTACCGGTAACAGGTATCGAAAATATCGAACCCCCACTCAACATGTCGGAAGAAAATCTGAAGAAGCGAACGATCAAGGGATTCGGATGGAACTTTCTTGACAACATACTGAACAGAGGGATTTCCTTTGTCGTAGGAATCGTTCTTGCCAGACTCCTGTCCCCGTCCGAATACGGACTGATAGGCATCATCATGATCTTTATCGCCATCTTCAACAGCATTGTAGACAGCGGTTTAGGAAGTGCGCTGATCCGGAAGAACGACTGCACGGAGGAAGATTACGATACGGTTTTTCACAGTAATCTCTTCCTAAGCATCATTATGAGCCTGTTATTCTTCCTTTGCGCTCCGTTGATTGCAGACTTTTTCAACGAACCGCAACTGAAGCCTCTGGCCCAGGTGATGTCCTGCACATTGATAATCAACGCATTCTCCATCATCCAAAATACCCTGCTTCTCAAACAGCTGGACTTCAAAGGGAAGATGGTCATATCCATGATAAGCTCCCTGGCCAGCGGCGCGGCGGGCATCGCGATGGCCTATTCGGGATATGGCGTCTGGAGTCTCGTAGGGCAGCAAATTTCCAGACAGGTTCTCTACACGACGCTCCTTTGGCTCCATAATCGTTGGATTCCCCGGCTCCGGTTCTCCAAAAGCAGTTTTCACGAACTCTTCGGATTCGGTTGGAAACTGCTCGTATCGGGTCTGATCGACACCGTCTGGAAAGAAATATACCAGGTCGTCATCGGAAAATTCTACACTCCTGCCACATTGGGGCTGTACTCGAGAGCCCACCAGTTTTCCACGATCTTTTCATCGAATCTGACATCCGTCGTCCAGTCCGTATCCTTTCCCGCCCTGAGTAAGGTCCAGGACGATCCTGCGAAACTGAAACGGGGATTCCGGAAGGTCAACAAAACCTCCATGCTGATATCGTTCGCCATGATGTTCGGCATGATGGCCGTGGCAGAGCCGATGGTCAAAGTCCTGATCGGAGACAAATGGCTGCCTTGCGTTCCCTTCCTTCAGATCATCTGCCTTCAAATGGTCCTTTACCCCCTTCACTCCCAAAACCTCAACCTTCTTGAAATCCGGGGACGCAGCGACCTGTTTCTGAAAATACAGATAATCAAAAAAGGCATCTCCGTCGTCCCCATCATACTGGGAATCTTCATCAGCATATACTGGATGCTGGTAGGCAGTGTCTTTACCGGTCTGATAGGCCTGTATGTAAATTCCTATTATTCCGGATCGCTATTGGATTACGACCTCCGGGAGCAGCTGAAGGACATCGCCCCCTCCTTCGCCATAACGCTGTCGATGGCGATCTTCGTGTACATGCTCTCGTTCCTCCCGCTGGCCCCCCTCGCCGTTCTAATCATCCAGCTTCTCGCGGGCTTTTCGGTGCTGATCCTGCTATGCGAGACATTCCGTCTGAGCGAATACCTCGAACTGAAAGAAATCGTTCTGACCGGAATCAGAAAAAAATGAAACAGGAGAAAGAATTATGATTATACGCTCTCTTCTAACCGACGACAATCCGTTCAATTCCACGAAGGAAATCAGGCAATGGATCGAACAGCGCAATCGTGAGGTCGATGTCCGGGTGGAAAAAATACCGTTCGACCGGCTAAAGATGTGGCATTCGGACCCGGACGGCAGCATCCGTCACGATTCAGGCCGCTTCTTCTCGATCGTAGGCATCGACGTGACCACCGACTACGGCACCAACAATCACTGGCGGCAACCCATCATCCTCCAACCGGAAGTCGGATACCTCGGCATCCTGACCAAAGAGATCGACGGCGTACTCTATTGTCTGATGCAGGCGAAGATAGAACCGGGAAATGTCAACTGTGTGCAAATCTCCCCGACACTCCAGGCCACCAAGAGCAACTATTCCCGCATCCACTCGGGCAAATCCCCCCATTATCTGGAATACTTCGTCAATGCGAAACCGGAGAATATCATTCTCGACCAGCTCCAGTCGGAACAGGGCGCCCGTTTTATGCGCAAGCGCAACCGCAATATCATCATCAAGGTTGAGGAGGAGGTACCGGTACTCGAAGACTTCCGATGGATGACCCTCGGTCAGATCAAAGAACTCATGCACTATGACAACATAGTGAACATGGACACGCGAACCGTTCTTTCCGGCCTGAAAATAAGCGACTACGTGACGCCTCTGGACGGGCTGAAAGGCATGTCGGGATTCGGTCGGGACATGATTCTGTCTTCCACCACCAATCATGCCCATATCAGCACCCGGGACCACCTCTCCTGGCTTACGGGACTGAAGGCGAAGTACGACCTGTTCGTGAGTTTCTGCCCTGTCAACGAAATGCCGGGATGGAGAAAGACCGCAACGGAAATCGTCCGCGACGACGGGAAATATTTCAAAATCATCGGGGTGAACGTCACGATTTCCAACCGGGAGGTGGCTTCCTGGTGCCAGCCTCTCGTGCAGCCCATGCAACAGGGCCTCTGCGCTTTCATCATCAAGAAAATCAATGGCGTCTATCACTTTCTCGTGCAGGCGAAACTGGAGTGCGGCAATTTCGACGTCGTCGAATTGGCGCCCACGGTGCAATGCCTGACGGGCATCATTCCCCAGAACGTCGACCTCCAGCCCGAATACTATCAATATATCATGAACGCCCGGAAAGAGCAGATCATCTTCGACACGTTACAGTCCGAAGAGGGCGGCCGTTTCTATAAGGAGCAGAACCGCAACATGATCGTCGAGGCCGACGAAGACTTCCCGCTGGAAGTTCCCGACAGATACACGTGGATGAGCCTCCGTCAGATATACAAGTTCCTAAGATTCAACAACTATCTGAATATCCAAGCCCGCAGCTTGATTTCAGCGCTGAGTTATAAATAGCCGAAAGACCGAAGACATGTTCAAGATAGGCATCATCTGTCCTTCCGAGATAGCGTTCAGGAGGTTTCTCCCCTCTCTCCGGAACGTGAAGGAGTTCGCCTTTGCAGGGGTAGCCGTCGCCTCGCCGGCAGAGTGGGCGGGGAAGGCGGCCGTCACGGACGAAACCCTTGCCGTCCTCGAAAACGAACGGGGCAAGGCGCAGAAATTCACCGACGCCTACGGAGGAAAAATATTCGAGGGATACGAAACCATGATAACCTCCGACGAGATCGACGCAGTCTATATCCCGCTTCCTCCCGCCCTGCATTTCGAATGGACGAAACGGGCTCTCGAAAACGGCAAAAACGCGTATGTGGAGAAACCGTTCACGACCGATCTCACGGACACGCGCCAGCTCCTGCGGATGGCCCGCGAGAAAAACCTGGCCGTCCACGAGAACTACATGTTCGTCTACCACAACCAGCTGAAAGCGATCGACGCACTTATCGCATCCGGCGAGATCGGCCGAGTACGCTCTTACCGCATCTCTTTCGGATTCCCCCGCCGTGCCCCCGGAGACTTCCGGTATGACAAGAGGCTCGGAGGCGGTGCCCTGTTCGATGCGGGAGGATATTGCATGAAATACGCCGGGCATCTCCTCGGCGACTCCGCCCGGCTCGTCTGCGCCGACAGCTGTCGGGACACGGTATCCGAAGTGGATATTTTCGGTTCGGCCACGATGGTGAACGACGAAGGGACCGTCGTACAGCTGGCCTTCGGCATGGACAACGACTACAAGTGCGAACTCGAAGCCTGGGGAAGCGAGGGTACGCTCTCTACCGGCCGTATATTGACGGCCCCGGACGGATTGGAACCGGACATGGTCATCAAGCACAACCGGGAATACACTACGGCGAAACTCCCCGCAGACAATGCTTTCGAAAAATCCATCCGCCGTTTCCACGAATGTCTGACCGATGAAACCTCCAAAAGGGACAATTACAGGGAAATCGAACGTCAAGCCGCATTCGTGAATGAATTCATAAAATTATCCGGGATGCGAACCCGCCGGCTCCGGAAGGGACAACCGGCATAAATAAAATCGGACACAATGGCAAACAAGAACATATACGTAACGATGCCTACGCTGGCACCGCTCGGGGAAGTGACCGAAAACCTCCAGAAGGTCTGGGAAAGCGGCATCATGACCCACAACGGCCCTATATTGCAGGAATTCGAACGCAAAGTGGCCGAATGGCATGGCCTGAAGAATCATGTCGTCGTCGTAAACGGAACCATAGCGCTTCAGCTGGCAATCAAAGCGCTGGAGCTGAAAGGAGAGATCATCACCTCTCCGTTCTCTTTCATCGCCACCACCAGCGCCATCATGTACGAAGGCTGCACCCCGGTATACTCGGACATCGACCCCCATACACTGAATCTCGATCCGGCTGGACTGGAAGAGAAAATCACCGACAAAACCGTTGCCATCATGCCGGTGCACGTATTCGGCAACCCTTGCGACATCGACGCCATCGACGCCATCGCCAAAAGACACGGCCTCAAGGTGATCTACGATGCCTGCCATGCCGTAGGAGTAACTTACAGGGGCAAGAGTGTATTCGCCTACGGCGATATTTCATGCACCAGTTATCACGCCACCAAAATGCTCAATTCGGGGGAAGGGGGCGGCTGCTACACCAACGACGACGAACTTCACGAAAAGATGAAGCGCATCCGCTTCTTCGGTTTCTCCGACGACAAATCCAATATCGTCGAAGAGGGTTCCAACTACAAAATGACCGAGGTGCATGCCTCCGTCGGGCTCGCCAACCTCAAATATCTCCAGGCGGCTCTCGACGACCGCAAGAAGAAATATATGCTGTACAGAAACCTTCTTTCCGACCATCCGGCCCTGACATTCCAGAAGATCAACGGCGACTGCAACTACAGTTACTTTCCCGTGATCTTCGACACTGAAAAGACGCTGCTGAAGGTCGAGAAGGCCCTCAATGCGGAACATATCTTCCCACGAAGATACTTCTACCCCTCGCTGAACATGTTCAAAGACATCGTCCCTTACGTCAGCATGCCCGTTTCGGAGGGGATCGCGGGCCGTATCCTCTGCCTCCCGCTATATTACGACTTAGCGGAAACCGACGTGGCGAGAATAGCAGGCATCGTCATCGACACCTTGAAGTAAACCGCGAACCGGTCCATAAGCACAATCCGACTCAAAACATACGATATGTCAAAAAAAGTGGTGGTTCTGGGAGCCACGGGCACCCTGGGGGCCCCGATAGCGATCCATCTGAAAAAGTGCGGCTACGACGTCATCGCAGCCGGCCGCAGATTATCCGACAACGGTTTTTTCGCCGATCATGATATTCCGTATATATCACTGGACATTTCACAGGCCTGTGAATTCGGGAAACTGCCGGACCGGGACGTGTACGCCGTCGTCCATTTCGCCGGGGCGCTGCCGGCCTCGATGAAGGGTTACGATGCCACGCTATATATATCCTCGATCGTCCAGGGGACCTACAACGTACTGGAATACACCAGAAAAACAGGCGCCGACCGGATCGTGTTCCCTC
>CDZF01031033.1_pt1 | contig 12866 bp, 11 predicted proteins | sample 557591 | NCBI WGS metagenome assembly CDZF01 (sample SAMEA3182093, study PRJEB8094) | gut metagenome | biome: human; feature: gut; material: Stool; isolation source: human stools | place: Canada | collected 2012-02-04
GGGTATGGGTCGTGCCGCAGCACGTGACCCGTTCGCCCGAAGAGTATTTCGATGAATTCTGCCGCCGGACCAACGAGGCCGACTACATCGACGGCGTAGGCTTCGGACCGTGGACGCGGACCCCGCTGCCCGAACTCCGGAAAAAGATCCGTCCGGAGCTGCCGATCCGGCGTTTCCCGGACATCGGCCACCTGTACAGCAGCCAGTATCCGCTGCGCAACCTGGACCTCCCGATGGCCATCTGCTACGGGCGGGTCGCTATCAACCCCTCGCCCCGGGCGTACAAACACATCCACAACCGTTACAAGGATTTCGTGACGGGATTCACCGCCTATACGGAGGGCACCAACGACGACGTGAACCGGTTCGTATGGCTGGTGCAGAGCTGGAACCCCTCGACGACGGCCGAAGAGACGATGGCCGACTACGGTCGCTTTTTCATCGGACCCGACTACGAAAAGGAGTTCGCCCGGGGAGTGCTCGCACTGGAAGAGAACCTCGACGGGGCGGTCGGGCCCAAGGAGAGCATCAACGGGACCTTGGAGATATGGAAAGGGATGGAGAGCCGGGCCGACGCCGGGGTGATGTCCAATCCCCGTTTCCAGATGTGCCTGCTGCGGGCCTATTACGATACTTACGTGCGGGAGCGGTACCTCTACGAAAAACGGCTGGAGAAGGAGGCACTGGGGATTCTCGCGTCCGCCGACCGGAAGAACCTCGACGGGGCGATCGAACGGGCGCGGCAGACGCTGCGCAAGGCACGGCTCGAACCCGTCCGCCCCGACCTGCGGCAGCGTATCGACGAACTCTACGACAGGATCTACGTGACGGAGAACGCCTCCTGGACGCATGAATACCAGAAATGCATGTTGCAGAGCCAGGTGGACGCCCCGCTGAACGACAGCCCCTGGATCAACCGCTGTCTGGCCGCCGCCCAGCGCACGAAATCGGCGAAGGAGAAGCAGGAGATCGTCGAAAACCTGCTCCACCGCAAGGACCCCGGGGAAGGGGGCCTCTACTTTGACCTCGGCTCCCTGGAGACCGACGGGATCGTCCGGTCGGGGGAGAACTGGGAAAACGACCCGTTCTACCTCTCTTCTCCCTTCCGCAATTTCGGGGTGAAAGTGAACCGGTTCACCATCACTCCGCGCGACTTCGAGGGCGCGGCGGTTCCCTCGGAGTGGCTCACCCAGGCGGCCGTCTACTACGACCAGCCGATGCGGCTGACCTTCGGCGGACTGGACCCGAACGCCGCATACAGAGTGAAAATCGTCTACATGGGCAGTTTCAACAGCATCCGCGGATACACCGTGACGCTGACCGCGGGAGAGGGGACACCCGTGCACGGGGCGATCGCCCCGGCCCCAAAGCCCATAGTGGAGTGTTCCCTGCCCGGCGGAACGGTGCAGCCCGACGGGACCGTGACGCTGACCTGGCAATGCAACCGGGGCGGCCGCGGTGTCAACGTGGCGGAGATATTCTTTATCCGGGACGACAAAAATGGAAAATAAGTAAAACTACAGCCAAATGAAAAAAGAATTGTTACAGCGCATCTGTTTTTTGACGATGCTGGCCGGAGCGGTCGCAGCCTGCAAGGATTCGGAACATGAGGAGGCGGCCGCGAGCATCGGGATCAGCGTGACGGTCCAGGCCGACCCGCTCCGGGCCGAGGGCGCGGCGGAATCCGGCGACATAGACATCCTGTGGGAAAAGGGAGACTCCCTGAGCATCTGGGCGCTCTGCGGAGCGGGCAGCAGCGGGAACAGCAAGTTCACGCTCGATCCCGCCACGGCGGGAAGCGCCGAGGGACGGTTCCGCGGCACGGTCTCCTCGCCCGGCTACCAGCAGCCGCAGCGTCTGTTCGCCGTCTATCCGTACAGCGAAACCCGGGGCAACGACATCACCTATGTCTCGATGAAGATCCCCGCCACCCAGACCCAGAAGGGCAGCGAACCGCAGCTGAAACAGAAGGGCGTCTTCATCGGCCGGGCCGACATCGACCGCCTCGACGGACAGGAAGCCGTCTTCGACATGGCCTACTCCTGCGCCGGACTGCAGTTCTCGCTCGACTGCACGGGTACGGAGCTGGAGGGCAAACAGCTCGCTTCGATCCGCATAACGGCAGAGGAGCCTTTCATCGGCAACATGGTCTACGATCTGAAAAACGACCGGGTCGTGGTGACGAGTGCGGGCAAAACGGGCACCCTGCAATTCGCGGACTCGCCGGAGCTCTCCTCGGTCGTGAAGGGATGGATGGCCGTCAAGCCTACCGATCTGACAGGCGCCCCGGTACAGATCGAGGTGCGGACCGCCGACCAGTGGACGGCCGAGATCGAATACACGCCCTCGGCCGCCTACGAAGTGGACAAGGTCTACCCCATCGACCTGAACATCGGCCGGCTGATAACCGACGGAGCGGCCGTCGTCAACGAACCGGTGACCGACCTGAGCACCTCCGGAACGGCGAACTGCTACATCGTCACCTCGCAGGCCAAATATAAGTTCAAGGCGACCAAAGGCAACAGCAACGAATCGCCCGGCGACATCGAAAAGGTAGACTGGCTGTGGATGAGCAAGGACGGCCTGCTCCACTCGATCTCCTATGCGGACGGGGAGGTCGTCTTCAAGGCGACGGGCGACAAGGGCAACGCCCTGCTGGCCGCCTTCGACGCCGAAGACAGGATTCTCTGGAGCTGGCACATCTGGCTGACGGACGATCCCCGCGCCAAGACCCACTACGTGGCCGCCAGCAAGTTCGCGTTGATGGACCGCAACCTGGGCGCGACGACGGCCGATGCGGACAACGTGTCGTCGTACGGACTGCTCTACCAGTGGGGCAGGAAAGACCCCTTCATCGGCTCCATCGACGAGGGCAACAACACGGCCGCCGGCTACCGCGAGAACCCCGGCTTCACCACCGCCACCGCCGAGTACGTCAAGAATCCGGCCTACGACAAGGCGTTCCGGGTGGTCGCCAACACCGACGTCAGCGTCGATCCGGAGCTCTTCGAAATTCCGTACACGGTGCAGAACCCGATGGACTACATCCGGTTCGGCGCGAATTCCAACGGAAGCGGGGAGGGCACCTGGTTCAACTCCGCATGCGACACCGATTTCCACAAGGATCTCTGGGGCGGGAAAGCGACCGACTCCTACCGCAAGACGGTCTACGACCCCTGCCCGCCCGGCTACAAGGTGCCGAACTTCTCCGGCGACACGTGGGCGGGGCTGGAGTGGAATACCAACCTCTCGATGGAGAGTTACCTCTACGTGGCCAAGTACCTCGACCCGGCGACTTTGCAGACGGGTTACTATCCGGCTGCCGGCAGCCGTCCCGGAGCCAAAAACGGCCGGATGGCGGACACGGGGACCAAATCCGTCCTGTGGGGATCGCTCTGGTACATGAACGGCACGAACCTCTCGGCGAGGACGATGACGATCGACTTCCTCAAAAAGTCGGTGAACACGAATTCCAAAACGAACGTCTGCGACGCGGCATCCGTCCGCTGCCAAAAAGAGTAATGCCATGAAACGTATGACAAGAACGTTTGCGTCCATTTGCCTGCTGTGCCTCGCGGCATGGCAGGCGAATGCCCAGACGGACCTGAGCGCGGAAGGGACGGCGAACTGCTACATCGTAACGGGCGAAGGTGTCTATTCGTTCCGGGCCGCAGTGGGCAATTCGGGCAAGCCCGTCGCCGGGATGGCCTCGGCGGACTGGCTGTGGCAGACCGACCGAAAACTCGTCTCCGAGGTCTCCTACTCCGGCGGCACGGTGACCTTCCGGGCGGGAAGCATGAAGGGGAACGCCGTGATCGCCGCCCTGGACGAAGGAGGCAACATCCTCTGGAGTTGGCACATCTGGGCGACGGACGATCCGCGCACCGACACCCACTTCGCATTCGAGGAGCGCATCAGTTTCATGGACCGGAACCTGGGTGCCACATCGACCGCCGTGGACAACGTCGCCTCCTACGGGCTGTATTACCAATGGGGCCGCAAGGACCCGTTCATCGGAGCGGAGTTTGCCGGATCGTTCGACCTCTCCCGGAGATACGAGGACACCGGTTTCACCGAGGGCACGGCACTCGCCTTTTTCAATCCGGCGATCAGAGGGACGGACTGGTTCACGATCGTCCCCAACAACAGCGACCGGATCGAAACGGGGAAGTGTGTGGAATACGCCATCGCCCACCCCACCACCTTCATCGGTTTTTCGGCCGAGTCCTTCGAAAGCGGGAAAGGCAGCTGGTTCAACGACCGGTACGGCAGGTTCGACCGGCTGTGGGGATTTATCTCCTCACGTCGGCCCGTGAACAAAACGGTCTACGATCCGTGTCCGCCGGGATGGAAGGTTCCTGCAAACAGTTCCGAAGCATGGTTCGGATTCGAGACGGCGGAACCGGCCGGACGGCTCGCCGGACAGGTCTATTACTTCAAAGCCCGGCCGTACTATTATCCGGCAGCCGGGACCCGAAGGCAGACCAACGGCAAACTCCAATACGCAGGGGCCAGCGGCATCTACTGGTCGGCCACGCCCAACGGAGTGAACGCCATGTCGCTGCGGCTCGAAGAGGAGGAGATACGCATCAACCTGCGTGCCCCCCGAGCCACGGGAGCCAGCGTACGGTGCGTACGGGAATAGTCACGACGCTGTCCGAAACAAGCGGGGTCCTGTCTGATGACAGGGCCCCCGCTTGTTTCAATTTCTGACGATCCCCTGGTCACAGAAAGGATGGACCCGCCCGGCAGCCTTTCCGGACCAGGCAACGGGAACAGTCAGAATCCGATTTCGGAAGTCGGCTGGCAACGCCCGGCTCACCGCCCCTCTTCCCATCACGAAACGTACAGACAGGACATCGCCGACAGCCTGTCAGAATTCCGCCTCCCCGAAACCACGACTCCAAAACGACAAAACGGCACATTCGAAACCGTTCGCCCGGTGTCGGATAAATATTTTGACAGCCTAACAGATTCTCTTCGAAAGTTCATGTAAATCTGTGTGTAAAAATAAAAATTGCCGTCATAAACACATGGTCTATAACGGCAATTGCATACAATGCGAGGTCTGAAGCGGACGCCATAAAAATTAATCAATGTTAATTTACTTTTATCTTATTTAATTTGTAGTTCAGTATATTATGTGGATATTTTGTTAATTGCGAGGTCTGGGAGTTTTAGAAAAATTCGTCGATGTATGACAAATGTATTACAAAAATAACTACATTTGCAACGGATAATATCGACGATTATGGCAACCTTTTGTTATCGCATTCGCTCGACACAGAAAAACAAGCTGGTCAAGGTTCAAATATTGTTTACGGTCGGGCGTGGAAACCAATTCTACGTCGACAGTCAGTATTTGATTTTAACCGATGCGTGGGACAGTAAGCGACAGTCCATTAAAAGCCGCTATACCTTTACGGATGATTTCACCGAGCAGCAGGGGCGCGAACTGACGAAGAACCTGTCGGAGCTGCGCAGTTTCATTCTCGGCGAAATGGCGAAAGATCCCGAACATGCGATGACGAAAACGAAGTTGGAAAAGATTGTTTACAGCTTCCACCACCCGCGCAGCGCATCCGGGGGTCACGACATACGCAGTCGAGAATCGCTGACCGACTACATGGCCCGTTATACGCGCGAAATGGAGGCCGGCACAAGACTCAATATCCACAAGCTGCGCTACGGAGCATCGACAATCAAGAACTACAAAGGATTTATCATTCAGTTCGATGAGTTTTGCAAAGCGAAACGCAAGCGGTTCGACTTCGGCGATATCGACCTGAAATTCTACGACGATTTCGTGGCATGGTTTACAACGAAGAATTACTCGATCAATACCATTGGCCGCCATGTCAAGGAGTTGAAAATCATCATGCGGGCTGCGCGTGAAGAGGGGTTGCACGACAACGGCTTGATTGAGAGCCGCAAATTCCGCGTACTGACCGCCGATGTCGAGAATATCTATCTTACCGAATCGGAAATCCGTGCTATTGCCGACCTCGACTTATCGAACAACAAACACAAAGATATTGCCCGCGATATATTCTTGGTCGGTTGCTATACGGCACAGCGATTCAGCGACTACTCGACCATCAACGAGGGCAATATCCGCACGTTGGAAAGTGGGCAGCGGGTCATTGACCTCAAACAGCAGAAGACAGGCAATCACGTCGTCATCCCCATTCGGCCCGAATTGCAGGCGATATTGGACAAGTACGAAAACCGGTTGCCGAAAGCCTACGAACAGAAAGTGAATAAATTCATCAAGGAGGTCGCACGTGAGGCGGGTATTACGGAGAAAATCGAAGTGTCATACGTCGAGAATGGGGAAAAGAAGACGCATCTGGTTGATAAATGCGACTTGGTAAAGACCCACACGGCACGCCGCAGCGGTGCGACGAACATGTATCTGGCGGGCATCCCGACCATCGCCATCATGAAAATCACGGGCCACAAGACCGAAAAGGAGTTTATGAAATACATCAAGATTACGGAAGAGCAGACCGCAATGGAATTGATGAATCATCCGTATTTCAGCGGCAGGTAATTCGAAATGTTACCGCCGTAAAATTTACCGCGGTAACAAAATGTCAAACAAATTTCGATACGGACGATTGCCACTCCGATTATTCGCGAATAAATTGTAACTTTACAGAAAATTAGAAATATATGACGGTTGAGGAACTGACAAACATACTCGATTCATTACTGAATCTACCTGCGGAAACGGAGGTGGTGGAGTTTAAGAAAGCGTCAAATGGGTTCGGAGATCAGGAGCTGGGACAATACTTCTCGGCATTGAGCAACGAAGCCAATCTGAAAGGCATGTCGCGCGCATGGCTGGTTTTCGGCGTGGAGAATCATACGCACGAGGTTGTCGGCAGCCAATACAAGAATACCCGTCCGGCTCTCGATGCGATGAAGAAAAAGATCGCCGATCAGACTACGGGTCGGCATACGTTCGTCGAGATACATGAATTGCGGTACAAGAACGGCAAAAGAGTTGTGATGTTCGAAATACCGCCCGCTCCGCAGGGCATTCCCATAGACTATCAAGGCCATTATTACGGTCGTGACGGAGAATCCTTGCAGGCGTTGAGTATGGACAAAATCGAGAGAATAAGAAATCAAGCCAAATTGAAAGATTGGAGTGCGGAAATAATCGAAGACGCTTCATTGGAAGACATGGATTCGGCGGCTATTGCCAAGGCAAGGGAGCTATACACGAACGCCCATAAGGACAAAGCCGATGAGATTGCATCGTGGGACGACATGACCTTTCTGAACAAAGCGAAAATCACGATTCGGGGAAAGATTACCAAAACGGCCGTGGTGTTGCTCGGCAAAGAGGAAAGCGAGTATCTGATCTCTCCCGCGGTCGCCAAAATCAAATGGATTCTGCGCGGACAGGACAATATCGAGCGCGATTACATGATTGCCTCCTGCCCGTTCATTCTGGCTGTTGATAGAATATACGACAAGATTCGCAATCTGAAATACCGCTACATCAATCCGGAGCACAAGACGCTCTTCCCCGAAGAGATCGATACCTATGAACCGTATGTCATCCGCGAGGCATTGAACAACGCCATCGCCCATCAGGATTATACGCTCGGCGGTCAGATCAACGTAGTGGAATACGACGACAAGTTGGTATTTTCAAATAAAGGGTCGTTTATTCCGGGCAACATCGAACGGGTGCTTATCAGCGATGCTCCCGAGGAGCGATACAGAAATCAATTTTTGGTAACGGCCATGGTTGGTTTGAAAATGGTCGATACGATCGGCAGCGGTATTCGCAAGATGTACAACTACCAAAGACTGCGGCTGTTCCCTCTACCCGATTACAATTTGGCCGGCAATCGTGTCGAAGTTACCATAACGGGCAAAATCCTCGATATGAACTACGCCAATATTTTGGCAGGAAATAGCGATTTGAACCTGCTCGACATCGAGCTGCTGAACCGCGTGCAGCTGGGGAAACCGTTATCCGACGAAGAGATTGCCCGGTTGAGGAGCAAACGTCTGATCGAAGGACGCAAGCCCAAAGTATATATTGCGAAACATATCGCCCAAAAAGTAGGACAAAAGATTGAGTATTCGGAGCATAAAGGACTTGGAAATAAGAGTTGCGAAGAGTTCTTGATGACGGCATTGCACGATCACAAATCATTGTCGCGCAAAGAAATAGACAAACTACTATGGAATCTCCTTTCCGACCTGCTTACTGACAGACAGAAAAAAGATAAGATTACAAATCTTTTGGCAAAATTAAAGAGGCAGGGCAAGATAAGAAATGAATCGCAAGGCCCGAATTCAGATTGGTTTAATGTTTAGTTTTTACACGCTTTTACACGCTTTTTTACATGCTTATTTCTTTTGATGTTTTGTTTATATGCTGTGTGTTAGGTGATTAAAAGCGTGTAAAAATGTTTGGGTAAGAAGAAAATACCTCCCCCTAAAAATATAAACAATGCCCCGTCGTCGCAAAATAGAAATCAAGGCTTCCGAACTGGCGTGCTTCGACACGCTGGTTGAGGAATTGCGCACCCGGCCGGAGTTTGCAGACTTCGACCCGGTAAGTCTGCGCGTGTGGGCATACGAGAGCCATGAACAAGAACTGAAAAACGTGGATAAGGTGATTCGTCATCTTGACCGCTGGCTATATATCCGCGAGGACAAAAACGAGTTGCCGGCATTCGACGGCGGGCGGCTGATGAACAAAAAGGAGTTAGCCGCCGCATTGGGTATCACCCGCCCGACGCTCTACCGTTGGTTGAGCAGCAAGTGGTTCGAGGACTGTCGCGACGAACGGATGTCCCGGGATGAATATTACTCTTCATCGGCTGTTCGCGAAGCGCTGCAAAGATATCTTACCAGAGGACAAAACGAATAACGCTTAGGAAACCTCCAATCCGTTTTACAGGGAGTACGAATCGTTGCTCCTTGTTTTTTTATGATTTTTTAATCACTTTACACACAGGGATTTTATCGTGCAAATCTTCGCAATTTATGGAAATCCGCCTCAAAAAAACGGGATAATTATCCGTGGATTGTCCTAACTTGACATCGTGTGTCTTCGAAGTGTCTCTGCCCTGTAACACAATTACTTATTTTAGTTAATTCCGATAAACCTATTCCTTTGCAGCGTTAAATCGCAAGAACTATGGCAAAGGAAATCTATCTGAATGGCATGACTGCCGACCAACTCTCGGAGATGATTCGGGAGTCCCTGCGCGACGAACTGCAACAGCTGCGTCCCATACAACCGAAAACCGACACGAAGTATCTCACGCGGCATGAAACAGCCCGTCGTCTGCGCATCTCGCTCGTGACGCTCACCGACTGGGTAAATCGCGGTAAAATCTGCGCCCACAAAATCGGCGGGCGTGTCCTGTTTCGCGACAGCGATGTCGAAGCAGCCTTGAATCGAATCGTTCCCATTAAATAATTCAATGAAAGAATAAATATTCTTTTCTTCACTGAACATAGATTGTTATGAAAACGATTCAAGCTATCAAACGCCTTCCCATTCGGACCTACCTTGCCGAACGGGGTTTGCGCCCGACCAAAGACAATCCGCGATACGGCCTTTATCTTTCACCGTTGCGCAAGGAGCATACGCCGAGTTTCAAGGTGGACTACGTGCAGAACTTATGGTATGACTTCGGTCTGGGTGCGGGCGGTTCGATCATTGACCTTGTGATGCGATTGGAACGGTGTGATTTCGCGCAAGCCCTTCGATTGCTCGGCAGCGGTGAGAGAACATCGATGGTCGTTCCCGTGCCGTTGTCGGTTCCGCCGACCGTTCCCGCGCTCCGCTTGCTTTCCGATATCCTGCTCCGTCATCCGGCGCTGGTCGGCTATCTTTCCTCGCGGGGAATCGATCCGATAATCGCATCGGCCTGCTGTCGGGAAGTACATTACGCCCTTGGCGGACGCAACTATTTCGCTGTCGGATTCCGCAACGATGCTGGAGGCTGGGAACTGCGCTCCGAACGCTTCAAAGGCTGTGTATCCCCCAAACACATTACGACAATCGACAACCGTTCCGATACCGTCGTCGCATTCGAGGGATTTATGGATGTCCTCTCCTACCTTTCGATGAAACCGGACGAATGGCCGCACATCGACGTTGCGGTGCTGAACTCGGTCGTCCATCTTCCGAAAGCGATTCCGTTTCTCGAACGGCATGCAACGATTCATGCGTTTTTCGATAACGATGAAGCAGGACGAAAAGCGACGGCCGATTTGAAACGGCTATGCCCGAACAGCTCCGTTATCGACCGGTCGAACCTTTATCGGGGGCATAAGGATTTGAACGAATATTGGCAGGCGAAACAGCATCGGCAACAGTCTCGACCGCATATTGCTCCCAAACGCAAGCGAAGTATGAAAATATAGTAAGGCAAGTTTGTGTTTTTGTAGTACAAAAACGTGCCGCCGAACCTCAGTGGCTGCATCCCGATGGTCTATTAACACGAAATCAACCCATGAAACAAATATCGATTCACAAAGGCGGACGACCTGCCATAAGCGAGGGCCGCCGCAAGAAATACCTGCTATCGTTACGGCTCGATGCAGAACATTACTTCAAACTGAAATCGCTTGTCCGCACCTCCGGTCATGGAACAGCCGAAGTCCTCCGCCAGCTGATAGCCGCTGGTCATGTGCGTGAGTGTCTGCGCCGCGAACATCTCGACTTCATGTCCCAGCTCAAAGGCATGGCCCGCAACCTGAACCAACTTACCCGCCTTGCCCATGCAAAAGGATTGACGGGGATAGTGTCCCGTCATGCGGCTATTGTGGCAAGTATTGAGGGCTTGTTAAGGAATCTTCGCGATGATCGGTAAAATCATTGCTGGGTCGTCATTCGCTGGGACAGTCGGATATGTAATAAAGGAACAATCGCTGATATTATCAGCCGAGGGCGTTACTCCGCCCGATGTTCGGGAGATGGTACAGGATTTCAAAGACCAAACATTACTGAATCCTCGGTTGAAAAATGCCGTCGGACATATCTCCCTTTCGTTTTCTCCGAAAGACGCGCCGCGCATGACCGATGCGTTGATGACACAGATTGCCAAAGAGTATATGCAACGCATGGGAATTACCGACACGCAGTATCTGCTGGTGCGCCATCTCGACCAACCGCATCCGCACTGCCATTTGGTCTATAATCGGGTAGGAAACAACGGACAGACCATTTCGGACAAAAACATTAAAATCCGCAATGCAAAAGTCTGTCGTGCATTAACCGAGAAATACGGATTGCATCTTGCACCGGGCAAAGAATCGGTACGACGGGAACGCCTGCGAGAACCCGACAAGACCAAATACGAAATATACGACGCAGTCAAAACGAATTTGCCTAATTGCGGCAGTTGGAATGATTTGGAGCTTCGGCTGAAAGAGCGAGGTATTGCTATGCGCTACAAGTATTGCGGTTCAACCAATCAAAAGCAAGGAGTTCTGTTCTGCAAGAACGGTTTCGAGTTTTCAGGCTCGAAGATAGACCGCCAATTCAGCTACTCGAAACTGAACCGACACTTTACGCAAGCACAGCAACAAACCCGATATCGGGCGACGCTTGCAAAGGGATTCCATGCGGCCATAGGCAATTATCGGTCGGCATACACCGATCTATTCGGCAACATAAGCGGAAGCGGGAATAAGGGCCACGCGGATGCTGGTTTGATAAACTTCGGTGATAATATCGGAACATTGCCGTTACCGCCCAATGATTCGCCTGTCGGATTGTCTGCGGCCCAGCTGCAACGCAAGCCCGGCGAAAGCCCCGAAGAACATATCGCCCGCATTACAGCATTGCTCAACACTGTTGCCGAAGCAATGGCGATTGCTGCGATGGAACAGAAACGCCGCCTGTACAAACGCAAAACCAAAATGAAATTATAACCCTAAAACAAGCAACAATGAAAGAAAACGATATGATGTCTTACGAAATGTACGAAGACTTCAAGGAAACGATGGTAAAGACGATCAAAACCGAACTATCGGCAAAGCATAATCAATTGACCGATACGGATTTGCCGCAACGAATAGAGCAAATCGTTCACTCCGAACAAGAGCGGCATCGGACAATAATAACCCAGCTTGCCGGACGATTGGAAAGCATCGAGCAAAGCAATATAAAAACCCAAGCTGGAATAGATGCCCTACAAGCATCTGTCGACGCAATCGAAATCCCTACTGAACTGCCGCCGAAAATCGTGCAACACAGAATATCGCTCGCCATCGAATCGAAAGGTGTATTCTGGGTAATGACAGGCATGATGTCGGCAATCGTACTGTTGTGTACGATGCTGTACTGGACTGCAAAACCGAACTATGACCGCATCGACAACGACCTAAAATACCGCTATATCAAAATGAAAGGCGAAGCGACACCCGACCGCATTGCCGAACTGGAAGAGCTATTCGAGCTACACCGCGACGCTGCGAAAATCCGAGAGATGAAGAAAGATGTAGAAGCTTTTGAAAAAGTAGTAAAACAGAAAGCCATGCATGATGAACAAGTACGGCTGAATGAGCAAGCAGCAAAACATTTCGAACAACAACTCAAAAGAATTAAGGCAGATTAAAAATGTATTTTACTATTAGAAAGCCTGATAATTGACATAAATTGTTTAATTTTGTATGAGTATTAAATTTTAAAATAGATAATGCAGCTATAATCTGACAGGGAATTAAAATATGGGAATGATTCTCGACTATATAGAACAGGCAGGGAAAGGCAAATATCAATGCTTCAAGACAAAAAAGATATGCCTTGATTCGGTAGATAATGACACTATTGCCTATAATTATGATGATAAAACAATCGCAAATGCTACTAAAAG
>CDZF01030196.1_pt1 | contig 12734 bp, 10 predicted proteins | sample 557591 | NCBI WGS metagenome assembly CDZF01 (sample SAMEA3182093, study PRJEB8094) | gut metagenome | biome: human; feature: gut; material: Stool; isolation source: human stools | place: Canada | collected 2012-02-04
ATATTATATACTCATTATAGAACAATCCAAAAAGAAAAACGTTTTATTTTGAGACATACCATGAGAGAAAGGGGGAGGGGGATGAGAACCGTAATCGTAGCCGATGATCTGACGGGTGCCTGCGATACTGCAATCTCCATGAAACCCATGGACGAACACGCATATGTCTGCCTGCAGGGGCTCCCCCGGAGCCATGTTGGCGATGAGGCAGGAATCTGGGCGCTTAACACCAACTCCAGACCTTTGACGGCTTCGGCTGCGTATGACGCGGTGTATCAACTGGTGGCAAAGCTACGGGAGCAGCAGCGGCAAGGAGTCAGTCTCTATAAAAAAATTGACTCACTCTTCCGTGGAAATGTGACGGCAGAACTGGAAGCGGCTGCTGCGGCATGGAAAACACCGCTGGTGCTGCTGGCCCCTGCGACCCCATCTCAGGGACGCAGGATCCTTGGCGGACGGCTGTTGGCTTCCGCTCTCAACGGAGGGGAAATGGACTTACTGCCTGTGTTGGACGCGGGCGGCGGCAGTGCCTTCCAAAATGTCAGCGTGGAGGAAGTCCGCCGGGGAGAACTGTTTTTGGCCGGTTATCTGCGTGGCCTATGCCAGCAGGGCTGCAGCAGGCTGTTGGTGGACGGAGAGACTCAGGAGGACTTGGAGATTACGGCCAAGGCTGTCCGGGCTCTAGGTGATGATGTGGTGCTGGCGGGGACGTCCGGCTTTGCGGCAGCCCTCCGGCAGACCCGTGCGCGGATCCTTCCAAGGGAGGAACCGACTCCCACCTGTGTACCTCCGCTGATTTTTGTGCTGGGAAGCTGCCATACGGTGACCAGCACGCAATGTGCCCGCTTCCTGGAACTGCCCGGGACAGCGGCAGTGTGGATCAGTGCAGAAAACTGTTTGCGGGAGCATGATTCCCAGGAAGTGGAGGCTGCGTATAAGCAGTGCGAGGAATTCCTTCAAGCGGGCGTCAGCGCACTGGTGCTGGCCACGGATTCCCTGAAAACTGGAAAACGTGAAGAATTTGGAGATGCTGGAGGGAATGGGGAGATTTCCAACAAGGAGATTACCAGGACGCTGGGAGGTGTGATCCGGCGCCTGCTTCCCCGGCACCGCTTCGGTGCGGTAGTGCTCTCTGGCGGAGACACCGCCTATGAGATTCTTCAAAGCTGTGGAGCAGATGGCATGGAGTTGCTCTGTGAACTCCTCCCGGGCATCCCGCTGGCACGGATCCGTCCGGAAAGCGGCGGAGAACTATTGGTTGTAACCAAGTCCGGCAGTTTTGGAGAGACAGAGACCTTTGAGCAGATTTATGAACTTTTGTCAAAAGCAGGATCAAAACAGGAGGCGATTTGACTTGACGCAGGAATATCGGCCACTGCTGGCAATCACGGCCGGAGATCCGGCGGGCATCGGACCGGAAATATTGGTAAAGTGCCTGGCGGATGCTTCCCTCTATGGGAAGTGCAGGCCTCTGGTCATTGGGCCGGCAGTATGCATGGAAGATGCAATTCGAATCGTGGGCAGCTCGCTGCGGGTGCGCCGGGTTCAGGGCCCGGAGGAGGCAGTATTTGAGCCTGGGACGATGGATGTAATGGACATCGGAGGTGTTGACCTCACAAAACTCCGGTATGGGACGGTGCAGGCAATGTGCGGTGAGGCTGCGTTTCAGGCCGTGGTCACAGCCATTGATCTGGCCATGCATGGGCGGGCGGATGCTACGGTGACGGGGCCGCTGAATAAGGAGGCCCTGAATCTGGCCGGCCATCACTACTCTGGTCACACGGAGATTTACGCGGATTACACAGGAACCCGTAACTATACCATGATGCTCACCGCAGGAAATTTGCGGGTCGTGCATGTGTCCACCCATGTGTCATTGCTGGAGGCTTGCCGGCGAGTGAAGAAGGATCGGGTATTGGAAGTAATCCGCTTGGCGGATCAGGCGTGCCGGGATCTGGGAATTGCCAATCCGCGGGTGGCTGTTGCGGGACTGAATCCCCATGCCGGTGAGAATGGCATGTTCGGTTGTGAGGAAATCGAAGAGATCACCCCGGCGATCCAGGAAGCGGCGGCCATGGGAATTCAAGTGGACGGCCCTGTTCCTGCCGACAGTGTGTTCTCCAAGGCGCGGGGAGGATGGTACGATATCGTGGTGGCCATGTATCACGACCAGGGGCACATTCCCCTGAAGGTGGCCGGTTTTGTCTGGGACGAGGCCCAGGGACGCTGGACAGATATCAGCGGTGTTAACATCACGCTGGGCCTGCCCATCATCCGCAGTTCTGTGGATCACGGAACGGCCTTCGGCAAGGCGGGGAAAGGCACGGCCAACGCCACCAGTATGGGAAATGCCATTGAATATGCCATTGAACTTGCCAAACACCGGAAAATCTGAGAGAAGGAGATGAACACCGTGATGGAACGGTATTCCCTGGTTATGCCGAAGTCTGTCCACGCAGGCAGCGGCGCAATGGAAAAAGTGACAGAGATCCTGCAGAAGGAGGGCGCAAAAAAGATTGCCCTCTTTACAGACAAGAGCATTACGGCCCTGGGGCTGACGGAACCGGTAGAGGCTGCGATCCGAGAGGCCGGAGCGGACATGATCCTGTTTGACGATCTGGCTACAGAACCCACGGTTTATGAGGCGGATGCCGTGATCCAGCGTTTCATGAGTTGCGGGGCCGACTTCATCATTGCAGTGGGCGGCGGCAGTGTGATGGATATTGCCAAGCTGTGTTCCATCCTGGTGCATAGCCCCTATACGATCTTTGACCTGCTGGATCATCCGGGGATTGCCCGCAAGAGCGTCCGAACCCTGATGATCCCCACCACTGCCGGTACCGGCAGTGAGGCCACGCCCAACAGTATAGTCTGCGTCCCGGAGAGAGAACTGAAAGTGGGAATCGTCAATACCGATATGATTTCCGATTATGTGGTCCTGGATCCGCAGATGATTCGGAGACTGCCGTTTTCCATTGCAGCTGCCACGGGTATTGACGCACTTGCTCATGCCATGGAATGCTACACCTCCAACAAAGCCACACCGTTCAGTGATCTGTTTGCCCTGCAGGCCTGCAAGCTGATTTTTCGCAATATTGTCAAGGCCTGTGCTGACCCTGATGCGCAGGAGGAAAAAAGCGCCATGCTGCTGGCGGCCTTTTACGGTGGTGTAGCCATCGCCAACTCCGGTACCACCATCGTTCACGCGCTGGCTTATCCCCTGGGCGGGAAGTACCACATCGCCCACGGCGTGTCCAACGCCATGCTGTTGGCGGAAGGCATGGCATTCAACAAGCCTTTCTGTACGGATCGCCTGGCGCAGATTTACGATGCGGTGTATCCCGGAGAGATCATCGCCGGCACGGAGGAAAAAGCGGATCGAATCATCGCCAAGCTCCAGGAGATTGTGGCGGATCTGAAGATCCCGACGGATCTGAAGCCCTACGGCGTGTCTCCGGAGGATCTGGAGGATCTGGTCAGATCCGGCATGGAGGTGCAGCGGTTGCTGGTCAACAACTGCCGGCCTGTGACGGCGGATGATGCCCGAAAGATTTATCAAAAATTGCTGTGAAATAAACAGTAGAAAGTGAGTGAGAAAATCATGAAGGAACTGGCAAAGGGTATTATAGCAGCAATGGTAACCTCCATGAATGAGGATGAAAGCCTCAACATGGAGGAGATCCAGCGGCAGGTAGACCGACAGATCGCCGCGGGTGTAAACGGTGTATTCTGCCTGGGTACCAACGGCGAGGCCTACATCCTCTCCGAAGAGGAGAAACTCCGCATCATTGAAGCGGTGGTCAAAGCCGCCGATGGACGGGTTCCGGTGTATGCCGGTACCGGGATGCCCGGTACAGCGGATACGATCCGGCTTTCCCGGAAGGCGAAAGAACTGGGCGCTGACGTACTGTCGGTGATCAGTCCCTACTTTGCAGCCATCTCCCAGGAGGAGATTTACAATCACTACGCAGAGCTGGCCGGCGCTGTGGATATGCCGATTGTTATGTACAATATGCCCGCCCGCACCGGCAACAACATTGCACCCGATACGGTTGCCCGGCTGAGCAAGATCGACAATATCATCGGCGTGAAGGACAGCAGCGGCAATTTCGACAATATGAAGCAGTACATTGAGCTGACGGATCCGGAGAACTTCCGGGTGCTCTCCGGCAACGATGCTCTGATCCTCTGGAACCTGCTGGCGGGCGGCGCCGGAGGCATTACGGCGGTGGCGAATATTTACCCTGAGACCATGGTGTCCATCTATCGTTACTTTGTCCAGGGAGATCTGGAGGCGGCCAAGAAGGCGCAGGACAGCATCCGCCCCATCCGCAACTGCTTCAAGTTCGGAAATCCCAACACCGTTACCAAGACGGCAACCCGTCTGGCAGGCTATCCTGTTGGCCCCTGCCGCCGTCCCTTCTGCAGCCTCAGCGACAAGGCGGTAGAAGCCATCCGGGAGACTGTGGAAGCCGATCATGCCCGCGGGCTGAAATAAAGGAGGATCTGTGATGAAAACCGAGAGATATCCGCTTACCGGGATCATTTCCACCGTCATCTCTCCCTTTACGGAAGGGGAGAAGCTGCTGGATCTGGAGTGCCTGGAAAATGAGATCAACGCCGCCTGCGACGCCGGCGTGGCCGGATTCCTGGTACCCTGCTTAGCCAGCGAAATGCCGCTGCTGACCAACGAGGAAAAGCGGAAAATGGTGGAGACCACCGCCAAAGCTGCCGCTGGCCGTGCCAAGCTGATTACTTCCATCACAGCTGATACGGGTGAAGAGCGGATCCGCCGTATGAATGAGTATCTGGAGTATGGCGTGGACGGTGTGAACATGCAGGTTCCCCATGAGACGGAGGAGGAGTTCCTCCGCTGCATTGAGGAGGTGGATCGGGCGCATCCCCCCTTCCTGCTGATTCAGGATGCCGATTTCAACGGTCCCGGTATTCCGGTGGAATGGATGGTAAAGGCGTTCGAGTCCTTTGAATCTGTGGTGGGCTGCAAAGTGGAGGTCAAGTACAACGGTCCTAAGTTCACCCAGCTGATCCGGGCTACCGACAACAAGATGATCGTTTCCAGCGGCTGGGGAAATGACCAGATGCTGGAACTGATGGATCGGGGCGTTCATGCCATTATGCCCTCCGGCTTGTTTGAGCTGTTTGTCAACATTTACCGGCTCCATAAGAGCGGGAATCGGGAGGGAGCCAAGCGGCTGTTCTTTGATACCCTGCCCATCATTGAGTTCACCCGCCAGTCCCAGGAGCTGAACCGCTGGTTCCACAAGCACTACTTTAAGAAGGTGGGGATTTTCAAGACCGATGTCTCCCGGGAGCAGGTGGTTCTGGACGAATATCATCTCCGCTATGCCGATGAATTGATCCAGCGGGCTATTGAGATTCGGGACAATCTGGCGTCCTATTGCTGATAACGATCCAAATTTACCAATAAAGGAGAAAACATCATGAAGCTTCTGACCTATGCGAAAAATGACCAGGAGTGCCTGGGGGTGCTGTCTGCGGACGGCAAGAAGGTCTATCCTCTGGAGGAATTGGGCTTCCATTTCTCCAACATGGAAAACTTGGTCGCCACGATTACGGACAAGCAGCTGACCGAGTTGGCGGAAAAAGTTGCCGCAGGGGAGTGCAAGGGAGCGCTGAAGTATGAGAGCGTTAAGCGTCTGGCTCCCATTCCCCATCCCAGTGAACATGTGATCGTCTGCGACGAGAACTACACCGATAATCAGTGTGAAGTGATGCGCTGGCGGGGCGAGGCTTTCCGCGGGAAACGGGAGGACAGCTGGTTTTATCATAAGCGGGCAGACCCGGCCGCGGGCGATGGGGATGTGATCTCCGGCCGCTTTGACCTGAGTGACACCCTGGACTATGGTGTGGAGCTGGCAGTTGTGCTGCGCAAAGATGTGCGGGACATTCCGGTGGATAAGGTGGAAGATGCCGTTTTCGGTTATACGATCCTGAACAATCTGGGAATGCGGCACTACCTGAAGGAGCGCAAGCAGCCCTATTACGGCCGCAGTTTTGACGGCTTCTGCCCCATGGGGCCGGTACTGGTGACCAAGGATGAGTTTGACAAGTTCACCCCTGTGACCTGCCTGTGGACAAAGATCAACGGCGAGCGGGTGCAGGAGGGCTCCACCTGGCTGATGAGTGCCGACATTGCCCAGATCGTACATACGCTGTCTCTGAGCATGACCCTCAAGGCGGGAACCATTATTTCCACCGGCACTCCCGGCGGAACGGCTGTGGGCCATGAGCCGTATCGCTATCTCAAAGAGGGCGACGTAATTGAATGCGGCATTGAGGGAATCGGTGTTCTGACCAACACCATCGGTAAATGACAACAGGGGAGGACGGAAAAGATGAAGCTTCTCACATATAAATCCGGGAAGGCTGACGCGCTGGGTGTGCTGGCGGCTAATGAAAAGGAGATTTACCCGCTGGCCGCGCTGGGCTATGACTTTAAGGATATGAACGACCTGATCGAGCGTATTACAGACCAGCAGATGGAAGCCCTGCGGGCCGCCATTCAGGAGCCCTGCGCTGCCGCCCTGAAACTGGAGGATACAGAGCTGTGCTCGCCCATTCCGCACCCCAAGCACGATGTGATTTGCCTGGGCCTCAACTACGTCAGCCACGGTGAAGAGGCCGCCCGCATCAAAAAGGGCGAGGTCTGGACCGGCAAGCGAACCACGCCTGTTTACTTTGTTAAGCGCATGTATGACACCACGGCACCCATCGGCACGGCGTCCGATTTCAGCAATATCAACCAGACTATCGGTTACGGCGTGGAGCTGGGCGTCATCATGGGGAAGGAGGCCAAAAATGTACCGGTAGAAAAGGCAATGGAGTATGTCTTTGGCTATACGATCATCAATGACCTGACCGCCCGGGAATTGGGCCCTCGTCATCACGGCCCCTTTATGTCCAAGAGCCCTGACGGCTACATGCCCATGGGGCCCTGGATCGTTACTAAGGACGAGTTTGACCATAATCCCACGCCCCGCTTGGGAATCCGCGCCCGGGTAAACGGAGATCTGCGTCAGGGAAGCACCACGGAGCGGGTCACCTTCCTGCCGGATTATCTGATTGCCGACCTGACCAAGGTCATGACGCTTCGGGCCGGCACCGTGATTTCCACCGGCAGCCCCGGTGAGGGAGAGCTGGGCTATATGGTTCCGAAGTTCCTGTATGCGGGTGATACCGTCCGCTGTGAGATCGACGGCATCGGCTCCATCACCACCACCATCGTATCGGCGAAAAAGAGAAAGGACGGATAAAGATTAACATGCATAAGGTGTTGGTTACGGAAAGTATTCATCCCGCCGCCTATGCCTGTCTTGCGGAAAAAACAGAGGCAATAATTGCCCCACAGAATACGCGAGAATGCTTAATGGAATACTTGGCACAACCCGGCATAGAGGCGCTTCTCTGCCGAGGTGCATCTCTGGACAAAGAGATGATTGCGGTTGCGCGAGATTTGAGAATCGTTTCGCGGCATGGTGTCGGCGTCAATATGGTGGATATAGACGCGCTGAATGAACGAGGAATCCTTTTATGTAACAGTCCAAGCGGAAATGTGAATTCGGTTTCTGAACATGTTGTTCGATTACTGCTTGCGGTCAGTGATAATTTGCGCCAACTGGATCTGGCATGCCGTTGTGGGAAATTCTCCGAGAAAGGAAAGTCTCTGCCGAGTCAAGCCAAAGAACAGGGTTTCATTAGCCGCGAAGTTACCGGAAAGACGCTTGGTATTATCGGGTATGGAAGGATCGGGTCTCTGACAGCAGAAAAATGCCACAATGGTTTTGGGATGAACATTCTGGCTTATGATCCGATGCTGTGTGGAACATTTCCGCTTCCTGAAGGCTATGAATGGGTACAGAGCCTAGATGAGTTGCTGCAGCAGGCGGACTATATCTCTCTGAGTTTACATCTGACCAAGGATACATATCACCTAATTGGACAGAGAGAGTTAAAGCTGATGAAACCTACAGCAATGTTAATCAACTGTGCCAGAGGGGCTATTGTGGATGAGCAGGCTTTGGCAGAAGCTTTGCAAAACGGTACGATTGCCGGAGCGGGATTGGATGTGTTGTCAGAAGAACCCATCAATATTCATCATCCTTTATTTGCATGCGACAATGCGATTATCACTCCTCATGCAGCAGCTTTTACAGAAGAGGCAGCATTTAATCTGGCACAACAATCCGTTATGAATATTCTACAGTTTTTTGATGGAAAGATTCCGGATACTGCAATCAATCGCAAAGCTCTTAATATTTAAGATGTCCACCAAGTGAAAGTATAGAAGAAATGACGGGACAGAAAGGACGTAAGAGCATGAAAAAGAAAACTAGATGTGTTGCGTTGATTTTAGCACTTGTATTTGCTCTGAGCATGATGAGTGGATGTGGAGGAACAACTGCACAGGAAAATTCTACTGGTGAAGAGGCAGATACCAACAATGACGAGCCGGTTTTTGTGAATTTGGCAGGCGCCAGTAGCTCCGGAACATGGTTTATTTATCTTAATGCTATTGCCACATACCTGATGGATGATTATGGCTGGACAGTTAGCTGTGAGGCAACATCTGGAACACCTGAAATCATTGAGTTAATGGGTAGCGGCGCTTTTGATTTCGCATTTGCCAACGGCGTCAATGTCAGCGATGCCTGGTTTGCAGAAAACTCTGAAGCAGGGAATGAACCGGCTGATTATCTACGCTCTATCTGCTATACGTATGGTACAGTACAGCACTTGGTCTGTGCGGCAGATTTTGACGCAGCCAGCATTAAAGATCTAAAGGGTGCCCGCGTCTGTGTGGGTGTAGCGGGAAGTAATACAGAAATTACTTTCCAGAATTTGCTGAAGTATGCTGGGATTACTTATGATGATATCGTACCGGAGTACATTGATGGGAGTCAGGCCATTGAAGCCCTGCGAAATGGACAGGTAGATGCGGCAATTATTACAGGACCACTGAATAACTCTAACATGGTTGACGTTATGGCTGGAGGAGATTACAAAATTTTGGAAATTCCGAAGGACGTAGTTGAGCAAATGATTGAAAATATCAATGCCTCCTACTATGATTTTGTAATACCTGCTGGGACATATAATAACCAGACTGAAGATATTGCAACGATGGGAACTCCCAATATTCTGATTACCCACGAAGACGTTAGTGAAGACTTAGTGTATAAGTTCCTGGAAAGCCTGTATAAGCATCAGGAAGAATTGGTGGGCGTCAATGAAGCTATCGGTGAGATGAGCCTTGAAAATGTGGAGACCGGATTGGTTGCCCCGTTGCACGACGGTGCAGTTCGATTCTTTACAGAAAAGGGAGTCAAACTTAGCCAATAATCCCCAAAGACCATTCGACGAGGCTGGCCCCTACGGAGTCAGCCTCGTCCAAGTCAAAAAGGAGGGTAGTAAAGATGGAACAAGAAAAAAAGTTGGAGTTGGGCAGCGAAGGTCAAGTCAATGGCATAATGAATGGCGATCAACAACTATCCGAGGAGGAATTAAATGATTTGCTGGTCAAGACCGATTCGGAGAGTAATTTCCGCAAGGATAGCGGGTGGAAGAAATATTTGGTAGATATTCTTTGCGCAATTCTGGGAATCTTTCTGCTGTGCGCCAACTATGGCCCGCCGTTTAGCATTTCCACGACCATGACAAAAATTATTGCGTTGGCCTTGGTTATGGCACTGGGATATTTGATTTATCCCCGAAACAGAAAAGCTGCTAGAGGAAATGCCAAAGCAATGGATTTCCTCCTTGCGATTGTAGGCGCGGCCCCCTGCATTTACCTGGCCTTTAATTATAATCGTATTGTCAATACCATGGGCTCTGTCGGGAACACAACCATACGAGTCCTGGGTTTGGTTTTAGTTGTATTGCTGTTTTTCTTGTGTAGAAGGACGCATGGTTGGGCATTGCCAATCATCAGCCTGATTTTTATGGTATATGCCCTATTTGGAAGGTATATGCCGGGGCTGTTTCTGCATAAAGGAATTCCCTTGGAAAGACTGCTAGATAAACTGTTTCTGGGGCAAGATGGAATTTTTGGAACACCGTTAGGAACGGGAGTTTCTTATATTTTCCTGTTTGTTTTGTTTGGCACGTTGCTCAGTGAGACGGGCCTAAGTGATTTCTTTAATGACCTGGCTTGCTCCATTGCCGGTAAGGCCAGTGGTGGCCCTGCCAAGGTGGCGGTTATTTCCAGTGGACTGATGGGCATGATTAGCGGAAGCGGCGCTGTAAATGTCTGTACGACCGGTGTTTTTACCATCCCTATGATGAAAAAACTGGGATATAAGCCGTATTTTGCGGGAGCTGTGGAAGCGGTTGCTTCCTGTGGCGGCCAGATTATGCCGCCGGTTATGGGCGCGGCGGCCTTTATCCTCGCGGAGTATGTAGGTTACTCCTATACCTCTGTTATGTATGCGGCGCTCATTCCGGCAATTCTATATTATATTTCCTGCTTCCTCATGGTTCATCAGGAAGCCAAGCGGTTGGGATTGAAAGGATTGCCTCCTGAGGAGATTCCTAACTTTAAAAAAGTAATCATCAGTCAAGGAATTCTGATCCTCCCGATTTTGCTGCTGGTGGTACTGATGTGTGAAGGAAAGACCGCCAAGTTTGCTGTGTACTTTTCAATGGCGGCCCTCATTGCAGAAAATATTTTGCTGGGAGTGTTGAGTAAAAAACTGCACTTGGGAAATTTCCGGTTGCTGACACCGAAAAACTATTGGGATATTCTGGTTCGAGGGACAAAGACTTCTCTGGGAATGATGATATCTACTGCAATTGTGGGAATTGTGGTGGGCGTAATCTCTATGACAGGGCTGGGTTTGTCCCTGGCAAATTACATTGTCAAGTTGGCTGGCGGTAATTTGTTCTTTACGATGTTGTTTACTGCCATAACTGTTATTATCCTAGGCATGGGTCTGCCGTTTACACCGTGCTACATTATTGCTGCGACTGTTGCAGCGCCCGCATTGGTTTCTCTTGGAGCTCCCAAAATCGCGGCGCATATGTTCGTGCTATACTTTTGCGCTACCGCTGCTTTTACTCCCCCTGTGGCTACGGCAGCTTATGCTGCTTCTGGAATTTGCAATGATAGCCCTTGGAAGGTTGGTTATACAGCCTTAAGGCTGGGAGTGGCGGGATACCTAGTACCATTTGCATTTGTATTTTGCCCCCAGCTTGTACTGGTGGATGTCAACCTTGAGATTATCTGGATTTGCTTTACAGCCATTACAGGCATATATGCTCTTTGCTGTGCTACGATTGGCTATCTGCGGGATCCCCTGAATATTGTTTTTCGGATTTTGCTGTTTGCAGCCGGTGTTCTCTGCGTGTACCCGGAGACTTTTACTGATATCGTCGGATTGGCAATCTTTGGTGTTATTTTTGCGGTCAGCATTTTCAAAAAGAAGCCGTCAAAGGTTGGGCAGACTTAACTGGATTATTGGTAAACTGTTGTGACTGGGTGAAAGAAGCGGGATATTGCGTTCAGAAAGATCGTGTGACCCGAGCGATACTTTGCGCTGAGATTGACGCGAATTATAGGGGCCTGCAGACAGGAACCGCCCCAATGAGCTGAAGACTTTCTCAGAGGGAATAGCTATGCGTGGAGGATACAATGAAAGTATTAATCATCGGCGGTGTGGCGGCCGGAACGAAAATTGCCGCAAAGATCAAACGAGAGCAGCCGGAGGCGGAGGTTCTGATCCTGAATAAGGGAAAGGATATTTCCTATGCGGGTTGCGGGCTGCCCTACTATGTGGGCGGGGTCATTCAGCAGCGGGAGGAGCTGGTGGTAAACACTCCGGAGGCATTTATGGCGCTGACGGGTGCGGAGGTACGCACAGGTGTTGAGGCAACAGCTCTGGATCGGACTGCCAAGCAGGTGACGGCAGTGGAACTGTCCACCGGGGAGAGCCGGGTCTACCCTTATGACAAACTGGTGATTGCCGTGGGTGCCAGCCCCGTGGTGCCGGCCTGTGATGGGCTGGAACTGGAAAATGTATTCTATATGCGTACACCGGATGACGCCGATGCCCTGCGCAAAAAAGTGGACGAGGGTGCCATTCGCCGTGCGGTGGTGGTGGGCGGCGGCCTGATTGGATTGGAAACTGCGGAAAATCTGGCAGATCGCGGCGTAAAGACCACCGTTATCGACTATGCACCTCACATTCTTTCGGAAATGCTAGATGCGGAAGTGGCGGAATATGTGGAGAACGCCATGGCCTCCGCGGGAATCGTGCCCTTTACCAACGTGGCGCTAGAAGGCATTTCCGGTACAGGAAAGGTGGAGAAGGTTCTCACCAGCCGCCGCCCCATGAAAGCGGATGCGGTGGTGTTGGCCATGGGCTTCCGGCCAAACACAGGCTTCCTGGCTGAGAGCGGACTGGAGATGTTTAAGGGGACCCTGCTGGTGAACAGGGACATGCAGACCAATGACCCGGATATCTATGCGGCGGGAGACTGCGCTTTGGTCACCAGCCGGATCACCGGGGATCGGCTGTGGTCCGCCATGGGTTCCACGGCCAACATTACCGGCCGTCTGGCTGCCCGGAGGATTGCGGGCGAGGCCAGTGAGGCCGATTACCCCGGTGCCCTGGGAACGGGAATCGCCCGTCTGCCTGGGGTGAATATGGCGCGGACAGGCCTGACGGAAGCAGCGGCCAAAACGGCGGGCTTTGACG
>CDZF01023171.1_pt1 | contig 12694 bp, 11 predicted proteins | sample 557591 | NCBI WGS metagenome assembly CDZF01 (sample SAMEA3182093, study PRJEB8094) | gut metagenome | biome: human; feature: gut; material: Stool; isolation source: human stools | place: Canada | collected 2012-02-04
CTTTGGTCTATGATAATCGACTTTCCGATTCCAGTCTATAACAATAGACCAGCGTTGTCAACGGCGTTTTGCCGTCTCCGGCGGCAGAATTTCCACGGGTTTCCAGGGCGGCTGCGCCCCGGTGAAATTTTAACTTGACCTTCCCCCGGGTGGAGGGTATATCCTATCGGTACAGAAGCGGCGGCGGCCACGGCGGCCCGCCGCCCGGAGCAGACAAGAAGAGAAAGGAAGTCGATGGAAATGAAGAGAAAATTCCCGCGTCTGGCCGCTCTGGCAGTGGCCCTGGCCCTGGCGGTGAGCATGGTTTTGCCCGCCGCCGCCGCGGATGCCGCCACGGTGGAGACCGCGGCCCAGGAGGCCATGACCTACGCCGCCACCTACGGCCAGGCAGTGAGCATCCAGTACGCCCTGTGGCAGGACGGGGAGATCACCGCCGCCGGCGGCAGCGGCGTCTACTCCAAGACGGAAAACCGGGCCCTGACAGAGGACATCCTCTACGGCGTGGGCTCCGTCAGCAAGATCTACACCACCGTGGCGGTGATGCAGCTGGCGGAAAAAGGCAAGGTGAACCTGGACGCTCCGGTGACCCGGTATCTGAAAGACTTCAAGATGGCGGATCCCCGCTATGAAGACATCACGGTACGGATGCTGCTCAACCACTCCTCCGGCATCATGGGCACGGGCCTCTCCGGTGCCGTCCTCTTTGACGACACGGATCCCTCCGCCACCGACGGGCTGCTGGAGGCCCTCGCCACCCAGCGCCTGGCGGCAGCTCCCGGAGAGTACAGCGTCTACTGCAACGACGGCTTCACCCTGGCGGAGCTGGTGGTGGAGGCCGTCAGCGGCATGGACTTCATGGACTATGTGCGATCCAACATTCTCTCCCCGGCGGGCCTCTCCTCCACCTTCGCCCCCGGAGACGACTTCGACACCTCCCGTCTGGCCAAAACCTACACCGGCTCCGACACCCGGGCCCTGCCCCAGGACTGCCTCACCGCCGTGGGCGCCGGCGGCATGTACGCCACCGCCTCGGACCTGGCGTCCTTTGGCGGCGCTCTGACGGGGACACAGCTGCTGAAGACCTCCTCCCTGGAGGCTATGGCCTATCCTGAGTACAGCCGGGGCGTCTGGCCCGACGATACTCTGGACTCCCTGGCCTACGGCCTGGGCTGGGACAACATGGCCCTCTACCCCTTCTGCCAGAGCGGTATCACAGCTCTGGCCAAGGGCGGCGACACCCTGCGCTATCACGCCGCCCTGGTGGTGCTGCCGGAGTATGACATGGCCGCCGCAGTGGTGAGTTCCGGCGGCGTGTCCACCTACAACCAGATGGCCGCCGGGAAGATCCTCATCGCCGCCCTGGCGGAGGAGGGCGTCACGGTGGACGAGAGCATCCCCGCCCTGCCGGAGGCCGCCTCCGCCGCCATGCCCCAGGAGATGAAGGACTATGCCGGGTACTATGCCTCCACCACCGTCCAGTACAAGGTGGAGATCAGCGATGACGGCACACTGACCCTCCACTGCACCACTTACCCCGTCTCCGTGCCGGATCAGACCTTCACCTACTGCTCCGACGGCACCTTCCGGGACGCTACAGGTTCCGCAGCTCTCTCCTTTGTGGAGGAGGATAACGGCGAGACCTATCTCCACCAGAAGGCCGTCTCTCCCCTGCCGGGGCTGGGCGGCCTGCCCACCTCCAACTACGCGGCGGTAAAGCTGGCGGACAATGCGGTGACGCCGGAGCTCCAGTCGGTGTGGGATGACCTGCTCACCATGAGCCTTCTGCCTATGGATGAAAAATACGACTCCCAGATCTATCTGGCCCTGGGGGAGGCTGTGGGCGAGGTGCCGGATTCCATCCCCGGCTACATGGGCGCCGCCCGGATCACGGACGAAACCGCAGCCCTCTTCGCCGCCCGGGTGCCCGGCACAGGCGGCCGGGACGGCATGGACTACCACCTGGAAGACCGCAGCGGCATCACCTGGGTCAGCGTGGGACAGAGTGCCTACATGGACCTTGCCGGTGCGCCGGAGCTCTTCACCGGCTCCGGCTGGGCCTACACCACCGTCCAGTCCGACGGCTATGCCCGCTGGTACCAGGTGGGAGCCGCCGCCGGGAAGACCATGACCGTCCAGGTGCCCCAGGATGCGGGCTTCTGGGTCTATAACGCCGACGGCACCGTAGTGGCCTCCTCCGTACTGTGGGGGGACACCGCCGTGACGCTGCCGGAAGGCGGCCTGGTGGTCTTCGCCGGAGATCCCGGCGCCCGGTTCCACCTGCGCTTTGCCGCCTGATGGTACCCAAACAAAAACAGGAGAGCATCTGCTCTCCTGTTTTTTTGCGGTTATGTGCTCAGCGGTCCGAGTGGGCCCAGGACTGGGGGGCGTTGTAGGGCCGGTAGGCGGAGGTGAGGACTTTTTCAAAGATGGGGGCGTCGGGCTTTTCGATGCGCCGGAGGATCTGCTCCCCAGCGGCCTCGCCCAGCTCCACCACCGGCTGGACGATGGAGTCCATCTGGTTGGAATAAAGCTGATAGAGGTTGGAATCATAGTCCATGAAGCTCACCAGATCGATGTCCCGGGACAGGTCGTACCCCTTTTTGTGGAGGTAGATCATGGTCTCCGAGGCCATGAGGCCCTGGCAGACGATGATGGCGTCGCACTTTTGCTCCAGCAGCTCCTCCAGGCAGGCCTGGGCGCTGTTTTCCATGGAGTCGCCGTAGCGGATCAGCTCCGGATCATCCGGCAGCCCACAGTCCGCCACCGCCTGCTGGTAGGCGCTGATGCGCTCCTTGGTGGTGGACAGGCGGGGCAGCCCGCCGATGATGCCGATGCGCTGGTCGCCCTTTCCCGCCAGGCGGCAGACGCTGCGGTAGATGGGCTGGAAGTTGGACACGCAGATGGAGGAGTACTTCTTGGTCTCAAAAGTACGGTCCACCAGCACCACCGGGAATCCCGCCGGGATCATCTGGTCGAAGCGGTCGAAATCATCCATGGTGCTGGCGATCAGCAGTCCGTCCACCAGCCCCGCCGTCAGCAGCCGCACGTTGGTCTCCTCCCGGTCCATATCCTCCTTGGTGTTGGCGATGATGAGATGATAGCCGTGCATGGAGAGATAGTTTTCCACGGATTCGATCATGGTGGCGAAGAATTTATTGGAGATATCGGGCACAATAAAGCCCACCGTCTTCTTTTTTCCGGTGCGGAAGCTCCGGGCGGAGGCGTCCGGCGTGTAGCCCAGCTCCGCGATGGCACTGTACACCTTCTCCTTGGTCTCACTGGAGACGTAGCGGGTGTTGTTGATGGTGTGGGAAACGGTGGCGGTGGAGACCCCCGCCAGCTTGGCCACGTCGCTGATGGTCACTTTCATGATTTAAACCCTCTTGCGCAATGTGTTTTATTGGCAGATTCCATTTGCGTAATCAATTAACTTCCTCAGTATATGCCACCATACTCCCCGCGTCAAGTGCTTTCCGACGGCTTTCTCGCAATTTTATGGAAAAGGTGTCCTTTTTTTATCCATAATTCACAACATACCCTTAATATTGTTATAAGAAATGCCAGTTGTCAGAACAAAACCCGTGTGATATCATGCTGATATAAACGATTAGGCAAAACGTTTGCGCAAACGTTTTGGCGGTGTGATCCAGAACCGCCGTACAATTTGAAAGGAGTCTAACGACTATGAACACCAAAATCGGCATCAATGGCTTTGGCCGTATCGGCCGCCTGGTCTTCCGCGCTGCTCTCAACCGTGACGATGTGGAGGTTGTGGGCCTCAACGATCCCTTTATGAACCCCGAGTACATGGCTTATATGCTCAAGTACGACAGCGTCCACGGCAAGTTCCCCGGTGAGGTCTCCTCCGAGGACGGCGCTCTGGTGGTCAATGGCAAGAAGTACCCCGTCTTCACCGCCATGGAGGTCAAGGACATTCCCTGGGCCAGCGTGGGTGCCGAGTATATCTGCGAGTGCACCGGCAAGCACCTGACCAAGGAGCTGTGCCAGGGCCACATCGACGCCGGCGCCAAGCACGTTATCATGGGCGCTCCCTCCAAGGATGACACCCCCATGTTCGTCATGGGCGTCAACAACACCAAGTACACCTCTGACATGACCTTCGTGTCCAACGCCTCCTGCACCACCAACTGCCTGGCTCCCATCGCCAAGGTCCTCAACGACAACTTCGGCATCGTGGAAGGCCTGATGACCACCGTGCACTCCGTCACCCCCACCCAGAAGCTGCTGGACGGCGCTTCCCTGAAGGATTGGCGCGGCGGCCGTGCTGCTACCGGCAACATCATCCCCTCCTCCACCGGCGCCGCCAAGGCTGTGGGCAAGGTCATCCCCGAGCTCAACGGCAAGCTCACCGGCATGTCCATGCGCGTCCCCACCCTGGATGTCTCCGTGGTGGATCTGACCGCCAAGCTGGAAAAGCCCGCCACCTATGAGCAGATCTGCGAGGCCATGAAGGCCGCTTCCGAGGGCGAGCTGAAGGGCGTTCTGGGCTACACCGACGAGGATGTTGTTTCCTCCGACTTCCTGGGCGATCCCCGCACCTCCATTTTCGACAAGAAGGCCGGCATTGCCCTCACCGACACCTTCGTGAAGGTGGTCTCCTGGTACGACAACGAGTGCGGCTACTCCAACAAGATGGTGGATCTGATCCGCTACATGTCCTCTGTGGACCACAAGTAATTTTCCCCGCATCTTCCGCCCCGGGCCCTTTGGCCCGGGGCTTTTTTGCACCTTTTGCCGGAACGGGCGCCGCCGGGCAGCAAAAAAGCGCCGGTTGCCCGGCGCGGCCTCCCATGTACAGCACAACCCCCCGCTCGCTCCAACGACGAACGGGGGGCCTACTCCTGGATCGGATTTTCCAATACTTTTACCTCTTGCTTTCTTTGACTACCGCTGGATCCCAGTCATGCTTGGGGAAATCAATCAGGAAACTCGGGGAAACTCAGGTATTTGCCAATCCTTAAAACATCGGTTACACGCAGATTCTTGCTCTGGTCTTTACCAAAACTTCTCTCGTGTGGCTCATCATAGTGAGGTGTGTTTCGTTTTTGGGTTCTTCCGGAGTTCGCGCGGTTTTAATGTGGACTGGTTTCCATACGGCGCTGGGATGAGGATGAATTTGAACCTCTGAGCTTCTTAGCCCATTGGACTCACTCCCTTCCTGTGTCTACAATGTACAATACTTTTCTGAAAATGTCAAGTGTATTTGTGCAATTTTACATTTTTCATAAATGCAAATCGATTGCCGTCAGCAAGGTGCACAAATGTGTGGCCGAGTGTACCCTCACCCCTCCAGCTGCCGCAAAAAGGCCGCTGCACAAAGCCCCGGATCCTCCCGGAACGCCGCCCTCAGGGCCTCGAGATTCTCCTCGCTGTGCTCGATCTCGCAGCTCAGGCGGCGCACCGCCTCGGGAAAGCCGCATACTCCCGCCAGGCGCTGGGCGGTGAGTACCATCAGCACACACAGCTGCGCCCGGCCCAGCAGGTCCCCGTCGTTCACCGTCTTGAGAAGATAGCGGAAGGCAAAGTATGCCCCCACCCGCTCCAGCAGCGCCTCCGGCACCGCCGCCCGGGGGGCGTCCTCTCCCCGGCGCAGGAGGTCCCGCCAGTCACCGTCCAGGGCCTCCAGGCCGGAGAGCACCTCCAGGGCGTGGGGAAAGAGCCCCGGCCCGGCGGGGACTTCCACCTCCGGCGCCTCCCACTGCGCCGCCAGGTCCGCCAGCTCCTCCCCCCGGTCGGCATCCAGAACCGCCTGTGCCTCCAGGGCCAGCAGCAAAAACCGCTCCATCCGCGCCTCCAGCGGCCGCTGCCGCGCCTCCAGTTCCCGGAGCATCCGGTCCCGGAGAGGCACCAGCCCCGCAAGCCATGGGTCCCCGGGCTCTCCCGCCTCCGCCGTCTGCCGCTCCGGGAAGGTCAGGGGAGCCTCACTCCCCAGCAGCAGCTCCAGGGCCGCCGGGCAGGAGGCGCTGAGACTCACCTCCCGGAAGGGGCCGTAGTCCTCAACAAAGCGGGGATGGGCCCGGCAGGTGACGGAGGTGGCCTCCGGCCCCAGCTGCCGGTGGATCTCGCACAGGTTCTCCCCGTCCAGAAAGGGGCAGCGGCCGCCGGAGAGGGGGAAGCAGACATCTCCGTCTTCGTCCACCGCCATGGCGGCGCGGAGCTTCTCCCCCAGAGGGCCGGGAACTTTTCCATAAAGGCGGGCGGTCTCCTCATCAATGACCACCTCCCACTTTTCGCAGCAGGTGTGGGGGCACGCTCCCGCCAGGCAGCGGAACGCCCCGTAATAATCCGGTTCCCGGACACGCATGATCCTCTCTCCTCTCAGTCTGTCAGTTCTTCGGGGCGCAGCAGGTGGAAGTGGTTCTTCCGGAAGGTCAGCACCCCCTCGTCCCGGAGCTTGCCCAGGGCGGCGGACATGGCGCTGCGGTCCACCGCCAGAAAATCCGCCAGCTGTTGGCGGTCCAGGGGAATGTCGAACTCCGGCGTCCCCGCCGCCAGGGCCGCGGCGGAGAGATAGCTCAGGAGCTTGTCCCGGGTGGTGCGCCGGGCCATGTGCCCCATCTTCCGGGTGAGGGCCAGGTTCTTCCCCGCCAGCAGCGCCGTGAGATTTTCCGTCAGCCGGGCGTGGAAAGTACAGGCGTTGGAGCAGCCGGAGAGGGCCCGGCGAGCGTCAAGAAACAGCACCTCCGTCTCCTCCGCGGCCAGGACCGTCACCTCCAGAGGCTCCCCGGCCAGCGCGTAGGACTCGGCAAAGACATCCCCAGGCCCCGCCAGCCCCACGATGGTGCGGCTGCCCCAGAAGTCCTCCTTTACCACGTGGACGGCGCCGGAGAGCACCAGCCCCAACCGCGCCGTCCGCTCTCCCCGGCGCAGCACCGTCTCCCCCTTTCCATAGCGGCGGCGGGTGGCCTCCACGCACCCCAGCAAGGCCTCCAGTTCCTGGGGATCAATCCCCCGGAACAGGGGCGAGGGGAGCATCTCCGGTACGATTTCCAAAAAAATTCCCCCTTTCGTTGGAAATCCAACATACTTTTTATCCTGATTGTACGATACTATCCACAACAAAGCAAGAACAACGTTTGAAACGGAAAAAAGGAGAAACACTATGATTCGGAGGATCATTGAAATCGACCGGGAAAAGTGCAACGGCTGCGGCGCCTGCGCGGCGGCCTGCCACGAGGGTGCCATCGGCATGGTGGACGGCAAGGCCCAGCTGCTGCGGGACGACTACTGCGACGGCCTGGGAGACTGCCTGCCCACCTGCCCCACCGGCGCCATCACCTTTGTGGAGCGGGAAGCGGCCGCCTATGACGAGGCGGCGGTAAAGGCCCGGCAGGCCGCCCAGGCTGCTCCCCTGCCCTGCGGCTGCCCCGGCAGCGCCGCTGCGGTGCTGCGGGGAGGAGAGAGCTGCTGCGACGCGGCCCCGGCTGTCGCTCCTGCAGCGGCAGGCCCGGTGTCGGAGCTGCGCCAGTGGCCGGTACAGCTCAAACTCCTGCCGGTGGAGGCCCCCTACTACAACGGGGCAAAGCTCCTGGTGGCGGCGGACTGCACCGCTTTCTCCCGGGCGGACTTCCATGAGCGGTTCATGCGGGGCCGCATCACCGTCATCGGCTGTCCCAAGCTGGATGAGGGGGACTACACGGAGAAGCTCACGGAGATCCTCCGCCGCAACGACATCCGGGAGGTCACCGTGGTGCGCATGGAGGTGCCCTGCTGCGGCGGCATCCAGCGCGCCGTGGAAAACGCCCTGCGGGCAAGCGGCAAGTTCCTTCCCTGGCAGGTAGTGACCCTGGGCCGGGACGGAACCATTCTGGACTGAGTGAATTTTGAATCTGAAAGGAGATCTTGCTATGAACGCCATTGTCAACGATACCTGCATCGGCTGCGGCCTGTGCGCCGGCACCTGCCCCCTGGTCTTCACCATGGGAGACGACGGCCTGGCCCACGGCGGCGAAGTGCCCGCCAACCAGGAGGGTGCCGCACAGGAGGCCCGGGACGGCTGCCCCGTCTCCGCCATCTCCCTGGAGGAGTGAGCCTATCACCTCATCAGCGCCCCGGAGCGTTCTGCTCCGGGGCGCTGATTTTTCACGTATTGTCCCGGCTGATGGGCTCCCGCAGCAAAAGGCGCCGCAGGGCCTTGCCGTTGAAGGGGATCAGGGGGTAGAGGTATCCCCGGCCCACGATGGGTTTTGTAGTGGCCAGCAGCACCAGGATCCCCAAAAAGCCCAGCACGAACCCCCACACGTCAAAGAGGGCGGTGATGATCAGCAGCGCCACCCGCAGCAGCTTGAAGGCGTATCCCAGCTCGTAGCTGGGCTGGGCAAAGCCGGCGATGGAGACGAAGGCCATATACACCAGCACCTCCGGCCCCAGCCACTTGGCCTGGACGGCGAAGTCTCCCAGAATCAGGGCGCCCAGCAGGGAGAAGGAGTTGGACAGGGCGTCGGGGGTGTTGAGAGAGGCCAGCTTCAGCACGTCGATGAGGAACTCCACCACCAGCAGCTGCCAGAGAAGGGGCAGCGATGCCGGCTCCGGCGGGGAGAGGAAGTCCAGCCACTCCGGCAGCCGGTCCGGGGAGCTGACCATCAGGTACCAGGCAGGGGTGATGAGCAGGGAGATCACAAACACCACCACCCGCAAAATCCGCAGGTACGTGCCGATGATGGGAGGAAAATAGTAGTCGTTGACCTCCTGGGTGAAGTCAAAAAAGGAGGTGGGCAGCAGCATGGCAGAGGGAGAAGTGTCCACCATCACCACCACGGATCCCTCCATGATGCAGGCGGCGGCGGTGTCCGGCCGCTCCGTGTAGCGGGCCTTGGGAAAGGGGTTGTACCACTGCTTGGGGCGGATGGCCTCCGCCAGGCTCTCCTGCCCCATGGACAACGCGTGGAGGTCGATGCCCTCCAGCTTCTGACGGATCTGCTCCAGGAGCTTGGGATCAGCCCGGTCATTGAGGTAGCAGAGCACGATATCCGTCTTGGAGCGCCCTCCCGCCCGGTGGGGCTCCATGGTCAGGTGGGGATCCCGGATGCGGCGGCGCAGCAGCGCAAGATTCGGTACCAGCGCCTCCACAAAGCCCTCGTGGGCCCCCCGGAGCACCCGGCCGTCGGCGGGCTCCTCCACCCCCCGGCCCGGGTAGTTCTTGGCATCCATCATGGCGGCGCCGCTGACGCCTTCGATCAAAAGGAGGCTCTTGCCCAAAAGCACCGAGGTGACGATGTCGTCCCGGTCGAAGCTCACGTCCGCCTCCATGAAGGTAACGCACCCGTCCACGAACTGCTGCATCTCGGTAATGTCCGCCACCGCCTGGGGCGGCAGGGACAGCCAGAAGGCCCCCATCCGCTCCAGCACCGCGTCGCCGCCGAAGCCGTCGATGACCCAGATGCGCCCCCGGCGGCCTCCGATGCGCAGGTCCCGGCTCACGATGTCGCAGCTGCGGTTCACCCCCAGCACATCGTCAAACCAGCGGACGTTTTCGGTATAGTCGTTGGAAATTTGTTCCATGGGCATCCTCCCCTCTGTTTCCAGGGTAGTATGCGCCGTTTTCCACAGTCTATCCCCCAAAGAGAGCAAAGGACCGGAGCCGCAGCTCCGGTCCTGGTATTTCCTTATGCTTTCACCGGCGGGAAGGTCAGGGTAAAGGTACTGCCCCGGCCAGGTTCGCTCTCCAGCTCCACCCGGGCCCCCAGATAGGCGGCGCCGTGCTTGACGATGGAGAGGCCCAGTCCCGTGCCGCCGCTGGAGTGGCTCTTGTCCACCCGGTAGAACCGCTCGAACACCCGGCTCTGGGCGTCCCGGGGGATGCCGATGCCGGTGTCCGCCACGGCCACCCGGGCCCCTTGGGGCGTGTTCTCCACGGTGACAGTGACGCTGCCTCCCTGGCGGTTGTAGGCCACGGCGTTGTCGCAGAGGTTGTAGACCACTTCCTCCACGATCTGGGGCACACCCCGGGCCAGGGCCGTCTCACCCCGGAGCTCCAGCGTGACGTCCTTGCGCTTTGCGGCATCGGCGAGCTGCTCCAGCACCCGTCCGGCAAGCTGGTGGAGATCCACCGTCTCCCAGGTGCCGGTGGGGCCTCCCTCGTCCAGGCGGGAGAGCTTGATGATGTCGTTCACCAATCCGATGAGCCGCTCCGTCTCCCGGCGGATGTTGCCGGCAAAGTGGGGAATGTCCACCGGCTGGACCATGTTGTTCTCCAGGATCTCCGCCGTGCCCAGGATGGAGGTCAGGGGCGTTTTCAGCTCGTGGGAGACGTTGGCGGTAAACTCCCGGCGCAGCGCCTCCCGCTGCTCCTTCTCCGTCACGTCCAGGATCACCAGCACGGCGCCGGTGACACGACCGTCCCGCTCCACGGGATTGGCCAGCACCCGGCGGCACTCATCGTCCCGCTCCAGCAGCTCCTCGCAGCGGCGGCCCGCCAGGGCCTCCTCCACGCAGCGGCGGAAGCCCGCCTCCCGGTTGAGCTCCAGGGCACTGGCGCCCTCCTCTCCCGGCTGTCGGGCCCGCAGCAGCCGCACCGCTGCGGAGTTGTAGCTGAGGACCCGGGTCTCCGGGTCGATGACCAGGAAGCCCTCGCTCATGTTCTCGGTGATGGCGGTGAACTCCTGCTGGCGGCGGCGCAGATCCAGCATCTGCTGGTGGATCTGGCGGCGCTGGCTGCGCAGCTTGGTGAGCAGGGGCGCAAGCTCCTCATAGGTGTCCGCCCCGGAGGGGTCGTTGGGATCGATGGCGTTGATGGGGCGCACGATTTTCTTTGCCACCGCAGAGGAAAGCACCAGCGCCAGCACCAGTACCAGCAAAACCATCACCGCCACCGGCTGGAGCACCTGTACCACCAGCGTCCAGGCGGAGTACTGAGTATCCGACAGGCGCAGCACCGTCCCGTCGGTGAGGCGCAGCGCATAATAGATGGTCTGCTGGGCCAGGGTGTCGGAATAGCGCACCGCCCAGCCCTTACCCAGCTGCAGCGCCTCCCGGATCTCCTCTCTTTGGGCGTGGTTGTCCAGGTCGTCGGCAGGCTCGGTGTTGTCATAGAGGACGGTACCGTCGCCGTCCACCCAGGTGACCCGGTCATTCCCGGGCAGTCCCGATTCCAGATAGGCCTCGCCGTCCAGCTCCACGCCCCGGGCGGCATACTCCGTCCGCACGGCCAGTTCGTTGAGCACCCGATCCTGGAAATACCCATAGAGCACCCCGGTGATGAGCACCAGGCTCGCCAGCAGCACCGCCATGGATACCGCCAGGATGGAGCGAAAGATCTGTTTTGTCATATTCCCGCTCCCCCGTCAGCTCTCTGCGGCGATCTTGTAGCCGTAGCCCCGGACCGTCTCGATGTACGCCCCTGCAGGGCCCAGCTTCTGGCGCAGCGTCCGGATATGGACGTCCACGGTGCGGCTCTCCCCGGTATAGGCGTAGCCCCACACCTGCTCCAAAAGCTGCTCCCGGGAGAACACCTGCCCCCGGTGCGCCAGCAGCAGCCGCAGCACCTCGAATTCCTTCTGGGTGAGGCTCACCGCCTCCCCGGAGACGTGGACGGTGTGTCGGCCGGGATCCACCTCCAGCACGCCGCAGCGGTAGCGGACCTCCTGGGTGTCCCGGTGTGTCCGGCGCAGCTGCACCCGGATGCGGGAAAGGAGCTCCAGCATGCCGAAGGGCTTGGCCACATAGTCGTCGGCGCCGCTGTCCAGCCCCACCACCTTGTCGTACTCGGTGCCCTTGGCAGTGAGCATGATGACGGGGACGGCGGCGGTGCGCCCGTCCTGACGGAGCTTTTTCAAAACGGTGAGGCCGTCCTCCTCCGGCAGCATGATGTCCAGCAGCACCAGCTCCGGCACTTCCTCCTCCACCGCCTTCCAGAACTCCGAGGGCAGCGGGAAGCCCCGGGCGGGCAGGCCCTGGCTGTTGAGGGTATAGATGACGAAATCCCGGATGCTGCCGTCATCCTCCAGTAAATAGATCATTGGCTCTTCCTCCTACCGCCGCCTCAGATCAGCGGCTGCTCATTGATCATGAGCTTGAATTGCAGGCCCAGCGTCTCCGCGGCCTTGCGGCAAAGGAGCATCCGCCCCATGAAGATTTCAAAGTAGTCCATGACAGAGCCGTACTTGGTATCCACCCACAGCTTCAGCTTGATGAGGGTATGCTCCTCGTTGATCTTCAGCTGAGACTTCTTCACCGAGTAGTTCACCCGGTCGTGGATATCGAAGGTGGCCATGTCCCGGTTGCGCACCCGGCTGCGGCGCACGTCGGACTTGTCCGCCAGGATCAGCGCCGCCGCCACAGCGTTCACCGGCTGACCGGTGCCTTCGTCGTGGTTGCCGATGGCGGTGACGATGGTGGCGATCTCCTCCGGGTCGCAGTCCAGATTGTCCAGGATCCGGAAGGCCATGACGGCGCCGGACTGGGAGTGGTCGATGCGGTTGACCAGATTCCCGATGTCGTGGAGGAACCCGGCGATCCGGGCCACTTCCACCGTCCGCTCCGGATAGCCCAGGGTGGAGAGGATATAGGCGGCGTTCTCCGCCACCACCGTCACATGGGCAAAGCTGTGCTCCGTAAAGCCCAGGGCGATGAGCGACTCGTCCGCCCGCTGGATATAGGTGCGGATAGCCGTGTTGTTTTTCACGTCTTCATACGTGAGCATTTGAGATCCTCTCCTTTTCTTTATGGAAGCAGG
>CDZF01002417.1_pt1 | contig 12654 bp, 10 predicted proteins | sample 557591 | NCBI WGS metagenome assembly CDZF01 (sample SAMEA3182093, study PRJEB8094) | gut metagenome | biome: human; feature: gut; material: Stool; isolation source: human stools | place: Canada | collected 2012-02-04
CTCTCGAACAGGCCGCTGCCGCAGCCGACGGAGAGCACGCGCTTGCCGGCAATGTCGCCGAGTGCGGTCTGAAACAGGCGCAGCTCGCTCTGAAACAGGTTGTCGTTTTCCATAAACCAGGCATCATACTGCGCCGCATAGCCGTCAAATTTCGGTTTCATCATCAAAGGTCCTTTCTAAGTATCATTTCGTTTGCCGTAGCCGGCGGACGCGCCGCGCGGACAAAAATCAACGGTTTTTTCATTATAGCATACAAGTGTTTTGCCTGCAATCCCGCAATGTCAGGGGCGGAGTGGGAAGCGTGAAAAAGAAAAAACGGCAAATCTCTCATGAGATTTGCCGTTTTTTGTGGAAAAGGTATCGCGTTTTGATAGAATTTCCCGGAGGGGGGGTCACCTGCCCTTCAGGGGGGTCAACCGGGTCCGAGGGGGGGCACTTGCCACAGGGGGTTCAAAGTGAACGATTACTGATTTGCCTTTTCCTCCAGCGCACGGATACAGTCGGAGAGCGCATCGATTTTCCTCATGAGCATACGGAATACCTCTGCATACATTTTTGCATTCATTAATGCAGAATTCATGCTTTCCTGATCTGTCATGCTAAGACGGATGGCGTCATCGCCAGCATAGCCATAAGCAGTCATCAGCCGCCCCTGAGCTATAACAACTGCCATATCGTTCAATGAAAAGCTCTCTTGGTGGCCCAGCGCAGCATAAAGCTGCTTGATGACCTGCACCTGAGTAGAGTATTGCGTTCCGGGATTTCTAAAACGTAGCATTCTTTCACCACTCTCAAATGTAGATAGTCATATTATGCTTCTTTGACCACGAAAAATCTACATTTAAAGGCCCACTTCGCAGGGGGCAATGTTGAATTTATCAGGTTCTCGCAGTATAATGACCACAGAAAACAATAAGTGGGTGAAAGCAATATGGCCGACGAAAAGAAAGTATGGGGAATTCACACACAGGATGATAGCCTTTTCCTACAAGGCAATGTGATTGCAATCGGATGGAAAGAGATGGGAGATTTATCTGTTCTCGCTCCAGACCGTGAATCGTTTAGAGACAAGTACCTTGCTGTGTTCCCTGATGCAAAAAAGGGCAGCGTTGCGACCAGTTCAGGTATGCTTTTCCGCTTTGTGCATGAGATGCAAATTGGTGATTACGTTGTATTCCCGTCAAAGACTGACAGAATGGTGAACATAGGTGTCGTGGAAAGCGAGTACCAGTATTCACCAGATGCAATAGAGTACAAACAGCAACGTAGTGTTAAGTGGATAAAACACCTGCCGCGCATGTCGTTTTCTCAGGGGGCTCTTTATGAGATCGGATCATTCATGTCACTTTTCACCGTGAAAAACTACGCGGATGAGTTTCTTTCTGCACTCGACAAGGGATTTAAAAAGAGCCTTCCAGGGGAAGATGAGAGCGTTGGTCCTACCGCAGAAGAAATAATCGAGAACACAAAGGATTTCATTCTCAAGGAAATCAGCCGCCAGCTAAAAGGGTATGATCTTGAAGAGTTTGTAGCGGATTTGCTACAGGCAATGGGTTATAGGACCACGGTTTCTCCCCATGGTGGGGATAGTGGAATCGACATCACTGCCTATAAAGATGAACTCCCGCCTCGAATCCTTGTCCAAGTTAAGAGTCAGGATGGGGATATAAAGGAAACCACCATTCAGTCTCTCAAGGGTGCAATGCACGAAGGCGACTATGGCCTATTCGTCACGCTTTCCAATTATACAAAAAACGCAAAGAAATACCTCGAAAACACACCTATCATCCGGGGAATTAATGGGATGGAGCTGGTGGAACTCGTGTTGAAATACTATGGTCAGCTCAGTGAGAAGTATCAGAAAATGATCCCGTTAAAGATGGTTTACATACCTGTGACAAGAGAGCAGGAAGAATAAGGAGCCGCGATATGCATCCTCTTTCAAGGCAATTCGCAGAATACTGCGAAAGCCACTTTAATCTCGAACATCATGTGAATCGCAATTACCAATCGCTTCCAATATGTATTATTGATTGTGTATACTCACTTCGAGCAAAATATGAAGCAATAACTCTACCCATAGTACAGCGTTATGCCGATGCTTTTATGGCCGGGGACAAATACGCCGCAGGGGATACCACATCTGCGCTGGTTGAACGAATAGAGCAATGCGGGGGGCCTCGTTTCTTTGCCGAAAGAGTTATAAAGAATCATCAGAAATTGGGGCGTTCTCTGGTGCCTAAAGAGGATGCGGTATATCAATTGGCCCGGTATTTGAAACTACTACAAATTGAGACAATCGAAGACTTCCGCGAGTTTGAGTCTCCTGAGCTGCTGGAAACTGTTATTCGTGCAGTTAAAGGGCTCTCAGATGCCGGGGTGAATTACCTGTTTATGCTTGCAGGAGATCCAAATAGGGTAAAGCCGGATGTTCACATTCATCATAGCATTGTCGACGCGTGCGGTATGGATGTCTCAAATGAAGAGTGCCAGATTCTATTCACCGAGGCAGTTGAATTACTAAAAGGCGCGCATCAGAGGTTGACGGTGGCAGATCTTGATAATACGATCTGGCGTTTCTACTCAAAAGCGAGCTTTTAAACCTCAAATTGAACGATTACCCTCTGTGAGAACGATACCCCTCAAATTGAACAATACCCCTCTGTGAGAACGATTTGTCCGGGAAGGGGTGCCGGGAACACCTGAAAAAGCAAAAACGCCGCTGCGGAAATGGCTCCGTAGCGGCTGCTTTTTTATTGCCGGTTACCGAAAAAGCCCTGAAATCAAGGGCTTTCGGGCAAAGAGAAAAGGTAGGCAATTTCTATCAAAATTACCTACCTTTTGTGGCGGAGAAGGAGGGATTCGAACCCTCGATACCCTTGTGGGGTATACACGATTTCCAATCGTGCGCGCTCGACCAGGCTACGCGACTTCTCCACGTTCTGTTCGGGTTGCTTACATTTTAAGTTGTCAGCTTGCACATTATAATCAAGATTCGTCATAAAGTCAAGTACCATTTTGAAAGAAACGCATTTTTTGCGCGTATTTGTCTCAGCCCAGCAGACAGGCGAGCAGGTTTCGCACGGCTTGGGCGTGGCAGCGGTCCTGCTGCGCCATGGCGGCCAGCGTTTGGTGCAGCGGGGACGGCGCGGTGTTCGCCGCCGCGTCGAGCCGCTCCGCCAGCTTAAGCTCCTGCGTATAGACGCAGCGCAGATCCTGCGCGGCCGTGCCCAGACGCGGGCAGGCGGCGGGCGGGACGCAGCGCTCGCCCGTGCGCAGAAAATACTCCACCTGCAGCTCCTTCTGATGTGCCCGCTCCTGCGCCGCGATGCCGAGCAGCTGCTGCCGCCCGGTGCGGATGCGCTGCGAGAGCGCTGTGTAAAACGCAGCCCCGGCCGCCTTGGCGCGGATGCACTCGGCGAGCAGATCGGTCAGCGTGTCGGCTTCCGGCGGCGTGGTCACGGGCGCGTCCATGCTGCCCGCTACACGCTGCCAGACGCGCTGAAATGTGCGGTTGTCAAGAAAAACGGAATCCTGCATCGTCCATACCTCCACATCATGCTATGACCCGGCTTGCAAAAACGTGCAAAGTGTGCCATAATCACGGCAGAGATCAGGCATCGGAGGCGACCATTATGGCTCGATTTTTCATAGCAGGTACGAATTTCCCGAATGGCCGGGCGATCATCCGCGGCCGCGACGCCGACCACATCCGCGTGCTGCGTCTGCGCGCGGGCGACGACATTGTCATCTGCGACGGCGCGGGGCGCGACTATAAGTGCCGCCTGGTACAGACGCTGGAGCACGAGGCCGAGGCCGAGGTCATCGAGGTCGTGCCGTGCAAGGCAGAGCCTACTGTGCGCTCGACGGTGTTTGCCGGCCTGCCGAAGGGGGAGCGCAGCGACTTTCTCGTGCAGAAGTGCACGGAGGCGGGCGCCGCCGAGATCGTGTTTTTCTCCTGCACACGCTGTGTGGCCAAGGCGGTGAACATGGAAAAGAAGCTCGAGCGCTGGCAGCGCATCGCCGAGGAGGCGGCCAAGCAGTCCGGCCGCGGCATCATCCCGCAGGTGCGCTATGAGGCGGACTTCGTCGCTGTGCTCAACGACGCGCTGCACACCGATCTGCCGCTGTTCATGTACGAGACCGGCGAGCGCGAGACGATCCGCGACGCGATCGAGCACACGGCGTCCCCGATCGCATCGGCGGCCATCATCACGGGGCCGGAGGGCGGCTTTGCCGAGTTCGAGGCCGACATGGCCCGCAAGCTCGGCATGCACATCTGCTCCATGGGCGAGCGCATCCTGCGGTGCGAGACGGCTCCGGTCGTCGCGCTCACGGCGCTGATGTACGGCACCGGCAATTTGTAAACTTTTTTTGAAGTTGGGGCTTGACAAGCCCTGCGTGTGTATGTAATAATACTCGACGCAATCAAATAAATATCCGTCGAAACCTCAAGGATCGGCCCGGCCGAGACTGGAGGCGGAGGAACTCTGGAGAATCCCGCATGAAAGCGGGTGCCGAAGGTGCAAGGCGAAAGCCGAATCTCTCAGGCAAAAGGACAGAGCGAGTGCCCGATGTGTGCGGGCGTTCAAGCGCTGTTTGTTCTCTGGAGCTGCTGGTCAAAACGACCGGCAGCTTTTTGCTTTGCAAAAATTCAATGCAGAGGGAGAAACAACATGGATACCTTACTCAAAATCGTGCAGACCATCAACATGTACCTGTCAGACTATGTGCTGATCATCCTGCTCCTCGGCGCGGGTCTGTATTTCACCATCCGCACGCGGTTCGTGCAGGTGCGCTGCTTCGGCGAGGGCTGGCGGCGCTTCTTCGGCGAGTTCAGTCTCAACGGCGAGAAGCACAAATCCGGCATGAGCTCGTTCCAGGCACTGGCGACGGCCGTCGCGGCGCAGGTCGGCACCGGCAACATCGTCGGCGCCTGCGGCGCGATCCTCATCGGCGGCCCCGGCGCGATCTTCTGGATGTGGATCATCGCGTTTTTCGGCATGGCGACGATCTATGCCGAGGCGGTGCTCGCGCAGGAGACCCGCGTGGTCGAGCCGGACGGCACGGTCCTCGGCGGCCCGGTGTACTACATCAAGCGCGCATTCCCGAACGGCTTCGGCAAGTTCCTGGCTGGTTTCTTCGCGGTCGCGATCATTCTGGCGCTCGGCTTCATGGGCTCCATGGTGCAGTCCAACTCCATTGGTGAGGCGTGCCAGAACGCATTCCATATTCCGAGCTGGGTCATGGGCCTGATCGTTTCCGCCATCGCGGCGTTTATCTTCATCGGCGGCGTGCAGCGCATCGCCTCCGTCACGGAGAAGATCGTGCCGGTCATGGCCTGCCTGTATCTGGTCGGCGGCCTGATCGTGCTCTTTGCCCGCATCCGCTACGTGCCGGAGACCTTCGGCATGATCTTCAAGTACGCCTTCGTGCCGCAGTCCATCATCGGCGGCGGCATCGGCTACGCACTCAAGACGGCCATCAGCCAGGGCGCCAAGCGCGGCCTGTTCTCGAACGAGGCCGGTATGGGCTCCACGCCGCACGCGCATGCGCTGGCCAACGTCAAGAGCCCGCACGAGCAGGGCACGGTCGCAATGATCGGCGTGTTCATCGACACGTTCGTCGTCCTGACCATGACGGCGCTCGTCGTCATTTCCACGCTCTACGCCGGCAACGGCCCGCTGGCCCACGGCGCGGTCGACGGCATCTCCAAGACGAACATGGCGCAGCTCGCGTTCTCGAGCGTGTTCGGTGATACGCTCGGCAATGCGTTCGTGGCTATCTGCCTGCTGTTTTTCGCGTTCTCGACGATCGTCGGCTGGAACCTCTTCGGCCGCATCAATGTCAATTATCTCTTCGGCAAGAAGGCAAACCTTGCCTACTCCATCATCGCCATCATCTTCATCTTCCTCGGCTCCTGCCTGTCCAATGATCTGGTCTGGGAGCTGACGGATATGTTCAACCAGCTCATGGTGCTGCCGAACATGATTGCGCTCGTTGCGCTCTCCGGCATCGTTGCTGTGGCCGCACGCAAGCGCAGCGACGAGCACGAACTGCGCAAGTAACATCCCAACAGAAAAACCGCCCTGCACCGATCGGTGCAGGGCGGTTTTTGCATGTTCGCTTATTTGCAGCGGCGCAGCACCTCGAGCGTGTAGCGCCAGACGCGCTGCACGGAGGCAATGTGCATCCGCTCGCGGCAGGTGTGGATCTCCGTCAGATCCGGGCCGAAGGACACGCAGTCGAGCCCTGGCAGCTTCCCGGCAAACAGTCCGCACTCGACGCCGGCATGGATGGCTTCCACCTTCGGGTCGCGGCCGTACTGTTCGCGGAAGACCGCGACCATGCGCTCGCGCAGAGGCGAGTCCTTGCGGTATTCCCACGCGGGGTAGTCGCCCGAGACGGCCACTGTGCCGCCGAGCTGCGCCATCAGGCAGCGCAGGCGTGCGACGAGCATCTCCTTTTGCGTGGACACGCTGCTGCGCACGCAGAACGACGCCTGCACGGTGTCCGCATCCGTCGTCAGGATGCCGAGGTTCAGCGACGTCTGCACGAGACCCGGAATGTCCCGGCTCATGGCCTGAATGCCGTTTGGCAGGCAGCAGAGCATGCACACGGCGCGCTGCGTGGACGCCTCGTCCATCGGCGGCTGCTGCGCCTGGGCTGCGTCAACGCGCACGGACACATCCGGGTCGGCGGCCGCGTATTCGTGCCGGAGCGCGGCGTCCATGTCCGCGATCGCCGCCTGCGCGGCGGCTGCATCGGCCACGGCGATGACGGCCCGGCTCTCGCGCGGAATGGCGTTATCCTTCAGGCCGCCGGCGACGGAGACGAGCCGCAGCGGCGTGCGCGCGCCGACGGCGTACAGCACGCGGCCCATGAGGAGGTTTGCGTTGCCGCGGCCCTTGTCGATCTCTGCGCCCGAGTGGCCGCCGAGCAGACCGCCGACCGTCACGGTCAGCGCTGTGCCGGAAAACGGCGCGCGCGTGACCGGCAGCGTGCACACGGACACGTAGCCGCCGGCGCAGCTGACGGTGAGCACGCCCTCGTCCTCGGAGTCGAGGTTGAGCATCGTGCGCCCCTTCAGCACGGAGGCGTCCAGTGCGGCTGCGCCGAGCATGCCGGTCTCCTCATCGACGGTGATGACGACCTCGAGCGGGGGGTGGGGGATGTCGTCCGCAGCCAGGATCGCCAGCGCCATGGCCACGGCGATGCCGTCGTCCCCGCCGAGCGTTGTGCCGCGTGCGCCGATCGTATCGCCGTCCACGAAGAGGTCGAGCCCCTCGCGGGCCATGTCCTTCGTGCAGTCCGGCGCAGTCTCGCAGACCATGTCCATGTGCCCCTGCAGGATGACCGGGGCGGCGGATTCATACCCCGGCGTGCCAGGCGCGAAGATGATGACATTGTTGTGCGCGTCCTGAATGCAGCGCAGCTGATGTTCGGCTGCGAAGCGAACAAGGTAATCGCTGATGGCTTTCGTGTTGCCGGAGCCGTGTGGGATGGCGCACAGCTGCTCAAAACAGGAAAAGACAGCGCGCGGCTCCAGATGATCGAGAATCGGCATGACAAATCTCCTTTGCTGGTGAAATGGACCCGGCGGACACGCTGCTGTGCCCGCCGGGGATGGTTACGATTCGGCCGGGATCTGCACCCGGGACAGGGAGGCGCGGATGTTGCCGGTGAACAGCAGACTCAGGCGGCGGATCTGCGCCTCGAGATCCTCTTTCATCCCGTTTTCGAGCCATTCGTAGAAAATGTCCGTGATGCCGAAGCGGTAGAGGTCGCACACGAGCTTTTTGTCCGCCTCGCTCACGCGCAAGCCGTGGGCCTGTGCCTCCACATAGCTGCGCATCATTTCCCCGGAAATGCGGTCCACATGCTTTTCCAGCTCCAGACGGTGCGAGGAGGTGTAGATGTGGTACACGGCGCGCTTGTGCTCGCGCGCGAAGCGGGAGGCGGTGATCATACATTCCTCCCAACTGCCGGTGGCCTCAAATTCATCGAGCGCGCGCTCGGTCTCGCGGTGGAGGATGGTATCGAGCAGCTCGTACAGATCGGAGTAATGGTAGTAAAACGTCCGGCGCGTGATCTGGCATTCTTCCACGAGCTGCGTTACGGTGATCTTGTCAAACGGCTGCTCGGACAGCAGCTTCAGGAACGCATCCTGGATGGCGGCTTCAGTCAAATGTGCCAAGCGGGATCCCACCTTTCTGGTCGTGCGGCGCGGTCATTGCGCGGCCGGTTGTGTGTCCTGTGCGGGGAGATATTCGATGTGCGCATAGCTGTGCCGCCGGGCGACGGTATCGCACATGAATGTATAGACTTTTTGATGCAGGGCCCGGCGGGCGCTGCGCGGCGGCAGGGATGCGTCCGGGTAGACCGGCTCGCCGACAACGACGGTGATGCACGGCGGCAGAAACCGCAGCAGCTTCCGCTGCCGGTAGACGACCACCACGCCGACGGCGGGCACCTGCTCGCGCACCGGATAGGTAAACGCTGTGTCCGGGAACGGGCGGATACCATTATAATATGGCCAGATGTGCGCCTCCGGGTAGATCATGACGGCCTGGCGGCGCTCGAGCCGCCGGTGGATCGCGGCCAGAAACTGCCGCGTGCCGTCGATCGTGTCGGCCAGCGGGACGGCCCCGAGCATCTGCACGATGTTGCGCACGCCCGGAATGGAGACTGTGTCCGCCGCAGTGACGATGTTTGCGCGGCGCGGGAACGCCAGCAGCGTCGGGATGAAGGCATCCGCCAGCGTGTTCGTGTGGTTGCCGTAGAGAAAATAGCCGCCGGGCAGCTCGCGCAGCACTTTGCGGTTTTCGATCCGCAGGCCGAAAACGAGCTTGCAGTACAAAAACAGAAACGGCGTCATGATCAGCCGGTAGACGACGAATGCGAGCGCCTGCCAGACCGGGCTGGGGTGCTCATAAGGAAAGTCGGCGCCGATCGGCTTCGGCCGGATGTGCCCGTTCGTCGGCGCGAAGTCGTCGTGCAGCGGGTCGTGATAATAGATGGTCTTGCGGCTCATGTCGGCTCACCGCGCAGGGCGACGGCGTCAAAGAGCATCTGCTCCATCTGGCGCATGCAGCTCTGCTGTTCAAACTGCGTGCCGCTCTCGAGATATTTCCGGCTGTAGTCCGTGCGCTCGGCCGGGTGCTCGACCCAGTAGTCGATCTTGGCGGCCATATCCTCGGGGTCCTTATTTTTAAATAGAGATTTCTCGTCGAGCGCGAATGCCTTGGCCGCACTCTTCGGGGAGTTGGCGATGACCGGCACCAGCCCGCAGGCGATGGCCTCCAGACAGGCGATGGACTCGATCTCCACCTCGGCGGGGTGACAGTAGAGGTCGGCGCAGCGCAGCAGATTCAGCAGGTCCTGCCGTGAGAAAAACGCGATCTCCATGTCGACGCCGTATTTTTCGGCCAGATGACGGTAATGCTCTTCACGCGGCCCTTCACCGGCGAGGATCAGGTGGATCTGCTCGCGGTGGGCCGAGCGGCCGATGGCCTTGATGAGGATCTCCTGATTCTTTTCGCTCGACAGGCGGCCGGTCGAGACGATGAGGAACTTGCCTTCCAGTCCCGCCGGGCGCTTGGCCGGGCCGGGCGTGAACATGCTGTTGACGCCGTTGGAGATCACGCGGCCGTTCGTCGGGCCGACGACGGCCTCAAACGTGTCGCGGATGAACTGCGTCGGGTAATGGATGATGTCCGAATACTGATACACCATCTGGTAGCAGGCGCGGTAGACGCCGCGGTTGATCGCATCGAGATCCTTGCACAGAAAGTGCGCCGTGACGTTCTCGGCCTGGCAGTGGAAGCTGGAGGTGATGGGCTTGTTATACGCCTTGGCGATTTTCACCGCCGTGTGCGACAGCTGCAGCACGAACGTCGTGTGCACGACGTCGCAGTCGCGGATCGCGTCCTCGAGCAGGGAGCGGTCCAGGCGCGGCAGCGTCACGCCGTTGCGCTCCACGATCGGGTTGAGCAGGTAGAGGTTCAGCTCCGGTACGACGTAAAAGCACTCGTTGCCGGCCTTGTCCTGATCGGCACAGACCACGCGCACCGTGTGCCCCTGCGCGCGCAGGAAGCGGATGAGGTTCATGCAGGCAATCGTGGTGCCATTGTTTTCTTCGCCCAGAATATCACAGACAATCGTGATCGTCATGTTGTCGTATCATTCCTTGTTTTTTGAATTGGCAGGAGCGTCCCGCCGCATGATGCGACATTGCTCATTGTAACCGGAAGAAATGAGAGCCGCATGAAAAATAGAGGATAAAGATCCATTCATTTAAGAATTCAAACAAATCTCACAATATCATATCATACTTTCTCACGTGAGAAAACCTCTCATTTTCCTGAAAATGTGACGGATTTTTTGCAAGGATCGCAAAACGGACGCGCGCCCTCTTGAATTACGTTTTCGAATCGTGTATATTATTTATACCCATGTGTTCATATTTTTTGTTTTAGGAGAGCAAATTATGACAGACTATCAGAAGATGTATCAGGAAAAGCTGACGACGCCGGATAAGATTGCCCAGCAGGTGCAGTCCGGCTGGCTGCTCGGCATGGATACGGCGACCTCGCAGACACCGGCCATCATGACCGCAATCGCGGAGCGCATCCGCAACAGCGATATTACGGGCGTGAAGGTGCAGGCCCTGCTCGATGCGTACCCGTTCGAGTTTTATACCGACCCCACGCTGGCCGGCAAGATGACCGGCTACAGCTGGTTTTCCAGCAGCGCGGCGCGCAAGGCGGTCAACGCCGGCTATGCCGATATCATCCCGGCATATTACCGCGATTTCCCGACCCGCATCCGCACGGAGTACGACTATGACGCCGTGTGCGTCGAGGTCGCGCCGATGGACCGCCACGGCTACTTCAGCCTGGCGCTCAACGGTTCGTATATCGACGCCATGCTCGACAAGACCAAGCGGATCTTCCTCGAGGTCAACGACCGCCAGCCACGCGGCCTGTGCGGCTCGCTGATCCACATTTCGCAGGTCGACGCCATCGTGGAGTATAACCACGATCTGCCGGTCCTGCCGCCGGTCCAGCTCGACGAGGTGAGCAAGACGATCGGCGGCCTCATCGCCGAGCGCATTCCGGACGGCGCGTGCCTGCAGCTCGGCATCGGCGCGATCCCGGACGCGACCGGCATGGCGCTCAAGGCCAAGCACGACCTCGGCATCCACACCGAGATGTTCACCGACTCCATGGTCGAGCTCATCGAGTGTGGCGCGGTCAACAACAGCAAAAAGCAGATCCATCGCGGCAAGACCGTCACGACGTTTGCCTTCGGTTCGCAGCGCATTTATGACTATATCGACGATAACCCGGCCGTGGAGATCCTGCCGGTCGAATACGTCAACGATCCGGACGTCATCTGCCAGAACGACAACATGATCTCCATCAACGCAGCGGTCGAGGTTGACCTCTTCGGCCAGGTCTGCGCCGAGTCGGTCGGCACGAAGCACATGTCCGGCTCCGGCGGCCAGATCGACTATGTCCGCGGCGCCTGCCAGTCCCGCGGCGGCAAGAGCTTCATCGCCTTCACGTCCACGGCCAAGGGCGGCACGATCAGCAAGATCAAGTCCATCCTCACCCCGGGCGCCGTCGTTACGACGAGCAAGAACGATGTCGACTACATCGTCACCGAGTACGGCGTGGCGCATCTGCGCGGCCGCAGCCTTGGCGAGCGTGCCCGCCAGCTGATCGCCATCGCGCACCCCGACTTCCGCGACGAGCTGACCTTCGAGGCCAAAAAGCGCGGCATTATGATCTGATCCCGCAGTGCAAAGCCTGCTGTCCGTATCCCACGGACGGCAGGCTTTTTTTGTCCATACGCATTCTGTATCTGGGCGCACACAATGGTGACGTGTGTTTCATCAAGCGCTGGGAAATGTGCAAAAGTGTTACATTTGTACCGCAGTGGGGATTGTGCATTTCTCGCAGCGGCAATATAGTGTAACCATAAAAAGGGGACAGATTTCGATGCTGTCCCAAATCTATTGGAGGGATTTTTCATGAAGAAAACGTGGAGCAGAGTGCTCGCCACCGTTCTGGTTCTGGCGATGGTGCTTTGCATGCCCGGTTTCGCAGCAAGCGTTGCCGATACGACGGACTTCGAGTCCGATCGTGCGACCTCTGCTGACGAACTGACGGACGCGGATCTGCCGGAGCTCCTGTCGGCGAGCGGCAACCACTATCCGATCGTGCTGGTGCACGGCCTGTTCGGTTGGGGCGGCACGGAAGTGCTCGGCCTGAACTACTGGGGCGGCTTCAGCAGCCTGCGCGACATTCTCAACAATGCCGGCTACAAGGTCTACACCCCGTCCATCGGCCCCGTTGCCAGCAACTGGGACCGTGCCTGTGAGCTGTATGCCTACCTCGTCGGCGGCACGGTCGACTACGGCGCATACCACTCCGCCACCAACGGCCATGCGCGCTATGGCCGCACGTTCCCGGGCGTTCTGCCGGAGCTGAATAACCCCGACAGTGAGCTGAAAGTGCATCTGGTCGGCCACAGCATGGGCGGCGAGACGATCCGTATGCTCGCACAGCTGCTGGAAAACGGCGATGCCGATGAGCGCAACGCCAGCCGCGGCGGTGATATCAGCCCGCTGTTCACCGGCGAGTGCCG
>CDZF01020514.1_pt1 | contig 12635 bp, 18 predicted proteins | sample 557591 | NCBI WGS metagenome assembly CDZF01 (sample SAMEA3182093, study PRJEB8094) | gut metagenome | biome: human; feature: gut; material: Stool; isolation source: human stools | place: Canada | collected 2012-02-04
ATCATAAACAGCGGTGAGAATTCTTTTGAAGAAGGCACAAAAGTACGTGAAATTCCCCCAAAATAGGCGTAAAGATTTCAGTTTCTCTTGTAATAATTGAGTTTTCCAAGCATTAGAACTCGTTTGCAGCCCACTTCTTCACTCATTTCTTGATAGTCTGGCTCAAGGAACTTTTTTGAATATGCTTTATAGTACTTATTTCTTTGTTAACACTGTATGAAAATTATGTGTATTGCTTTATGGTACATAGGAGCTATTGGCCGGATTTACATGGATCATGATGTGCTTGATATCCGGGAACTGCTGTTCCACATTCTGGTGGACACGCTCGGCCACCTCGTGGGCCTCGCGGAGGGATTTATTTCCGTCTACGGATATCTCAAGGTCAATATACACACGATTACCGAACATCCGCGAACGCAGAAGGTCTACGCTGGCAACATCTTGCTGACCGGCAATATGCTCTGACAGCCGCTTCTCGTAGTCCTCTCCGCAGGAGGTATCCAGCATCTTGACCAGAGCATCCTTGGAAATATCGTAGGCAACTTTCACAATGAAAAGGCAGATCACAACGCTGGCCACGGAGTCCATAACAGGAAACCCCAGCATGGCGCTGCCAATACCAATGAGGGAGCCGATCGAGGAAAAGGCGTCGGAGCGGTGGTGCCAGGCATCAGCCAGAAAAGCCGCCGAGTTGATGAGTTTGGCGTAATAGCGGGTGTACCAGTACATGGCCTCTTTCCCTACGATGGAGACAATGGCTGCCACCAGAGCAATGGCACTGGGGACGGCCAGAGTTTCATACTGGCCGGAGAGGATATTCTCAATGCCCACCTTGCCCACGCCGATGCCCGTGGCCATCAGAACAAGCCCCAGAACCAGAGAGGCAACGCACTCCATACGCTCATGTCCATAGGGATGAGAGTGGTCTGCAGCCCGCTTGGATACCTTTACGCCGATCCAGGCGATCAGGGTGGTCAACACATCGGAGAAGGAGTGAATGGCGTCGGAGATCATGGCGCCGGAGTTGCCCACGATTCCTGCAAACAACTTGAACCCGGAGAGAATGACGTTTCCCACCACACTTACCAGAGACAGATTGCGGATGACCGTTGCTTCATTGACCGGTTGGGAACTAGGGTGATTTGTTTTTCCTTGCTTGATTGTCATAAAAGATTCCTCCTGTTTCGTCATATAGGCTGACAGTGATTGTTCTCTTATGAGCACCCCATTGATGAGGATCTGTTCCCCCAGATGAAGATAAAAAACACCTGCGGAACATACAACTGTCCCACAGATGTTCAAAACGATCTGCTGCCGCACTTGCGGCCCGGCCCTATGCCCAATCGGGTCATTGCCTGCTCAGTTTGTACTGTTGATCTCGCACCCTAAAACAGGGTGTAATGCAGTGCAAAGAGTTTGTGGAATTGTACAATATCCTATGCCTGCTGTCAAGGAAAAGTTCTCCTGCTGTCCGTCAAAATTTAGATTGACTTTTTTCGATTTGGAGTATATACTGAAGATCAGTTCGAATATAATAGATTTGAAAGGAGGAGTATCATGCGTGATCATGCTGCGGATGCAAAGGTGTTCAAAGCCTTCTGCGATGTGAACCGACTGCAAATTCTGGAACTTCTGCGCAGCGGTGAAAAATGCTCCTGTGTCTTACTGGAAGATTTACACATCAGTCAATCTACCTTATCCTACCATATGAAAATTCTGTGTGATTCAGGTATCGTGGTTGGCCGGGTGGAAGGCAAATGGACGCACTACGGAATCAGCGACGAAGGTAGTCAGTATGCCAAGGAGCTGTTGCAGATTCTGACTCAAAAAAATACCTGTGGCACGAGCGACTGCATCTGCCAAAAATAAAAGCCATCGGCTGGACGATGGCTTTTATTCAGACCATCAAATCGAAAAAATTAGAACAGTTTGCCCAGTGAAAGGAGACCTCTATTATGGAAGCGATTCGTACAATCTGGTTGTTTTTCCAGGATCAGATCCTTGGAATGAAATGGATGAATGCTCTGATCGGTAATGCCTTGACGGCAATGGGTTTATCTCTTGACAGCATTATCGGCGGTGCATTGCAATTTTTTATCTACGACACAGTGAAAATCTTTATTCTGCTCTCAGTACTGATTTTTGGTATCTCTTATATTCAGAGTTACTTTCCGCCGGAGCGCACAAAGAAGATTCTGGGGCGTTTTCACGGTATCGGTGCCAACTCGGTTGCGGCCCTGCTGGGTACTGTAACACCCTTTTGCTCCTGCTCCTCTATTCCTATCTTTATGGGCTTTACCAGTGCGGGTTTGCCGGTGGGCGTAACTTTTTCGTTCCTGATTTCTTCCCCAATGGTTGACTTGGGTTCTCTGGTTCTTCTGATGAGCATCTTTGGTGCAAAAATAGCTGTTTTGTATGTTGTTCTTGGCTTGGTCATTGCTGTTGTCGGCGGTACTCTGTTGGAAAAAATGGGGATGGAACGCTATGTAGAGGACTTTATCAAAAATGCTCCTCACATTGAAGCAGAAGGTCAGGAGCTGACCCGCCATGACCGCGTACAGTTTGCAAAAGAACAGCTGCTTGGAACCATCAAGAAAGTTGCCCCTTATATCTTTATCGGTGTAGGTATTGGTGCCTTTATCCATAATGTGGTTCCCCAGGAGTGGGTAGAGATGATCCTGGGCAGCGATAATCCCTTTGCCGTTATCCTGGCTACTTTGGTGGGTGTTCCCATGTATGCCGACATCTTCGGCACCATTCCTGTGGCAGAAAGCCTGTTGTTTAAGGGAGCCGGTCTGGGTACCATTCTTTCCTTTATGATGGCCGTTACCACTTTGAGCCTGCCTTCTCTGATTATGCTGAAAAAGGCAGTAAAGCCCAAGCTGCTGGCCACCTTTATCGCTATTTGCACCGTAGGCATCATCATCGTGGGCTATTTCTTCAACGCTATCCAGTTCATGGTGATCTAAGGGAGGCTTTCTCTATGTTTACTGCAATCCTATATGGTGTTGCGGGAACTGGGCTGATTATCTCTTTTTTCAAAGACAGAAAGAAAACAAAAATGGCGTTAAAAAAGCATGGAAGTCCTTTGAAAATATTCTACCGCAATTTTTATCGGTTCTGGTCATTATCGGTCTTGCACTGGCAATCCTGACACCGGAACAAATCAGCAGATTTTTGGGTTCCGACTCTGGCCTGTTTGGGATTCTGGTGGCTCTGCTGATTGGTGGCATTACACTGATCCCAGGCTTTGTTGCCTTCCCGCTGGCTGCCGCTCTTTTGAATAACGGCGCAGGTTATGGGCAAATCGCAGCGTTTGTGTCAGCTCTGATGATGGTGGGAGTGGTCACGATCCCTATGGAAATGCAAATCTTCGGCAAAAAGGCGACGTTGTTGCGCAACGGCCTGGCTCTGGGTTTTTCCCTAATTGTGGCACTGGCAATGGGGGTGATTTTCCAATGAAACAGCTTTTGAAAAGATATAAGGTTTTCATCGTCTTGCTATTGGCGCAAATCCTCCTGATGGTAGCACTTCCTGAAATCGGGTGGAATTCGTTGCAGAATATCGAAAGTAACGTAAAGGAAATGCTGGGTGTAATTCCACCTGTGTTCATTTTACTGGGGCTTTTGGATGTATGGGTGGATCGTCAGACAATGATGAAGTACACGGGGCCTGGTTCCGGTGTCAAGGGGGCTTTGATTAGCTTTATTCTAGGTTCTGCTGCCGCCGGACCGCTGTACGCTGCATTTCCTATTGCAGCTATGATGCTGAAAAAAGGTAGTTCACTTTTCAATGTCTTTTTGTTTATTGGGGCATGGTCAACCACAAAAATTCCCATGCTGACCTTTGAAGCGGGCAGTTTGGGTGTTCCGTTTACGGCGGCACGACTTTGCATGAGCATTATTGAAATCAATTTAATTGCCGCGATCATGAATGGTACGCTCTCTCAAAAGGACAAAGCTGCGATATACGAAAAAAATACTTAAAGAGGAGAGAATGGTCATGGCACAAAAATGGTATCCGGTCATTGATTATATGGCTTGTGTAGAGTGTGGCGTTTGTGTAAATTTCTGTCCGCACCATGTCTACAACAAGGATAAGGCACCCGTTCCGGTAGTGGAACACCCTGAACAGTGTGTTGACCACTGCCACGGCTGCGGCAATCGCTGTCCCAAGGGAGCCATTACCTATGTGGGAGAGGATAGCGGTTGGAAACCGCCGCATGGTACACAAAGTGATGAGCAACCCAGCTGTAGCTGTAGCTGCGGAGGAACTTGCTGATGAAGAAGCTCTGCAAATCATCATTCCTGTGCTGATTCTGGTTGGCATTTTCATTGAGATTATAAGATTATCATTGGAGGTATTTTATCATGGGACTGTTTGGTTTTGGTAAGAAGAAAGAAGAAAAAGCACCGGCCTGCGCTTGCCAGTGTGACTGCCCCACCGCCGAGGTGAATGTGTCTGAAGTTGCTAAAAAAGTAGGTAGTACTGCCGATGGCGCTCTCTCTATCAAGGTATTGGGTGCGGGCTGTGCATCCTGCCACACTCTGCTGGAAAACGCGAAAGAAGCCGTGACCAGCATGGGGCTTGGTGTAGAAGTGGAGTATGTGACCGACATGGCCCAAATTGCCGCCTACGGCGTGATGAGTATTCCAGCGCTGGTGGTCAATGAGAAGGTGGTCACCATGGGTAAGGTTCTGAAAGCAAATGAGGTGGAAAGCCTGCTGAATAAGCTAGGGGTTGCCCAGCCTGCCGCTGCTTCTTGCTGTTCCTGCGGCGGAGCTTGCGGATCCCAAGGCGATGTTGCATCCATTCTGATCCTCGGCCCTGGCTGCAAGAATTGTCAGGCGCTGGAGGCCAATACTCGTGCCGCTCTGGAGCAGATTGGTGATACCACTTCCACCATCGGTCATGTGACCGACTTTGCTGAGATCGCCAAGTACGGCATTATGAGCACGCCCGGTCTGGTCGTGGACGGCAAGGTGGTGTCCTATGGCAAGGTTCTCAAACCGGAAGATATTGTTACGATACTAAAAAAAGTACGGGGCTGATTGAACATTTTCTAAGCATACGCCGTATGGATAGAAGGGGTACTATGGAGGACATTTATCTTCGCAATGCCAAAATTATGAGTGCTCTTTCCACTCCCATGCGGCTTCAAATTGTGGATATGCTGTCTTGCGGTGAGTTGTGTGCTTCTCAGATTCAAGATGCGTTTTCCATCACACAACCCACAACATCTTACCACATGAAACTGATGGTAGATGCCGGGATTGTTACAATGCGGAACGAAGGAAAATATGTCTTTTACTCCTTGAATCAAGATCGACTTCAAACATTTTTTCAAGAAGTTCAACAAATGGCTTCCTATTCCGAAAGTTGTGTCTGTCATAGCATTTCCATGAAGCCGTGCAAAGAAGAATAAAAAATCGTATTATACATGACATTTACCGGCCTCCATGAGGCGAGGCCGGTATTTTGTAAAGAACAAATCGAATTTTTTCTATGTGAGGTGGCGAAATGAAGCAAGAAAAAGTAAACGCTGGCATTAGCGTGTTCCAAAATATTTGACGGTATGGGTCGTGCTGTGCATGGTTGCCGGGGTGTTGATCGGTAAATTCCTGCCGCAAATCCCAGCATTTTTGAACCAATTTGAATATGCGAAGGTATCCATCCCTATTGCAATCCTCATCTGGCTGATGATTTACCCAATGATGATGAAGGTGGATTTCCAGAGCATTAAGAACGTAGGTAAGAACCCCAAAGGCCTGTTCGTTACCTGGGTCACCAACTGGCTCATCAAGCCCTTTACCATGTACGGGATTGCTGTATTCTTCTTTTTCGTGCTATTCAAAGGCTTCATCACACCGGATCTGGCCACGGAGTATCTGGCCGGTGCAGTGCTGCTGGGGGCAGCTCCGTGTACGGCCATGGTGTTTGTGTGGAGTACGCTGACCAAAGGTAATCCTGCCTACACAGTGGTGCAGGTGGCAACCAATGACCTCATCATCCTAGTGGCTTTTGTACCCATTGTGAAGTTCCTGCTGGGCGTATCCAATCTGGCTGTACCCTGGGATACTTTGATTCTTTCCGTGGTGCTGTTTGTGGTGATTCCTCTGGTGGGCGGTGTGCTGACCCGGTCTATTGTAGTGAAAAACAAGGGACTGGACTATTTTGAAAACACTTTTCTGAAAAGGTTTGACAATGTAACTATTATCGGCCTGCTGCTGACCCTGATTCTGATTTTTGCCTTCCAGGGCGAGGTCATTGTGAACAATCCGCTGCATATCGTACTCATTGCCATTCCTCTGACTTTTCAGACCTTCCTGATCTTCTTTATCGCGTATCTGGCCGCCAAGGTCTTGAAACTGCCCCACAATGTTGCAGCTCCTGCCGGTATGATCGGTGCATCCAACTTCTTTGAACTGGCCGTGGCGGTTGCCATTGCCCTGTTTGGCACTACTTCTCCGGCGGCTCTGGCTACCACCGTGGGCGTACTGACGGAAGTTCCGGTGATGCTGATGCTGGTGAAGATCGCCAACTCCACGAAAAAATGGTTTAAGTAAAAGGAGAAAAGAAGATGAGCAAAGGTTGGTATCCGGTTATTGATTACGAAAAGTGTGTGGGCTGTATGACTTGCAACGATATGTGCCGGCATGGTGTGTATAAGCCGGACGGCCCCGACGGAAAGCCCAAAGTGGTCTATGGAAATGGTTGCGTCCACGGCTGCCACGGCTGTGAGCGTCAATGCCCTGCTGGAGCGATCTGCTATTTCGGGGATGATGGTACGCTGGACATCGACTATGACTATGACACCTATAAGCCGGAGATTGTCTGTGAAGGCAAGCCTAAAGTGGCTTTTGTCTGCGTCCACAACTCCTGCCGCAGTCAGATGGCTGAAGCGCTTGGCAAAAAACTGGCCAGCGATGTATTTGAAAGCTACTCCGCTGGTGCGGAGCTGAAAGATCATATCAATCCCGATGCGGTGCGGATGATGAAGCAGCTCCACGGCATCGACATGGAGGAAACCCAGTACAACAAACTGATTTCTGACATTCCCCAGCCGGATGTGGTGATCTTCATGGGCTGCAATGTCAGCTGCCCCAATGTGCCGTCCCAGTACGCGGAAAACTGGGGGCTGGACGATCCCTCTGGCAAGGAGGACGCCGTCTTTGCCGAGACCATCGCTCAAATTGAAAAGAAGGTTCTGGCGCTCAAAGAAAAACTTTGCTGAAGTAGTTTCAGACAAAAATTGAAAGCTGGTCGGCTCGCGCTGTGCGAACTGACCAGCTTTTTATAATTTCTCACGGTTTTCCAGGCACTGGCGGTAACGTAATACTTTCTCTGCCATCAATTCATCAGGAATATACAGGATCAAATCCTGTACGGCTTGATCAAATGGGGTTTCTTCCAGATTGTAGTAGTAAAAAATCCGTTTTCCTTCCTTCTTTTCGTATGCTAAACCGTAAGTTCTTAACACTTTTACATGGACGGTCACGATCTGTCCGTTGAAGCTGATAAGTAACTCCGGGCGCTTGAATTGCTCAGCACACTTTTAAACCATTACCTGGGGCAGGGACGCAAAATTCACCGCCCCAGGCCCTCAAAATGATACCCGTATTCTTTGTATAGGCGTGTTAAAAATTGATACGCCTAGCTTGAAAAAACACCTTGCTTCTTGGTCTCATCGAAGGTACAATACCACAAACCGAAACATGAAAAAGCGCCCTTCTGACCAGGCAACGGTAGTTTTACTGCACCTGGTCAAGAAGGGCTCTTTGACCACATGTAAGACCTCAGACAGAGCTGGAATACACGGGAACAGTGGAAACAAGAGAGCTAGAAAGTAACTGAGTTGGAGCGGAAATGACGATAAACCACTATAAACGACTATAAAAAATGTCGGAAACCTCTTTGGGACTCTTGGTATCAGAAACGAGTAAATTGCAAAAAAGAATACCAATATCCAGTAAAAAGGGAGATAATTGGCTTAATGACCTCATAAAAAGGATCTCCTTTTCCTAATTTGAGATGTTGCTCATTGCAGGACGATGAAAATTGGAGGGGGTTCGTGGATAGGTTTGCCCGTACGATAGGGCCTCTGAAATCAAAACATTTCAGAGGTTCTATTCTTTGATATAGCGACGCAAAAGCTTGCGGCGGTTTAGCTCCTGAAAACATGGCTTTCTTTTGCTATGGAGCAAGGGGGGAAGGGAGGCGCTGAAAGTAGGGAAGAAGACCGCTCTGAAGAACTTCATCGGATCCGTGTTTTAGCTAGATCCTTTGGAGGGCCTGTCAAAATGGATATGCCTGCTGCATAGATTTCTTCAATTCTTTGGTTTGATGTTGTGCCATGCTTGTGGGCGTTTTCAAAGCAGGCCTTTCTCAATCTGATTCCTCCAACATGAGCGTAAGCGTCGGTTCATCAATGGTCGTATTGCCCGCTTTGATCTCAAGTCCGGACTCCATTTCCGGTATATCAGAAACCGAGGAAATCTGGTTATCCGCCAGTGAAGACTCCCATAGTTTGATCTCGCTAACTGCGGACTATCCGTCTCCCAGCTTCTGGCTGCAGTATGAGTAATCGGTCATAAAGCCGTTGACCGAAAGAGAACTATACGCTTCACCTATGATAAGCGCCTTACCGCTGTTGTTCTCGATGGTCAACTGCAGGTCTACGGAATAGACCGTATAGGGCAGGCCGGTGGCTGTGATTTTCACACCGCTTTCGTCCATCAGCCCTGTCTTGAGCAGAGTGGTGTTCGTGTTGAACAGACCTAGGAACTCGTCAATCTGCTCCGGGGGCATCGTCGATGGGAGAGTTCTCCGAGATGCTACTTCCAGTTGAGGGCTGGTCTTCCCCGGAAGCGCCGGGTGCGGTAGAATTGCCGCAGGCTGAATTACAATCAGTCCACAGAACAATACCTTCGCTACTATTAGGCACAGGGGAATGTCTGCAGAAAATGTGATTCCCATAAGACTTGTTTTGGTATGGGCGGTGTGCGCAGAAGAATTTTGGCCAGCAACTGCTCTCCTGCGTATCGCAGAGGGCATTTTAAGGGTCAACTCAACCTTCCGGAATGCATATACATGATAAGAAAGATGGAATATGGGCTGAGAATATGATTTCTCAGCCCATATTCCATCTTTGCATACAGATTCCATATTCTACCTTATCCCGGTATGGGCTGGGGAGTATTTCTGACCACAGAGCCTACCGCACACCGCCTCGGACCACACGGAAAAGGTTTCAGTTCCTGGTTCGGGAAATGGACCTCTTTTAATATTTAGGCGATGCAAGCGCTTGAAGACGATTATCTCTGAGGCAGTAATAGACGATGATTCTGACGAATACGCCTCCTTCACGCAGAAAACATGATCTTTTCATGGTTAAAGCACAAAATGAAGCATAAAGATAAAAATAAGATACAGCACCATCATGTGCAGGGGATAAAATGCATAGCAAAAATATTGCCACCATTTTTTGTGATATCCCCGTTCTCCGTTGTACAGCCAAATAATCGGTAAAGCTAGCAGGGCAAGGCCTTGCTGGACCACTTCCAAGGTAACTCCAAATAGATTTACTTCAAAATAATATCCGCCTAAGAATTCCACGTTTATATAGTACAAAATGAGCACTTGGGCCAGATAATTCCACCATTTTTTTTGATGGAAAGCATAGAAAGTCAGAACCGTCAGGACGCCAAAGCCATAATAGTCAACAAAGGTGATGGTTCCGATGATCCAGCCCAAAAATACGATCAAAATGATCAATATAATTTTTACTGCGATATTCCGGTTGCTTTTCTTTGCTTTATCAATGCCGATCATGCATAAGAGCGCGATCAGAAACGTCCATAATACATTTTGATGATATGGATATAACCATCCGCCTCCAGTCATAAGGTTAAATGGGATTTCAGTGATTAAAGCAAAAGCAAACAATCTGCCCATATATTTTTTGATGTTTCGGGTACGGAAATATCCTTCCGCGATCATAAAAGCAAAGATCGGGAAAGCTAATCTTCCAACATTTGTCATCCAATGTTGTCCGGTCAAAATTGTTGCCCATAAATGGTCTAACAGCATGAACGCCATAGCAAGAACATGCAGACCAAAAGAAGTGATTCCGATTTTTCTCTTTCCACAATTGATCAATTTTTTTCATTCCTCTTTCACTCGTCATCATGATGAGCTCAGCGGCACGAAAGAAGGCTGATCCTTGTTTCCCTGCCGTCTATGGACTCATATCTGCTAGAGTCTACCACGGCAAAAGAATAATTTCAACAGAATTAGACGCACAAACCGGGACCGGAGGTGCTCCCGCAACCGGCCAGCGCCCCAATCCCGGCCTGGGGCAGGGCGGTTCCATCGGTACTTCGTTTCAATGCCGCCCGGCACACATCCCGACGGCAGAGGCGGAGTATCAAACCGGCGGCCGGAGAATATACTGACAAGGAGAAGCAAGGGTGCTCCCCACAGCGGAGGGCACCCTGCATTTTTTGTTGTGGGGCATATTTATGTGCGGAATTGCCGGATTTTGCGATTTCAACGCGGAGAAATTGAAACAGGACTTGCTCCGCTGCGGCATCTTTCACAGGCTGCGGAAGGCAAAGCCGAGCTGTATTCCGGAATGTTCCAGGGGGTGTAACGGAGTGCGCCGACGAGATCTTCGGCGGTCATCACTGGTTCTATCGGGAGGACCTGCCGCACGCCGATGGTTTCCCAATGGAAATGTTTCAGAGAGCCTGTTCTTTGTATAGCGATGTAAGAATTGATATGCGTATCTTTTAGAAAAAACTTGTACACATTTTGAAGTGAAGGTATCATTTGTGAAACTTAAAATGGTACGCCACAACGGTGTGCTACCCCATGCTCTGAGGCCTGGCTAAAGCGCTCCTGCTGACCACATATAAGACCACAGACAGCGCTGGAACACCTGGAAACAGTGGAGACAAGAGCGTTAAAAAGTAATCGCTTTGGAGGGGGAAGGACTATAAACTACTAGAAACAACCATAAAAAATGCCGAGAACCTATTTGGGACATTCATGAAACAGAAACGAACAAATCGCAAAAAGATTGCGAATATCCAACTAAAGGGCAGATGATTTCTCTAACAGCCTCATAAAAATTGCAACTTTTTATAGACAGCACTCATTCTGACCACATACGATTCTATAAAACCTGATTATTTCAAACATAAATATGAGAAAACTCGCTTTATTTCTATATAATCCATCTTTTTGAGCACATAAAAGCGGCGGTCAAAAATTTGCAGTTGAATATCAAATTTTTCTGCCTACTGATATTATAAATTTATCGTTTATTTTTAGCATCGTTCATACATTTTCTATTGAAAATTTCAGAATTCTTATTCTTTGTCTATAACAGGTTAAAAACTGCTATGGCTGACGGACAGAAATCAACCAGTTACATATCGTTTTCTCCGGTAATCCCGACCTCCAGATGTTCTTTGGGCTGATCCAGGTACTGTCGGGATTCCTGAAGGCGCTGCTCCATGTCCGCAATTTCCGCCTGGAGCTGCCGGCGGCTCTTGGTTCGGTTCATCTTCAAAAAGAGGTGATATCGCTCTTGCAGGGATTTCTCTCTGGGCGGAAACGCAATGACCGTGTCGCCGATCTGATTGCCCTCCAGCTCGTTCTGGCAGATTTCATCGTCCATGACCGCCATATAGAGGGCATATCGGGTGAACTCCTTGAGGGGCATCCGGATCATCCAGCGCCAGCAGGCGACAGAGGCGGTTACGACTGCCAGGCAGCCCAGAGCAGCAATTTTATGACCTGTTTTCATCTCCCTTTATCCTCCCATGTTCTGAATTTGCCGGACAGACTTTGCCTCCAGAAAGCGGCGGAATTATGACATGTTGCCGCCATCCAGACTGGCTTTCTCCATGGCCAGGGCATGGTCTTTCCCCATCACAAAAATGAGGTGATCCTGCGTCTGCGCCAGCGCGAGGATCTTGTCATAGTGCCACCTGGATTCTGCCGCCGCAGTTTTTACCAGATAGTGGTCGGGATGGAATGAGGTATCGGCGGCATCGGTACCCGGCAGGGCTTTGCGCTTTGCAAAATAGCTGTTGAGGGCATCCTCTTTCCAGCTGACCAGCAACAATGCTGCAACGGCCACACAGTTTGCCGTCATCTGCCAGACAAATCCACAGGACAGCCAGTGGGATACCAAGGAAAGCCCAATGATAATCCAGGCATAGAGGCGGACCCTGCGGCTTCTTTTGACCTGGACTGTTTTCCGGATGGTCCTGGCCATGGCGGTCAGTGCCTTTTGATCGTATGGAGTATGACAGGAGAATTCCATCGGTACCTCCCGGGCCATCACGGCCTTCCGTGTTATGCGTGGGCACCATGATACCAGAGAAACAGGAATTTGGTATAAAGATTTCCTTAATTTTATTTAAGAATGAGCTGCTCGCCACTGCAATTCTTTGCGCACCAAGGCTTTGCTCATCTTTTGAAGATGGAAGGTTGGGAAATGGGAATTGCCTTTCTTACCCGAACCCCGTATAATGGCCACAAAATGAAAGCATGGCAAGCTGAGTGCTGCCTGCCGATCCATATGAAAAGGAGAACCCTATGAATTTGATTATCCAACACCT
>CDZF01012399.1_pt1 | contig 12392 bp, 8 predicted proteins | sample 557591 | NCBI WGS metagenome assembly CDZF01 (sample SAMEA3182093, study PRJEB8094) | gut metagenome | biome: human; feature: gut; material: Stool; isolation source: human stools | place: Canada | collected 2012-02-04
GTAGATAGCGATACGATACGCAGAGTGAAAATCATTTTCACTCCGGGCTACAAATTCAAAGAGATGCTAAGTAAAGTCAGTGTTCAAAAAGCGGTGGCTTCCGATGATGGTTCCATCAGCCCGGAGCAACCGGATCCCAACCCGAATCCAAACCCGGATGACGGCAAAGGAGAAGCACCGGACCCGGCAGCATAAGATTAATCATCAGCCTTTAAAAGCAGGAAAACAGTACCCGCCTACGGGCGGATACTGTTTCCCAAAGTATTCCTGTAAAAGACTTGACAACGCCTTTTTTATTTTGTATCTTTACAACATCTTAAAACATTAAAATATCAACATGAAAGAATTGCCATCAGAAGAGGAAGAAATTCCGTTTCGCATTAAAACTTATAAGAAAAAGGAATTGGCTTGTATGTACAATCCGAACATTACCCCCCGTTGCGCCATACGCATATTCACCAAATGGATTAAAATAAATAAAGAACTGCTCCGGTTATTGACTGCCACAGGTTATCATCCGCGTACACGAACTTTTACTCCCCGACAGGTACAAATCATCACCAGTATTCTGGACATTCCATAAGGATGTCCAGAATACTGGTTTTATCATTGCAGTTGTCCCGCCGCTTTCAAATAAGCCACATAATTCACATACAATTGGAAATAGGCATCCACTTTCGTCTGATAAGCCTGCTGCCAAAGCACTTGTGCTTCCAGATAATCCGAAAGAGTTTCCAGTCCCACTTCATATTGCTTACCACTGACTTTCATATTCTCCTCTGCCTGTTCCAGCGAACGTTCGGAAAGCTCCGTTTCCAACCGGGCCTCATCCAGATTATTGGCAGCTTGCATCAACTCCAGCAACATCTTTTCATTGACATTTTCCTGTTCAAGACGAGCTTGTTCCAACTTCACTTTGGCAGACTTTACTTTATTGGTACGTTCGCCAAAATGAAACAGAGGGACAGAGACATTCAGGAATACGGAAAAAGCACCCTTTTTCATCAAAGTTTCATCATTGACTTCCAATCCGTGAAGATAATCATAACTACCTCTGACACCGATACGCGGCAATAGTTCACTACGATTCAGCTTTACTTCCTGCTCGGCAATGGCTATTTGTTTGTTCAAGATTCCATATTCAGGACGGGCGGTAATATCAGAAACCTGCACTTTCCATTCCTGCTCCACTTCCGGAAAATCATCAGATATATCAATCTGTGCTGTCAAAGGGCGTCCGATGTAATGACAGAGATTCATACCCGCAAGACGGAGGGCGTTATCAGCCTTTCGCAAAGAAAGTTCACTCTCGTTGAGCTTCACCTGCACTTTCAGTACATCATTCTGCGGTTTCATGCCATGCCGGTGAGCACTCTTCACATTTTTGAAAAGTTCCGTCAGTAAGGCGTGATATTTTTCCGCCACTTTTCTCATTTCCTTGGCTTTCACTAACTGCACGTATGCTTTATCTGTATTCAGAATAACTTCCGAAGTAGTTAAGGCTTCGTTCAAGTGTGCCATTTCTTTTCCCAGTAGTGACATTTTATAGGCGGCACGGATTTTTCCTCCCATATAAAGAGGTTGCTCCACTTGTATACCGCCCGAGTAAACAGTTCCGACCTTATAGTCCAGATTCAGTCCGGGAAAATAAGCGAAACCGCTCGATACCAGTTCTCCGGTAGCAGGATTGGGCAGGAAAACCGGAAGGTTTCCTCCCGGAACTCCGAGACTTCCATCCGCTGTGCTATAAATACCCGTTCCGTTGGCTGTAAAATTAGGGAAGAAATTGGCTTTATAACTAAGAGACATCAATCGGGCTGCTTCCGTCTGCTTATTAGCGGCAGCCATATCCTTATTATATTTCAGTGCCATTTCACGGCATTGCGCCAGACTTAGTTTTTCTTGCGCGGCAAGAGAAACCGACAGGCCGAACAATACACCCGCTACACTAATGGCTACAAGAATTTCTTTTTTCATTTGTCTGTCTTTTTTATATGAAAGAATAATGCATACAAAATCGGGATAAAAAGCAACGTTATCAACGTGCCGAACAGCAACCCACCCATGATAGAAGCCGCCAACGAACCGAACATAGCATCCGGCAACAATGGAATCATTCCCAAAATCGTAGTCAGCGAAGCCATCATCACGGGACGGAGACGACTTTGCGAACTGTCTATCAATGCCGTCACAGGTTCCACTCCCTGATTAATTTGCAAAGTGATCTCATCCATCAAGACAATACCGTTCTTAATAATCATACCGATCAACCCCAATGTACCGACGATAGCCACAAAGTTGAATGTCTTCCCGGTAAGCAGCATTACGGCAACCACACCGACAAATACCAGCGGAATAGTACAGAAGATGATAACCGGTTTCCGGTAATCTTTGAACAGCATGATTAGAATGGATATCATCAGAATGATAGCAAACGGGAAATTCTTGAACAGATATTGCATAGACTTTGTGCTGGCGTTCCTCTCGCCTTGCCATTGAAGCCGATATCCGTCAGGCAGCGGAATCTGTTCAATCTGCGCGGCAATGGATTGCCGCGCCTTCTCCGTTTCTACCCCCGGAACAGGAGAACATTGCACCCGTTGGCTACGCTGCCCGTTATAACGGGGAACCACCGGATCTTCCCACTTCACATCAATCCGCTTACTGATTTGTTTTAACGGAGTTGTTCCCATCAACGTTTCCACCAATTCTTCTTTTGATAGTGTTCCTGTCTTCAGTTTCATCATCATTTCCTGTGTCAGCAAACCGTTCAGAGAAGGAAGAGACGAGAATATCTGCGTATTGTCCAGGTTTTCAATCGGATTTCCGTGTTCGTCCAGGCAACGCAAGTAGATATTATCTTTATGAATACCTTCGTAGAAAGACCCGATAGGGATGCCGCTGGTAGCGGTCAGTAAAGAAAGGCTTACATCATTACGGCTCAATCCGATAGCACGTGCCGCAGGCTGGTCATATCCAATAGTCAGTACCGGGATTTGCGGTTCCCAGTCCGTGGTAATCAGGTAAACATCCGGACAATTCTCCATAATCTTGCGGGCACTATCCGCCAACTGATGCAAAACAGCAGGGTCAGGACCGGTAAACTGCGCTTCAATAGGGTATTTTTTGAACATCAGGTTGTAGCGGTTCATCTTTACGTAAGCATCCGGATAATGTTGCGAAAGATATTGTTGAATTTCCGCCATGTTATCCACCAAATCGTCCGGAGAGGTGAAGTCGATAATCAATTCACCGTAAGATAAGGAGGGATTGGCTACGTTACGCACCAAGTTATAACGGGCAGGAGTACCACCGATAGAAGCAGTGACGTGTGTGACTTCCGGACGTTTTTTCAGGTAAGCTTCGATTTCCTCCAAGTCACGCGCCACGCGAGTGGAGTTAGTTCCTTCCGGCAATTTATATTCCATATAAAGCTGGTCGTAGACCATATCCGGGAAAAAGCCCTGCTTCATGAAACGGTAACTGAAAGCTGAAAGTAATACCAAAGCGATCATTGTAAACACAAAGCTCCAACGATGCGCCAAACTGAATGTCAACAATGAACGAAGCACGGCATAAATCTTTCCTTCATACACACGCTTTCCGGCAGCAGTTGTCGCAGAGATTTCCGGACGCAAAATCCGGTCGGCCATCAACGGAACGTGCACTAAGGCCAGCACCCAGCTAAGCAACAGGGAAACAGCGAGTACGATAAACAAATCGCGCGTATAGACGCCTGCCGTATCAGGCGACATAAAGATAGGAAGAAAAGCAATGATGGCAATCAGAGTAGCTCCCAGCAAAGGCATTGCTGTCTGCCGTCCGATAGCAGTCATTGCTTCCATCCGGCTCTTCCCGGCTTTCAAATCTACCAAAATACCGTCAATGATAACAATTGCGTTATCCACCAGCATCCCCATCGCAAGCACGAACGAGGCCAATGAAACACGCTGCATCGTACCATCCATAAAATAAAGGAACAGGAAGGAACCGAATACCGTCACTACCAGGCTGATACCGATAATCACCCCGCTCTTGAATCCCATAGCAATCATCAGGATAACGACTACGATAATCACAGATTCTATCAGATTAAGAATGAACGTCCCTAACGAAGTGCCTACGCGTTCCGGCTGATAGAAAACCTTATGACACTCTACTCCTGCCGGAAGGCGTTCAGCCTTTAGTTGCTCCAGTTTCTTTTCCACTCGATGCCCCACTTTAATAATGTCGGCATCCGGAGAAGCAGCCACCATGATTCCTATCGCACGCTGGCGGTCATAAAACAATTCGTTGCGGGTAGGGTCTTCATAATCTTTCTCAATACGGGCAATGTCACTCAACCGCAACTGATCGGCATCATGTCCCTGAATCAGCATACGACCGATGTCCTCCACCGTCTTAAACTTATCACTGACTGTCACCCGGATACGATTATCGCCATTATCATAATAACCAGTATAAGTAGTTTGGTTCTGTCCGTTCAATGTAGCTAGCACTTCGGCGGGTTTCACACCCAAGTTGGCCATCCGGTCTTGCAGGAGAGAGATGTTAATACATTCGGGACGTTTACCGTATAAGTCAACGCGCTCCACCCCATCCAATTCACTGACTTCACGTTTCACCAGTTCTGAATAATCAGACAGTTCCCTGTCGGAAAGTCCGTCACCCGTCAAAGCGAAAAACATTCCGTAAACATTTCCAAAATCATCTTTTACAATAGAAGGACTGGCACCTTCGGGAAGTTCTGCCTGTGCGTTCGCCACCTTACGACGCAACAAATCCCAGCATTGCTCTACATCCGTCTCTTTGACAGTCGTTTTCAGTTCTACCTGAATCAAAGAGAGATCATTGTAGGAATAACTTTCCACATTATCTATATTCCCCATGGAGCGGATATTTTTCTCCAGCACATCCGTCACTTCCAACTCTACCTGATGTGCAGACGCACCGGGATAGGTAGTGACTACCATAGCGAGCTTTACCGTTATTTCGGGATCCTCCAGTTTACTCATTTCATAACTGGAATAAGCTCCTCCTACAATCAGTACGGCAATCAGGAAGTAGATCAACTTCTTGTTCTCAAATGCCCATTTACTAATATCAATCATAGCAGTCCTCCCACATTGGTTTCAGTAGCCGGAAGAAGCGGCTCCACCTGTTCTCCCTCTTTTACATGATGTACCCCCGAAGCGACAACCAAGTCACCGGGATTCACTTCTCCTGAAGTAATCAGACATCTGCCGTCACTAAGCAGACGGGTTACTGTCACATCACAACGGCGAATAGCGTGACTGGAAGCATCATAAAGAAAGATACTCGTACGCCCGTTCTCACGAAGAATCGCTCCACCGGGAACCGACAGGTTACGCACATCTCCTTCACTACATTCGATAGTTACCATTGTATTCATGCCGGGCGATGGAACTGCCTGTTTATCTTCTTTCTTCAGTTGAAGCCGCATGGTGTACAACTGATTGGCATTTGCCTTAGGGGTGACACTAATCAGTTCCAAAGCATATCTTTGATGAGGATAAATATCGAATGTACAATAATAGCGGGTAAACTGCTGTCGACGAATATATTCCACTGCCGGAAGATTAATCTCTACCTCCGGGCTTCCCTCACTGATGATGGAAACGACGGGCATACCGGCAGCTACCGTCTCATGGGAATCAAAAAGACGTTTCTGCACATATCCGCTAAAAGGAGCATACAAACGGGTGTATGCCAACTGATCTTTAGCATGGTTATATTTGGCGGTAATCTGTCTCAATCCGTACACGGCCTTATCGTTAGCATCCGGTGTTGTCACATTTTCCTTATAAAGTGCCATCACCCGTTCCGCCTCCGCTTTCACACTTTGATATTCTGCTTCTGCCGCATCCAGCTGAATCTGATAGTCTGTCGGATCTAATTCTGCCAGTAATTGCCCTTTACGCACATAGGCACCGTCATTTACATGCATATACTGAATAGTACCACTCACCCGGAAAGACAGACTTATGTCCTGTGCCGCTTTCACCCGTCCCGGAAACTGCAAAGCTATTTGTCTGTCGGCAGAAAGTACGGTATCAATCTTCACTGCCGGCTTACTGTCTGTGTTTTGTACACGTTGCCCACACGAAGTCAATAGAACTGCTAAAAATCCTGTTAATAAGAAGTCTAATCGTCTCATATTTTCACTTATTAGTTAGTTGTCACAAAAGTATCCCAAGCAAACATGAGGAGAAAGGTTGATTTAGACGAAACATTGTTCTATTTGTACGTTAGCTAAGATAAAAAGCCGAAATAGTTTGCTATTTGTATTTATTTGTTTGTTACTTTGTAAGGAAATTCATTTCAACGAAAAGGAATATGGAACCACTGATGCCATTCAAGTATGTTATAATATCTCCGGAAGATACTTCCATGAAAGAAGGATGCATTATTTCCGAATTCAACCAATGCGGACTTTTCCTCTGCCAGAAAGGACAGGCGGAAATCCTGCTGGGAGGTAGACCATATCAGATTAACAAAAGGAATCTTTTCATATATACTGCAGCCAACCTTCTACAGATACGCCAAAGAAGCGCAGACCTGAAAGGAATCATGATAGAGGTCGATCTGGATTATGTCATACCGATAGTAAACAAAGTAGCCAACTCGGAAAACTTGCTTTATTTGCGGGAAAATCCCTGTCTGTCGCTTTCCGAAGAGCAATATACATTTGTAGAGAACTTGCTCAAATCTGTAGAAAAACGAATTAATAGGGAGAATATCTGTAACAGTTCCCGACAGAAACAACATTTAATTTCTGAATTAATCAAATCCTGGGGACAAGTGATATGCTATGAGTTATTAAACATCTATTTCAACAACGAACCGCAAACACCACTACCACAGGACAAAAAGGATAAGATTTTCCAAAATTTCATGATTACCCTCTATCGATATTATCATCAGGAACGGGATGTTACTTTCTATGCAAACAAGCAATGTCTGTCCGCCCGATATTTTTCTTCTGTCATCAAGGAGAAATCAGGGAGTAGTGCTTTGCAGTGGATTATACAGAATGTCATTACAGAAGCCAAATATCTGCTCGATAATACCGATTTAAGTATTAAGGAAATAGCGACCAAGCTCAACTTCCCCACACAATCATTCTTCGGGAAATATTTCAAGCAGTATGTCGGCATATCTCCTAAAGAATATCGGAACAAACTTATCAAACAGTAACTTTCTTAAACTGCCGGAACTGCCACCACAACATACCTCCGGATATAAGACTAGCCGCCAAATCTGCCACAGGCATACTGGCCCAAACACCCATTTGTCCATAATAATGAGGTAGAATCAATAAACAGGGCACTAAGAATAACATCTGTCGGGTCAGCGACAAGAAAATGGCTTTACTTGCCATTCCGATACTCTGGAAGAAATTGGAAGCTACCATCTGGAAACCTACAATCGGATAGAAGAACACCACTACACGAAATCCCTTAGACGCAATACTGATTAATTCTGCGTCCGAAGTAAAAATGGAAGATACGATTTCCGGAATGAACATACCTATCAGGAAACCAATCGTTGTCACTACAGTTGCACAATAAATGGTTACTTTCAGTACTTCCGTCACACGAGGATAGAGCTTCGCACCAAAATTATATCCCGCAATGGGCTGCATCCCCTGGTTCAGTCCCAATACAATCATAATAAAGACAAAAACAATACGATTAACAATACCGAATGCACCGATCGCCAAATCACCTCCATGCTCTTTTAATCCCTGATTAATCAGAATCACAATAAAGCAAGACGCCATATTCATCAGGAAGGGAGACATACCGATAGCCAATGAATCCAACACGATCTTCCGTTTCAAACGGAAAATACCTTTTTTCAATCGTATCAGTTCGTCTTTGCGACAGAACAGATGAAGCTGCCAGACCAAAGCGATCAACTGCGCACAAACCGTAGCTGTGGCCGCCCCGCGAATTCCCCAGTCGAATACAAAAATAAACAAAGGTGCAAGTAATACATTGATTAACACGGTCGTGATGGTTGCCACCATCGCTTTCTGCGGATGTCCCGAGGCACGAAGCACTGCATTCAGCCCCAAATATAAATGAGTTACCACATTTCCCAGCAGAATAACCTGCATAAATTCGCGGGCATATTTGACAGTCTCATCACTTCCGCCGAAAAAATAAAGTATCGGATCAAGAAAAGGCAGAACGACCAGCGTAAAAGAGATACCTATAATAAGGTTTAATACAAACACATTTCCCAAAACCCGCTGTGCGGTATCATAATCTTTCTGGCCCAACTTCACAGAAATCAATGTAGCCGCACCTACCCCTACCAGAGAGCCAAAAGCCGCGGCAAGATTCATTAGCGGAAAGGTTAATGCCAACCCGGAGATAGCCATCGCCCCTACTCCATGACCAATGAAAATACTATCTACCATATTATAAAGAGAAAACGCCGTCATGGCGATAATTGCCGGAATGGCATACTGCATTAAAAGCTTTCCAATCTTTTCCGTACCCAACGCAGTGGGTGTCTTTTGTCCTGTCATACCTATTAGTTTGAGGGTGCAAAGATACAAAAAAGAGACGGATTACAGGATATATGAGAAAAGTTTCGTATTTTTGCCCACAAAATTGAGTTAATACGTAACGAAATGAATATATTAGAACTAAGTGAACAGGAAATTATTCGACGTAACAGTCTGAATGAGCTTCGTGCAATGGGTATTGATCCATACCCTGCAGCAGAGTATGTAACCAATGCTTTCTCTACAGATATTAAAGCTGAATTTAAAGACGACGAAGAGCCACGCCAGGTTTCCGTAGCCGGTCGTATCATGAGCCGCCGCGTGATGGGTAAAGCATCTTTCATCGAATTGCAGGACTCTAAAGGTCGCATTCAGGTGTATATCACCCGCGATGATATCTGTCCGGGAGAAGACAAAGAACTGTACAACGCTGTATTCAAACGCCTGCTCGACTTAGGTGACTTTATCGGTATCGAAGGTTTCGTGTTCCGCACACAAATGGGTGAAATCAGTATCCATGCAAAGAAACTGACTGTACTGGCAAAGTCTATTAAACCGTTGCCAATCGTTAAATACAAAGACGGAGTAGCTTACGACTCTTTTGAAGATCCCGAACTCCGTTATCGCCAACGCTATGTGGACCTGGTAGTAAACGACGGTATCAAAGAAACATTCCTGAAACGCGCCACTGTAGTGAAAACATTGCGCAACGTTTTGGATGAGGCTGGTTACACGGAAGTGGAAACTCCTATCCTGCAATCTATTGCCGGTGGAGCCAGTGCACGCCCGTTCATCACTCACCATAACTCATTGGATATAGACCTTTACCTACGTATCGCAACAGAGCTTTATCTGAAACGACTGATCGTAGGTGGTTTTGAAGGTGTATATGAAATAGGTAAGAACTTCCGTAACGAGGGCATGGATAAAACTCACAATCCGGAATTTACCTGTATGGAACTTTATGTTCAGTACAAGGATTACAACTGGATGATGAATTTCACCGAAAAACTGTTGGAACGTATCTGTATCGCTGTAAACGGCTGTACGGAAAGCGTTGTCGACGGAAAAACGATCAGTTTCAAAGCTCCTTACCGCCGCCTGCCTATCCTAGATGCTATCAAAGAAAAGACAGGATACGACCTGAACGGCAAGAGCGAAGAAGAAATCCGCCAAGTTTGCAAGGAACTGAAAATGGAGGAAATCGACGAGACAATGGGTAAAGGCAAGCTGATTGATGAAATCTTCGGAGAATTCTGCGAAGGTACGTATATCCAGCCGACTTTCATCACCGATTATCCGGTTGAAATGTCTCCGCTGACCAAGATGCATCGTTCTAAACCGGGACTGACCGAACGTTTCGAATTAATGGTGAACGGTAAAGAGCTGGCTAATGCTTACTCGGAATTGAATGACCCATTGGATCAGGAAGAACGTTTCAAAGAGCAGATGCGTTTGGCCGACAAGGGAGACGACGAAGCGATGATTATCGATCAGGACTTCTTGCGTGCTTTACAATATGGTATGCCTCCTACATCGGGTATCGGTATCGGTATCGACCGCCTGGTAATGTTAATGACCGGACAGACCACTATTCAGGAAGTATTATTCTTCCCCCAAATGCGTCCGGAAAAAGTAGTGAAAAAAGACGCTGCCGCTAAATATATGGAATTGGGAATCGCAGAAGACTGGGTTCCAGTGATCCAAAAAGCCGGTTACAACACTGTAGCTGACATGAAAGATGTCAATCCGCAGAAGTTGCACCAGGACATCTGCGGCATTAACAAGAAATATAAATTAGAACTGACCAATCCGTCGGTAAACGACGTAACTGAGTGGATACAGAAAATTTAATAAGTTCTTCATCCAAATCCATACAAATGAAATTACCCGGCAAGATAGCGATAATGGGCGGAGGAAGTTGGGCTACAGCCATCGCAAAGATGTGTCTGGCCCAGGAAGACTCTATTAATTGGTATATGCGGCGAGACGACCGCATTGCCGATTTTAAACGATTAGGGCACAATCCGGCTTATCTGACAGGAGTGAAATTTGATACAAAACGCATCTCATTCAGTTCCAACATCAACGATGTGGTGAAAGAATCGGATACACTGATCTTCGTCACTCCCTCTCCTTATCTGAAGGCGCATCTGAAAAAACTGAAAACCAAGATAAAAGATAAGTTTATCATCACCGCTATCAAAGGAATCGTACCCGATGACAACGTTATTGTATCGGAATACTTCACAAAAGAATATGGTGTACCACCAGAAAATATAGCAGTCCTTGCAGGTCCCTGCCACGCAGAAGAAGTAGCCTTGGAACGCCTCTCCTACCTGACTATCGCCTGCCCTGACAAAGACAAAGCACGTATCTTCGCACGTCGTCTGGGAAGCAGCTTCATCAAAACATCTGTCAGTGATGACGTAGCGGGTATCGAATACAGTTCGGTACTTAAAAACGTATATGCCATCGCTGCCGGTATCTGTAGCGGTCTGAAATATGGCGACAACTTCCAGGCTGTACTGATCTCCAACGCCATTCAGGAAATGAACCGTTTCTTGAATACGGTGCATCCGTTGAACAGAAACGTGGATGAATCTGTTTATCTGGGGGATTTATTGGTGACCGGTTACTCCAACTTCAGCCGCAACCGAACTTTCGGAACGATGATAGGTAAAGGGTATTCCGTTAAGAGTGCGCAAATTGAAATGGAAATGATTGCGGAAGGTTACTATGGTACAAAATGTATCAAAGAAATCAATAAGCATCATCATGTCAATATGCCGATACTGGACGCAGTGTACAACATTCTGTACGAACGTATCTCACCAATGATCGAGATTAAACTGTTGACTGACTCTTTTAGATAAAAAAATATTAAGTATTAAGTATTAGGCATTTAAGTATTACCCGCAGGTACTCATACTTGACAATCCATACTTGATGACTAATACTTAATACTTAAAACTTAATACTTAAAATATATGATTAGTTTAAACATTGAAAAAACATTTGGATTCATCTCCAAAGAAAAGGTTTTTGCTTACGAAGCTGAAGTAAAAGCCGCACAGGAAATGCTTGAAAAAGGTACAGGCAAAGGTAACGACTTTTTAGGATGGTTGCATTTGCCTTCTTCTATCACTAAAGAACACCTGGCCGACCTGAACGCTACTGCAAAAGTATTAAGAGACAATTGTGAAGTAGTAATCGTAGCCGGTATCGGTGGTAGCTATCTGGGTGCCCGTGCCGTCATCGAAGCTTTGTCTAACAGCTTCACTTGGTTGCAGGAAAAGAAAACAGCTCCTGTCATGATCTATGCAGGACACAATATCAGCGAAGATTATCTGTACGAACTGACTGAATATCTGAAAGACAAGAAATTCGGTGTCATCAATATCTCTAAATCAGGAACTACTACTGAAACAGCTCTTGCTTTCCGTTTGCTGAAGAAGCAATGTGAAGATCAGCGCGGCAAAGAAACTGCAAAGAAAGTAATCGTTGCCGTGACGGATGCCAAGAAAGGTGCTGCCCGTGTAACAGCCGACAAAGAAGGATACAAAACATTCATCATCCCCGATAACGTAGGCGGACGTTTCTCTGTCCTGACTCCGGTTGGTTTGCTGCCTATTGCAGTGGCCGGATTCGATATCGACAAACTGGTTGCCGGTGCTGCCGACATGGAAAAAGTATGTGGTTCGGACGTTGCATTTGCTGAAAACCCTGCTGCTATCTACGCTGCTACCCGCAATGAGTTGTACAGAAATGGTAAGAAGATCGAAATCCTCGTTAACTTCTGCCCAAAACTGCACTATGTAAGCGAATGGTGGAAACAGCTTTACGGAGAATC
>CDZF01041159.1_pt1 | contig 12266 bp, 8 predicted proteins | sample 557591 | NCBI WGS metagenome assembly CDZF01 (sample SAMEA3182093, study PRJEB8094) | gut metagenome | biome: human; feature: gut; material: Stool; isolation source: human stools | place: Canada | collected 2012-02-04
CAGACCCAATAGTGCAAAAGTGCAAGTGCAAACGTATATTCAGTTTGTACTTTGGCCATTTACTGCGAGAACTCATAGTGCAACCTTTGAGTGTTAACGTCTCACATTTTTTCCAACGAATCAGAATCCCTTTATACACTTTTCCATGAAATCAATAACTCCTGCAAAAGATGATTGAGGAAATCCGGCCGAATATGGCGTTCTTCCGATTGGTACGGCTCGACAAATTACAAGTTACAGCAACTTTACTCCATCTCCGTATCACATATTACGTTCATTAAAGTAAAGTCGAAAATAAGGGAAGAAAAGAGATGGCTGCGCCCCTGCTACTCCAATCACTTTATATTTTGAATGCAAATTATTGTATATCATTAAATTATCATCCATACAATATGATATTTAAGACACATCACAAATACTAAATGTAGAATTACATACTTTAATCTAAATTTTTCAGTTATGACGTATATTCTTTCAATTGCACTCGAGGAGATGACGGGGTTGTCCAAAGGCATGACCGCCGCAAAGGATTGCAGCTATAAATATATCCGCAACAAAGATACCGCTGGTCCTATAAGGACCAGCTACTAATCCTCAGTGAAGTCCATCTTCAAACAGCTCTCCCAGCATTGGAAATCTCTCACCAAAGCACAGATTCTCGCATGGAATGCGCTTGCTCTCTCACAGACGGGTAAACGAATCCTCAACATCTCTATCAAACTCGCCGATTCCACCCTCTACATGCGTCTGGGCTACAGGATTGTGTATTGTGGTGCCACTACAGTTGCCAGTCCTCCGACTTTCGAAAGAGTCGAGACTCCAGCCGACGTAACTCTAACTATCAGCACCAGCGCATGACTCTACTATTCGCAAGCATCCCTTCTTCTGTAGCCAATATAAAACTCATCATCTAGGCATCCGCATCTCAGAGCAACGGTGTTACCAGAACATAGTAAGGCTGCTTCATTCGCTGATCCTTACACTTCTGTAGCCACTACGATGAACCTCAAAGCCTCTTACGACGCCTAGAACGGCGCACCCACCGCCGCCGCTCCGAAGGTTTTTTTCAAGTAGTTCTACATCAACACCATTACCGGAGAAAAATCTGGCGAAATGATGGGTTACGCAAAATTCACAGAGTAGAAAGTTACCTCACCTAAATTTAACTATGAAACGGCTCTTGGCTCCGCAGCGATGCGAAGTCGGGAGTTTTATTATGCATCATAAGTAATATTTCGTATATTTGTGTGATTAAGTGGGATTTACCAGATCTTGAATTTAAATATACGATGGCGTCATCTTTATAGCAGAAGCTGATGCCGTGAAACTTTAGTGATAACAATGGAAGAACAACAAAGCAAGCACTCACTCATCCAAAGTGTGCTGAATTACATAGAAATGCAAAATACTGGCGCCTTTATGATAACTGGTGCTTGGGGATGTGGTAAGACCTATTTCTTCAATCATGAGATTACCGATGAATTGAAGTCACATAACATTACTACCGTCAAGGTTTCGTTATTCGGAGTAGAGAGCACAGACAAAGTACTATCAAAGATAAAGAGCGAACTTTTATATTTGAAGAGCCAAGAAAGCAAAGACAATAGAAAGAAGTCAATTCTCGACACAATAAAGCGCAAATCCATCACTGTTTTCAAGGATCACAAGGATAAAATTTACGGAGGATTATCATTGCTTACTGATAAGGACTTTTCTCAAATAATTGAAAGCCTCATAGATTTCCATTCTATAGATAAGGAAAAAGTAGCGATATGCTTTGATGACCTCGAACGTGCCATACGTTCCGGCAATACGGATACCTTAATGGGAATGATAAATGATCTGACCGAAAACCAGGGCTTCAAGGTTATTGTGATGGCGAATGAGGGCTTTATGAAGCAGACAGATAAACAATCTCTACAGTTCAAGGAGAAAGTAATTGAGAAGTCTGTTCTATATAAGCCTAATACTCGTAAGATATTTGTCGAGATGGCAGGCAATTATAAGAATACTGTTTTCACTGAGCTGCTGTCTTCTGAGGAATATCTACATACCATTGATTCCACTTCAGATGTTTATGCGCATTCAGATTACCTGAAAACGAGCATCCAGAATCTCCGTACTTTGAAATTTGCAATCTCGCACTATTATAGTCTTTATAATGAGTATATGAAAGGCAAGGCCACTCTTAATGATGCAAACAAGAACGAGTTGTATTATATGTGGTTGTTCCTACTTGGAGTTTCTATTGAGTATAAGAATAACAAACTGTCCTACGAAGATAGACGGACTTTGGACTGTTTTCAGGATATAGCATCATCAAGCTTCGACATTGACCTTGAAGAAAATGACATTGAGACTTCCAACCTATTTACAGACGAAAAAATTGAACCTGAAGAGACAAAAAAATATACAGAAGAGGAAAACAGAAAGTATTCCAAGTGGTTCTATCAAACATACATAAAGCCATACGGAAAGAAAACATTCTTCCTGCCAACCGTATATGACTTCATAACTTCTGGCTCAACCCTACAAGGTGAATCGCTTGTTACGGAGTTGGCTGTCGTCAATCCACCAAATCCAATCACCCCACCACAAGTTTTATTGATGGAGCGATTTATGACAGGAGTGTGGAACTTCAAGGATGCAGAATTTTCTGCAGCACTTAATGAATTGTACAATTATGTCAAATCTGCTTCATTCGGAGATTATATTACATACTTAAACGCAGCCTTTTATATTTGCGCGTTTAAACAAGTACTTTCAGACGATGAGGCTACTATCAAAGACAATATAAAGAGGGCCATTGATTCCTTTACGGAAAAGGTTGAGCTTCATCCGCTCTTGGTCTCCAACGTACAGATAATAGGTAATCAGTTGTCACAGGAAGTGAAGTGGCTCCACTCATACATCCTTCAGAAACTTGACGAAAAGCAGAACTCAACACTGCAAGAGGATAGCAAGAAATTTTTTGACGAGTTCTGTGATGATATTGTAGCTTTCTCTGAACATTTCATCCTTCGTTCCAACCAGACGCCAAGCTATTTCAACACTCCTATATTAGTGGGATTTGATCCGGAAAAGGTCGAACAGAAGATGGCGGCTATGGAGCCAAATGAAACATTATCTTTGGCTCGAATGTTAAAAGACAGGTACATCAGCATTAATCCATTGCCAATCGCCCTTGCGGCAGAAATGCCATTAGTAGAAGCAATTCGGAACGGTTTAGCTAAAAGAAATGAACCTAATCGTATCTTGTCAAACAAGATGATTGAACAAGAGCTACAACCGATAGTGGAGAAAGTGCTGAGAGTATATGGAAGAAATATTAATCAACTAGAGCAAACAGTAAAACATGGTAAATAACATTATACATAAGTTGGAGACAATAGTGTGAGATTATGCGGACAGTCATATTGTATAGGACAGGACAATTAATGGCAATTCCTCAAGAATTAGGAAATTTATTGCGTGATGTCTGATGTCAGACGTCATTTGTTAACACCTAGTAGATCCCCTCTTCGTGAGAGAATTGCCCTTTCATTGTCAAGAAAAATTTTGTCACCAAGACGTTATCAAATAAATTAGGTAGGGGGGCTGCATATTTACAATAAGATATAGATTTGCTCTAAATCCTGCGTATGGAATAAAATAGGTTCGCTATGACATTGATATCATTTTTACTAAAAGTAAAAACATATAATTATGAGGTGCTACGTATGTAATAAAGAGATAATGGATAAGCCTACTAGTGCGAACCATTGCAAGGCACATGGAGAGCATATAATACACAATGGGATACGGGGAAAGTTGATTTCTCGTACCATATTATGTGAAGAATGCGGAGGGGCATACAGTAAAGATGATGCAAACTTTTGCAAAATTTTCGCACCATTTATTGTAGCTTTAAACGATAGGATGATTCCTGCAGATCATGGTAAGCCTGATGGGAATACACTTAAAGGAAGTCTATTCAAGACTCCTGACGTAAAGGAAAGTGATAAAGGCATAGAGGTTACAGTTAAGAATGGTGAAATTATACCTATTCAACCATTCTATACGATAGAAGGAAACAAAATAGATGTTTATGCTGGCAAGAAGCGCATCAATGATTATCTAAATGTACTAACTAAAGAATTAGCAGACAAAGGTGATAACATTGAGCATTATACAATAGAACAGCATACAGATATTCATGATCAAGGCTATCTCGCTTACTATTTTTCAAAAGGGAATGACAATTTCAACGAAGACTTTAAAAAGGGTATGGTCAAGATAGCTACAGAATATGCAATTCATTGCGGAATAAACCGTGAGGTACTTACTGAGGTTATATCAATAGACGACAAAGGTAAGGGAACGATAGACTATGACAAAGCAAAACTGACACCTTTTATTCCAACCACATTATTCGACATTTTGTATGAAGACTATCGATATCTTTTTGAAGATGGTTATCCCTCACATATGCTTAAATTATTTACATCGAAGTACAATGATGGCAAAACGCGATTGTATTGCTACCTTGATTTATTCAGCACTTTTCAATACTATGTACTATTGAACGATGACTACAAAGGCGAAGAGATAAGTAAAACTTATGCACAGCGTTTGATTCCAAAGGGATTGCGCCCCGATGTGAGCAATTATAGTCCCAAGGATTTGAGTATAATATTACAAGAGTATAAAATAGATAAGAGCGGGTTAGAAGGTAAAAGTTATGATGAGCAAGTAGCATACATACAAACATGTATAGATAAATATCCTCTACAAACCTATGATTTACAAGTAGCACTAGGAAATGCTGTTAAGAGGATTAATAAGATAGTTACGGCTTATTATGTAAAGTTGCTAAAAACATCTCGTCAAGAAGGGTTGTGGAAAGCCTTGTTGTCTCCTTTAGGATTGAATGACATACCAATATCAATAAATGCAATTCTAGCTACTTATTGTAAAGATGCTCATATCACAGACCTGCCAAAACATTATAAAGCATTTGCAGAATCAATAAAGCCAGAGTATTATCGGAAGTATGGATTTGAGATCATTGAAAATGAAATAATAAATTATTCTCATCCCGATGAGAGCATGAAGGTTTTACATGAACACAACGCAGCAGTAAAGGTATATACGAATGCCAAATTCTCACATTTGAGTTGTTTGTGTTATGACCCATCAAAATTGAAGTAAAAATACTTGTTGGATGAATCAGAATACACAGTTCGCCCATATTAAAATATGGGCGAACTGTGTACTGAAAAAAGATCTATTAAAGGGACATTCTATTAATCAACGTATTAACCAACTTGTAAGCAGAATAAAAATTAGATTTGCCAATCTTAACCGTCAATTGGAGGAACCAACTAATAAGATGGATTTCTTGGTCCGTACCTCACTACCATATTCTTTGACAGCCCAATATTTCATGCTTAGAAGTTTGCAACGAATCTTATCAGGTCTATCAGAAAATCCATTTTTCTGACAGACAACTATGTCGATGAATTCGTGCTGCTTATTCTGAGCAAACGCAATCCTGATGTGTCGACCACAAGTAATCCTCTGATAAAATACATATTTTAGCCGGGATATCTCTTGGCTACATTTGCAAAAAAACGGAAGGGTTATGATGACACTCAAAGAAATCATTGAAATTGAGTAGTATTGCTCAGACCATAAAGTCAGCAAGAAGGCCCAGCTTGCAGAACTTAACATTCCATTCTGGAACTTCTACAAGGCACGCATGAAATATCAGCAAAAGGATAAACGAAGCGAGACAGAAGGGTCTGCCGGCAATTTCATCCAGCTTGGCTCGGAAATGCGACCGTCAAAGCGGACGGACAGGAAGAGGTCTCAGAAGGATGCCGGACCGACAGTGGTAAGTTACCTGACAATAGAGCTGGAGATAGCATTCGGCACGGCGATGCGCATCCTGGGAAATATGACACCCTCCCAACTTCGGGAACTGATGCCTGCGAGCGATGTTTAGCCTTGATTATAGCCACCGGTACTGGCTCTACAACCGTCCAGCGAATATGCGTTTGGGATTCAACGGCTTGAGTGGCATAATCACAAACCGGATGAGGATGAACCTTCGCGACCGAGACATATTTGTCTTCGTCAACGCCGCCCGTAACCGGATGAAGATCCTCCACTGCGAAGAAGGCGGTCTTGTACAATACTGTTCCAAAGAGCGTGTCTGGGGGGGGGTGTAGTGGCAAACCAACAAAAACTAAAAACGAGTAGACTTATGGTGTAGACAAAGGAACAACTTTCCTAATTAATATGCCAATATTCGGAGCGAGAAAATGGCTTTCAAGATCTGTTGGAGATTTTATTGGAGTGTATGATAATCTCGGAAGCCTAGAATATCTCCGGAAAAACTCTACGTCAGGGAACAAATGCAACGAATTCCGACCGAGGCATAGTTTTACGGTTATGGCCGTATGCTGACGTTCCGGATACCACGTGATTGCTACGGGAATTTTCATCCCCGGTTCCTAGCGATCTTTCGCCATCAAAAGGATGAATGAGAACGTTTTACCGGAACACTTTCACAAAAGGTCTTACGTAAGAACAAGTCGGCGAAGTATTCCAGTATATCTATGGCGAGCACTACAGCACCCAAACGAACAAGCACGCGAATCGTCATACTGCAGCACATCATCCCTCCCATAATCTAGACGTACCCTCTAAAGGAGTTCCCTAATTAATATCTTAAGGGTATGGAAAAGCAATTATTTTTTTACATTATCAAATAAGTTAGGTTCATTTTTCACGACTCTACTATATTTGGGATATCTATGTACTTTACGAATATAATGATAAAGCCTAATACCTCTCTCAGTAGTTTTTGCCACAACTTCCATATCTGCAATAATTACATCACCTTTGGCAAATGAAATTTTTTGTAGAGTCATTGTCTCTAAAAAATCTTCATCTGTCATCTTTGCCGTAAAAGTTCTACCATCATATGTAACTTTCCAAGATGCAGGTTTATCTACAAAAACTGGAGACACAATTTCTAAAGTCACATTTGATATTGTATTTGACAAACTTTCATCTTCGGGCTCATCATACATAATTTGCGACAAAGATCTTTTACTTATTGAAACTTCTTCTGACTCGCCATTAGCTTTTTCATATGTAATTGTAATACCATTAATTTCTTCAGATTCTACTGCCATTTTTGCAATACTACCTACAGCATTTGCTGTTTTTTTATTGCTCAAAAGTTCTTCAGTAGTCACAACAACTTGACTCTCACCATATTGTATTGTTTGTGGCTCGTTATTATTAACGAATAGATTCAATATTAATCCACCAATCACACCACCTACAATATTCGCAAAAGTTTGGTTATTGGTTATTTTTTTAATGGAAAGAGGGATCTTAAAACTTCCCGCCTCTAGCGCAATCACATCAACTTCTACCAAATCAAACCCAATAGCATACTTTGCATTAAGCGTTTGGTTTATAGATGTAATCAACTTATTTGCATTGGTTAGATAAGCAATCAAATCACTACTTGAGATACTATGTCCTTCTGTATTCAAGCGCAGTTCAAAAGATTCGCGTTGTATATTCTGCATCATTTTAGGTTAATTTATTACCACCTCCTAGCCAAATAATAAAGACTATATCGTAGTTAGGTCAGTTTTCCGTACCTTTCTCTTTCAGTTGTTTCTTTGCCATGCTTCAAATCTTTTCCAGACAACTCACTTTTACCAACACGAATGCATTTTGATCCTTCAGTTGTCCGGTCTGTGTCCGTATATACTATACAAATTTACCAAAAATATCCGTATATCACCTATTCTTAGGAGAATAACTTTGAAACATCCGTTTCACATCAAGATTCAAATTTTGTTGAGTCGTTAAATTCTTGTAATTTTCGTAAAATTTACGGACTAATTTCACAAACAATATGAAGAAAGACTTTGGATCGAAGAGCTGGCTCTACCCGATGCCCGTATTGATCGTAGCAGCCTACGACGAGCAAGGTGTGCCCAATGTCATGAATGCCGCCTGGGGTGGCATGTTTACCGATGAGACAATCGGAATCTGTCTCTCCTCCGGGCATAAAACCACGAAGAACATCCTTGCAACACGAGCCTTCACCGTCAGCATGGCTACGGTCGATCAGGTGGCAGCCTGCGACTATGCGGGTATCGTCTCCGGGAACAAAGTTCCCGACAAATTCGCCCGGGCAGGATTTCATGCCACTCCTTCGGCACACGTCAATGCCCCGATGATCGACGAACTGCCCATGACGCTCGAGTGCGAACTACTCTCCTATGATCCCGCAAGCTGCCATCTGACAGGACGTATCGTCAACATCTCGGCCGACGAAAGCATTCTGACCGACGGACAAATCGACCTGCGTAAGTTGCGCCCGATCAGCTTCGACCCCATTCATCTCGAATATATCGAATTAGGGGCCACGGTCGACAAGGCATTCTCCTGCGGCAAGAAACTAAAATAGCGAGACCTCCGCTATATCAGGATGTACGCCCCCCGGGAAAACAGAATCATCATCGACGGAGAGGACAAAACCGACTCCGTCGAACGCTGTTGGTACACCTCAAGACCCAACCGCTGCCATGTCATTTTCTGCAATTTCCCGAAGACCTACTCCTATGTCCCGAGCAAAGTGTTGTGGCTGAAGGATCCCGTGGTATTTGATCCGCAGCATTGCCACCTGCTCCACAAAGGCCGCCGGATAGAGCCTCTCTCCTACATCGCCGCTTTCCAACAAGGCTCGCGACGATTCTGGTATGTGGAATACGCCAACGGCACCGGAGCCCACTACAAGGGATCTGAGGTCGAACTCGTTCGGTCGTGTCTGGAGGAGACGCCCGCACAGGATCGCTTCGCCTATCTGCGCGACGTGGCGGAACTCAACCCTCTGAAGACCGATGACGGGCAGAAACTGCTGATGATGCAGTATCAGAAGATCGACTTCGTCTCCGACCGTTCGGCGGCGGCCCTCTACCTGAATCCCGGCAAGGACTCACCCCGACAATTCCCGGTGCCGCCGCTCATCTACCCCTTTGGGTGCAACGCCAGCCAGCAGAGAGCCATCCAGGCAGCCTTCGGGAATCAGATCAGCATCATCCAGGGCCCTCCGGGAACCGGCAAGACGCAGACGATCCTCAACATCGTGGCCAACCTTGTGGTGCAGGAGAAGACCGTGCTGGTCGTCTCGAACAACAACTCGGCCATCGAAAATGTGGTCGAGAAGCTGGCGAAGCAAGGGCTGGGATTTCTCACCGCCCTGCTGGGCAGCCGTGAGCGAAAGACGGCCTTCGTCGAGACACAGGCCATCGAGAAGTCCATCCCGGCCGAGATCGACTCGTGGTATTCGGCCAAAACCGACTCTCCGGAGTTCCTCCGCACCATCCAGTCCAAGGCCGAATCGCTGCAGACGGTTTTCGAACGGCAGGAGCGGCTGGCTCGCAACCGACAAGAGTTGACGGGACTCCAAACCGAGCAATTCCATTTCGAGCAGGAGACAACGGTCGATTCCTCTGTCGCACTTCGTCGACAGATGCCGTCGGCCCGGTTACTGATGCTGTGGAACGAACTGCAGGCCGCAGTCGAATGGCAGCCGAACGGTCTCTTCGACCGATGGCGTGAAGCAGTCCGATGGTTTTGGCTCAAACGCCGCATCCGCCGCCTCTTCGACGGATTTCCCCGCCATCCGGAGCGGCAGGATCTCCAGCGGCTGATCCCCCTCCTCCAGCGCAGTTACTACCAGGTCCGACAAGAGGAGCTCTCGACGGAGATCGAACGGATTGAAAAGCAACTTGCCACGTCGGATGCTCCGGCGATGGTGGCCCGGCTGAGCGACGACTCAATGCGCTACCTGCGCAGCCGACTGGCCGCCCGCTATGGCAAGGGACACAAACGGCCCATTTTCCAGCACATCACCCCCGAGCTGCTCAAGGAGTACCCCGTCGTGTTGAGCACGACCTTTTCCTCGCGGTCGAATTTCCGGGCGGAGACGTTGTTCGACTACGTGATTATGGACGAAGCCTCACAGGTGTCGTCCGAAACAGGGGCGCTGGCGTTGATGTGCGCCCGCAATGCGGTGATTGTCGGCGACTCGATGCAGCTGCCCAATGTCATCACGGATGCCGACCGGCTCCGCATGCAGGCCATCGCCACCAAACACGCGATCGATCCCCGCTACGACTGCGCCGCGCTGAGCTTTCTGGAGTCCGTCTGCCGGGTCTTTCCCGAAGCGCCGCAGACGCTGCTGCCCGAACACTACCGCTGCCATCCGAAGATCATCAACTTCTGCAACCAGCGTTTCTACGGCGGACGTCTGCTGATCATGACCGAGGATCGCGGCGAACCCGACGTCATCACGACGTGGCGGACTGCGCCTGGGCATCACGCGCGGGGTGCATTCAATCCCCGCGAGATCGAAACGATCCGGCGCGAGGTGCTGCCGTCACTCCCCTGCGAGCAGGCCGAAATCGGCATTATCTCCCCCTACAACGAGCAGGTCAATGCGCTCCACCGCGAGCTGGGCGGAAGCGTTGATGTGGCCACGGTCCACAAGTTCCAGGGACGGGAAAAGAAGGCCATCATCCTGTCGACCGTCGACGATCATATTACCGCCTTCACGGATGATCCCAATCTGCTGAACGTCGCCGTATCGCGGGCCAAACGGCAATTCACGCTCGTCACCTCGAGCAACGAACAACCCGACAGCCGCAACATTGCCGATCTGCTGGCCTACATCGACTACAACGGCGGCAAGATCACGGAGAGCACCATCCATTCGGTTTTCGACATGCTCTACGAACCCTATGCCGAGGCGCGGCGGGAATTTCTCAAGCGGCACCGCCGGATCTCGGAGTTCGACTCCGAGAATCTGACCTATGCCCTGCTGGAGCAGGTGTTGGAGGCGGACCCGGCATTCCGGCATCTGGGCGTCCTCTGCCACCAACCGCTGCAACAATTGATCCGCGACTGGACGCTTCTCGACGATGAGGAACGCCGATATGCCTCGAACGGCGCCACGCACCTCGACTTCCTGATCTATAACCGGGTGAGCAAACGTCCCGTTCTGGCTGTCGAGACCGACGGCTACCAGTTCCACAAACAAGGAACCCGTCAATCCGAACGCGACAGGATGAAGGATCGCATCCTCGTCCGCTACGGCCTACCGCTGCTGCGCCTCTCGACCACGGGCACCGACGAAGAAGCGAAAATCAAAGATCAATTATCAAAGATTGTTTAATAAATCCAGCTGCAATCTCGCTATCAGGACCGAACGACTAATCAGCTCATAGAACATTCAACGCAAAGTAATCCGTTCTCCTAACAAAAGACCTCTCCCGCTTATCAAAGCCTGAGGCATACCGCAACTTGCTTCTCTCGCGCGCAGCCAATACGTTCTGCATCAAATCCAGTTTCGCCCTTCGAGCCTTGACACTCGCCGCAATCTGTATCGCCACCCCACCTGGATTTAAGGCATCAACTGCTAATATGTTATTCATAGATGCCATCTACATCCAATAACGAACAAAATATTATTCTTTATAAAAATCCATATTACCCCTAAAATAATACCCCCCAATAGTTGACCACGGCGAAAAGGCCATGACGTTCAGTAAAAAATTGCGCCCTGAATAAAAAAGTCGGGCCCCGATTTTCGGAACCCGACTACCCTATCCACAAAGTGTGACGGCTACTTCTTCTTGCGATATCCGCACTTCGGACATACACCCTCCTCGTTGAGTGCAACGCCGCACAGCGGGCAGCGGTCGATGTCGTTCTTGGTCACAAACTCCGCCGAAGCCGCATTCACACCACTCGTGAAGGTGATCTTGGCGATATTGAGCTTATCCTTCAGCAGGTCGTAGACAATCTTGATCATCCCCTCAACCGTCAGCGTCTCCTTCGTGACAACCAGACGGCAATCGGGATAGGCCGTGGCCAGCTCCGTCTTGAAGGCCGGGCCCTTCATCTTGTTCTGCGGGTGTCCGTTGCGGATACCCTGCTTCTCGTAGACGTCCAGAACGGCAGGCAGCAGCGGATCATCCTCGCGCAGAACCAGTGCATGGTCGAAATTCCGGAGCACGTCCCACGCTACCTTCTGAATCTCGTTGCAGGGGTAAACCATGTTCACACCCGCCTCGATGCTATCCTCTACCTCGATGGTCAACTGTCCGGTGTGGCCGTGGAGATACTGAGCCTCTCCTTGAAAACCGTAGAAACGGTGTGCATACTGCAGATCGAATGTTGTGATACTT
>CDZF01017264.1_pt1 | contig 12216 bp, 15 predicted proteins | sample 557591 | NCBI WGS metagenome assembly CDZF01 (sample SAMEA3182093, study PRJEB8094) | gut metagenome | biome: human; feature: gut; material: Stool; isolation source: human stools | place: Canada | collected 2012-02-04
AGATGTGTATAAGAGACAGGCCTTATACAGCCCGAAAGTTCCTTATCCGTTATCAGGACCGTATTCTGTTCGGCACCGATACGGAACCCAATGCGGAGGCATACAGAGTCTATTACAGATTTCTGGAAACGGACGATGAGTACATAGATCCGGGAGCCGGACATCACATGCAGGGGCGCTGGGCTATCTATGGCATATCCCTGCCGGACGACGTATTGCGAAAACTTTATCACGGCAATGCCTTGCGGATTCTGAATGCATGTGAGGAGAAGAGGGGCAAATCGTTATCTTTGTAGAAAAAAGAGATGAAAGTAAAGGAACTGACAGTATACAAGGAAGAGGTTTTCCAGGCTGTGAAACGCATGTTACCCCAGTTGACGGGACGGGAGGCCGGGTTCGGCCGTGAAGAATTCGGTGAGTTGCTGGCCTCCGATCGCTCTCATTTGCTGGTGTTGAGGGAAGATGACGGCCAGGTGGCCGGTATGTTGGTCGTGGCCCTCTATCCCACGCTCTCGGGCGGGTTGAAGGCGTGGATCGAGGATGTGGTGGTGGATGAAGCCTGCCGGGGAAAGGGATACGGAAAAGAGCTGGTGACATTCGCGATCGGATTCGCGCGGCGGCTCGGGGTGCAGAGTATTTCGCTCTCTTCCGCTCCCGTACGGGTGGCCGCCAACCGGCTGTACCGGTCGATGGGTTTCGTGCAGAGGGAGACCAATGTCTATTTGCTGAAACTCTGACACGGACCGGGAACTGCCGCGGATATCCCGAATCGGACGGAACAGTTGGAACCATGCCCTTTTTGCCGGGTGCTTGTGTCGGGACGGAATAGAGGACGGTTGATTCTGCATGTGGGCTTTGTATACAGCTGGTGGATCGGCCGTGCTGTCCGTGGGGCGGAGGAAAATTCGGCAAGGCGGGCGAACGGATGCCGGAGACTTCGGAGGCGATTGCGGAAATAAAAGAAACCACCCTAGATATAGGGTGGTTTTCTGTCCGAATGAACTTTCATTCGTCGGGGTACCGGGATTCGAACCCGGGACCTCCAACTCCCGAAGCTGGCGCGCTAACCGGGCTGCGCTACACCCCGAATCGTTGTCCCTTTCGGATTTTCGGGTGCAAAGATAAGTAAAAAAAATTCATTCACCTAATGTTTTTTCGGGGAAATGGAAATCTTTTGTCCGTTTTCCCCGACCAGTGCTTCGAAAAGACGTGGTGTGCCGGTGGAGAAGTTCAACATACGGCCCGTGACGGGATGTTCGAAACAGAGCGAGCTGGCGTGGAGACAGACCCGTCCGGCCTCAGAGGACGGAGCTCCGTATTTCCTGTCGCCGGCGATCGGATGTCCGATGTGTTCCATGTGGGCGCGGATCTGGTTTTTACGTCCGGTTTCCAGTTCGAGTTCCACGAGAGAGTAGCGGGGCCCCTGCTTCACGACCCGGTAGCGGGTGACAGCCGCGGTGCCTTCGCTGTCGGACGGCACGTACACCTTGAACTGGCTGTTTTCCCTGAGCGGAGCTTCGATACACCCTTCCTGTCTGGGTATTCGGCCCTCCACAACGGCCATGTAGGTGCGTTTGCGGACGATGCGCTTCCAGTTTTTCTGAAGCGTTTCCTGAACCGTTTCGCTTTTGGCGAAGAGCATCAGTCCGGAAGTCTCGCGGTCGAGGCGGTGGACGATGAAGATCATGGCGCCGGGATCGTTCCGTTTCACATGGCAACTGAGGATATGGTAGGCCGTCCGTTCCTTTTCCCTGTCGGTGCCCATTGACAGGAGGCCCTGGCGTTTGTCGATGACGATCAGGTGCTCGTCTTCGAAGACGATACGCAGCATCGGGTGGGAGAGAGGGGCAAACCCCCGGCCGGAAAGGATATTGACCCGGTCGCCGGGCCGTAGCGGGGTGTCGTGACGGGTGGAGACTCGATCGTTGACCGATACCTGGCGGTGGGTCAGGAAGGATTTGACCGTGGTGCGGCTTCTGTCCGGCAGGATCGAAAGAAGAAAGGGTAGCAGGGTAGACGGGTTTTTTACGGTGTATTCTCTCTGATTTCCGCAGGCAGGTTTCTCGGAGGTTTTGCGCATAGATATAATTTCGGATTGGGAACTACGCCAAAGGTAAACAAATCCACCGGAATAACAGCGTCTGTCCGGGGAATGTGCGAAAGGTCCGCGGTATGGAATGGTCTGCGGAAGTGGGGGAATATTTGACGGAGAACGAGAGAAAGAATGATAATTGCATCTTCTTTTTCCGATAACCGCACACTCCGTTCCGAGTGGCAGACTGCCGCTCCGGTTGCTTGCAATTTATGTCTCGGAAGCGTTGCATGGTTTTAGTTTGGCCGGATAATTTCTATAAGCAAAGATAAAATTAATGTGCAAACTATATAATATCACTTTTGAAGATTTTTTTGACGGGATAAATTACCCGCCGAAACAGTAAGCCTCTTTCTATTTGGACGAGTATAAGCGCAAAAATTCCGTGTCTGTCTTTCATTTGTGGCAATGGAGAGAAAAAAACAAAGATGCGACGTATTCTTAAAGGATAAAATTATACTGCGGGCTAAGGAACTGTGTAATATTTACGGGCACTCGCAGGAGAAATTGAAAGAGAGCACAGGTGTTGACGTGGCTAATCTCGAATCCGGTAGAAATTTCCCTTCGGTCACGACTATTGCGATTATTTGCAAATTCTACGGTATTACCCTTGCAGAGTTTTTCGATCCGCATAACTATCCTTCGAAACAATAAATATTTTTCTATTCGCCACATCAAGATATTCTCAACGAAGTGTACTCGTAACGTTTTTTGGGGGAACTCATCGTACCGAATCAACTCTTTTCCTGTCAACACCTTTTACTGCTTTTGCCGGCTTCCGGAATAATAAATTCCTTGTCCGGTAATTCGTGGATAAACTCGGTTCATTTTTCCATAGGCAAATCTTTCACGGAAACAGAAACCGTGAAGGAAGCGACACCCACTGATGCAGCCATTTCCTTCAATGCTCTTGCCAGCCGTTTCTTTTCCTCCGGCGTATATCCCGGCAAGGTGGTAATGGCGATGTGCATGGTGTAATCTTGTTTGTTTACCATCCGGCCAACGCTATTTTCCGCGTCGGTGCGGGAAATGCCTTGTCGATGTCGCACAGGTCCTCTTCCGTCAGGATTATAGCGAGGCTGCGGGCGTTCTCCTCCACATGGGCGATGCTGCTTGCTTTGGAGATGGCGATGACGTTCTGTGTGCGCATCACCCATGCCAACATGATCTGTGTGGGCGTGGCATCGTGCCTGCGGGCTATCTCCACCAGCGTCTTATGGTTGCGCAACCGTCCTTCACCGAGCGGCGTATAGGCCATCACGGGTATGCCGTGTCGTCCGCACCACGGGATAAGGTCGTACTCGATGCCCCTCTCGCGCAGGTTGTAGAGCACCTGATTGGCGGCACACTCCTTGCCGTGCGGCAGGGAAAGGATATGCTTCATGTCCGCCACGTCGAGGTTGCTCATGCCCCATTGCCGGATTTTCCCTTCCTGCTGCAACTCCGCCAAAGCACGGACGGTCTCGGAGAACGGGTAATGCCCGATCCAATGCAGCAGGTAAAGGTCGATGTAATCCGTGCCGAGCCGTTGCAGACTCCGCTCACAGGCCCGTTTCGTGCCCTCGTAACTGGCATTGCCCGGAAGAACTTTGCTGACTATGAAAGCCTTGTCACGGCACTCCCTTACGGCTTCGCCTACGAGATCTTCCGTACCGTACATCTCGGCGGTGTCTATCAGCGTCAGTCCGAGGTCGATGCCCCGGCGCAGAGCTTGTATCTCCTCGCTGCGCCGGCGCCCCATTTGGTACGTCCCCTGTCCGAGCGGGCAGACCTGCCGCCCGTCGGGGAAAGTGATGTGTCTGTCCATCCTGCCTGTCACTTCAGATATTCCTTGTAGAATGCTTCGATGCGGTCGAACGGAATCTTGTCGAAGTTGTCGTAAAGGTCGGTATGGCAGGCACCGGGAACGATCAGCAACTCCTTGTTGCCGCCTTTCAGCTTCTTGAATGCGTCCTCGCCCATATAGCGCGAGTGGGCTTTCTCGCCATGAACCACCAACACTGCCGAACGGATCTCATCGCTGTATGCCAGAATGGGCGCATTGAGGAAAGCCAGATTCGAGGTCTTGTTCCAGCCGCCGTTGGAGTTGAGCGAACGCTTGTGGTAGCCGCGCTCCGTCTTGTAATAGGCGTGATAATCTTTCACGAACTGCGGCGCGTCGGCAGGCAATGGATCGACCACTCCTCCGGCAAGGGCATACGTCCCGTTCTTGTAATCTTCCGTGCGCTGTGCATTGAGCATCTGGCGCATCCCGTAACGGGTGTCCGCATTGTCCGCCGCATCGAAGTATCCGTTGGCGGTGCAACGGCTGATGTCGTACATCGTAGCGGCTACCGTCGCCTTGATACGGGTGTCGATGGCCGCCGCATTGATTGCCAAACCGCCCCAGCCGCAGATGCCGAGGATGCCGATCTGTTCCGGGTTCACATCGTCACGGGTGGAAAGGTAGTCTACCGCCGCCGAGAAGTCCTCGGTATTGATGTCGGGTGAAGCTACATAGCGGGGCTGACCACCGCTCTCGCCGGTAAACGAGGGGTCGAAGGCAATGGTGAGGAAACCGCGTTTTGCCAATTCCTGCGCATACAGTCCCGATGCCTGTTCCTTGACAGCCCCGAACGGGCCGCTGACGGCGATAGCGGGTAGCTTGCCCGTGGCATTCTTGGGCATATAGAGGTCGGCGGCAAGCGTGATGCCGTAGCGGTTATGGAACGTGATTTTGCTGTGGTTCACTTTGTCGCTCTGGGGGAACGTCTTGTCCCATTCCTGCGTAAGATTCAGTTTTTCTTCCATGATGCTGTTTGTATTAAGGCGATTTTCCTGTGCCGTGAGGCTGCCCATGCCGCAAAGGCAGGCGAACAAGGCCACGGCCGATGTCTTGAATGAATGTCTCATACTATTTCCAAATGTTGGAAGTTACCGGATAAAGTTCGTCATGATTCCCGGTTCCCTTTCGGGTATCGGCTCTCCGCCGTTTTTCAGGCTTTTCAGCACCCATGCCATGTTATTGCCCAAGGTGCGCATCGTCTGCAATCCCTCGGCGTCCTGCGAGGCTTCGCCCGGCAGACGGCCATGCACGCTGTTCCAGTACTGGGAACTTACGACGGGCATGTCGTTTATCGTGAAATACTTGTTCGGCCGGTCGAACGTGGCGCTTGCCCCTCCGCGCCGGCAGACGGCTACGGCAGCAGCCGGTTTGTAGCGCAGCAGCGACGACGCGGAATAGAACAGCCTGTCGAGCAGGGCGCAGAGTGAGCCGTTGGGGCCCGCATAATAGACGGGCGAACCGATGACGATGCCGTCTGCCGTTTCCAGTTTCTCACGGACCGTGGTGTACAGCGCATCGCCGAACACGCACTTGCCCGATTCCGCACAACGGTTGCAGGCGATGCACCCCTGCACGGCTTTTGTACCGATAGAGACGATCTCTGTTTCTATACTATTCGCTTCAAGGGCTTTCGCCACTTCCGACAAGGCGATGTAAGTGTTTCCTTTGCCCCTCGGACTTCCGTTAATCAGTAATACTTTCATCGTTATTCTTTATTTAATACCAGTCATGTTTCTCATTTCGGTCGAGCGCGTCGATACGTGCCATTTCTTCCGGGGTCAGCTCGAAGTCGAACACGGAGATGTTCTCTTTCTGATGAGCAGGATTGCTTGACCCGGGGATGACCGCCACGCCGTGCTGCAAGTCCCAGCGCAAAATGATCTGGGCAGGGGATTTGCCGTGCGCCTCGGCTATTTCCTTGATAGTCTTGTTGCTGAACATCGCTTTCGTATAGCCGCGTCCGCCGAATGGATACCATCCCTCGATGACGATGCCGTTGCGGTGCATATATTCCCGGACCTCTTTCTCCTGATAATAAGGATGAATTTCGTTCTGCGTCATCACGGGCTTGATGCTCACTTTCGGCAGGAACTCCGTCATCTCCTTATTAATAGTTGGACACGCCGAGCGAGCGAATCTTGCCTTCGGCCACGGCACGCTCCATCGCCTTGTAGGCTTCCACATCGTTGTCGCCCGGATGGTGCAGCAACATCAGGTCCACATAGCCGATATTGAGCCTTGAGAGGGATGCTTCGATGGCTTCTTCAGCACGACCGAACTCGTTGGGATATAGTTTGGTGCAGATGAAAAATTCCTCGCGGGGCACGCCCGAGCGGCGGATGGCTTCACCCACTTCTTTCTCGTTACCGTAGAAAGTGGCGGTGTCGAACTTACGGTAACCTAACTTTATGGCAGAGAGGATGGCGTCGATGCATTCGTTGCCGTGCAGGCTGTACGTTCCCAATCCGAGTACGGGCATGGTATATCCGCTGCTGAGCGTGATGACGGGCGGTTTCCCGCTTTCGCCTTTACTCAGGTCGAACATACCGTCATTGACTGTGACCGTAGCGTCCTTGTTTTCATCGTTGCCGCCGGTAGTCCCGTTTCCTGTCGTTGGCTGATGCGCTCTGTCCGTGCCGCAGGCGTTCGCCGAAAATGCCATGCAGCACAGCATCGTAAGGAACAATAACTTTCTTTCCATACGGATCGTTTTTGAAATGTTATCAAACAGTTTTTCCCATCTCGTATGTGCGGACCAATGCCGTGTGTCCCTTGATTTCTTCGGGGTCATTCACTCCTCCTGCAAAGACCGAACCGGCAAGACGTGCGTGCTCATGGCCGTCTATCCAGCCACCTAATCCGGCTATGGTACGCTCCGGAACGTAGGATTCGTTCTCGGCCGCGGAAGTCAGCAGGTAGATGTCCCTTTCCGTGTTACGGTTTCCATTTCATTTCCGGCCTCGGCCGCTCCTTTCGTAAAGGCTTCGGCAAGTGCGTCCGAATTACTGACATGGCGCAGATTGGTGGTGATAATCAATACGTTATTCATTATTTGCCTCTTGAATGAACATTCGACTTGTTTTTGTTTATAAATACAAAGGTAAACGAAAAGCCCCATAGCATGATTGCTGTGAGGCTCAAATATCATTGTTGAAAAGGTCGATTTGTTTGTAGGGTATATTGTCGTAAGGATAGGAAAATTCCCGCAACGAGGGAAACATCGTTACGGGAATCTTGAAAATACAAGTAGTGTATAGTTGGTTTTAAGAAATCACACAAGCCTTACTGTTTATCGGGATTGAACTGCCGGTCGTAGCCCAGCAAATACTTCGCTAATGCAGGGTCGTTAAAATCTGCCGTCAGCGGTTTGCCGTCGTCCAACTTGCGAATGGCATCACGTTCTTCGTCTGTCAGTTCAAAGTCGTCGAGGGCGAGGTTGCTGGCCATACGCTCCTTATGCGTGGTCTTGGGGATGGCGATGATGCCTTCGTCCGTCAGGTACTTCAAGGCAACCTGCGCATTGTCTTTACCGTGTTTTGCGCCGACGGCACGCAGCGTTTCATTGGTAAAGAATCCGTTTGCTCCCTGAGCCAAAGGCCCCCATGCCATGATGCGCGTACCGTAGGGATTCATCAGTTCGCGCATCTTTGCCTGCTGGCAGAACACGTGTGTTTCCAATTGTACAACGGCAGGGTTTACTTCCATATTCTCGGCCAGGTCGATAAAACGGGCATCGTAGAAGTTGCTCAATCCGATGGCACGGACTTTCCCTGTCTTATAAGCCTTCTGCATAGCGCGGTAGGTGCCATAATAGTCGCCAAAAGGCTGATGGACGAGCAGCAGGTCGATATAATCGGTCCGGAGCTTGCGGAGCGATTCGTCGATGCTCCGTGCCGCCCGCTCTTCGCCTGCATTAGAAATCCACACTTTGGTGGTCAGGAACAGTTCTGTGCGTGGAATGCCGCTCCGGCGGATAGCATTGCCTACGCCTTCTTCGTTGTAATATGCCTGTGCCGTGTCGATAGAGCGGTAGCCCGTGTCGATGGCATCCATCACGCAACGTTCGCATTCATCGGGTGAAATCTGAAATACGCCGTAACCTATGATGGGCATTTCAATGCCGTTGTTCAGTGTAATGGTTTTCATTATTCATGTATTTTATGAGTTCCTATTCCTTTTACTGTCTGTAAATCCATATCGTCGTAGATGGGACTGTGTCCGGTGTCCAGCCCGGCAATGGCTTGCATCTCCTCGTCCGTAAGGGTGAAATCGAAGATGGCAAGATTCTCCGCCATGCGTTCACGGCGCACGGTCTTGGGAATAACCACCACATTCCGCTGGTTCAGCCAGCGCAGGATGACGTTGCCCACCGTCTTGCCGTGTCTGGCAGCAATGGCTTTTAAGGTGGGGTTGTTCCAGATGTCGTTCTGCCCTTCGGCAAAAGGCGCCCACGCTTCGTGCTGTATGCCCTCTTGGCTGAGGAAGTGGTTGGCTGCCTGTTGCTGAAAGAAGGGATGCGTCTCCAGCTGATTGACGGCAGGTTTCACTTCGTTGTGCAGGAAGAGGTCTTGCAGGCGTTCGCTGCTGAAGCTCGTCACCCCGATGGCACGGATGCATCCTTCCTTATAGAGTCGTTCCGCTGCCCGCCACGCTGCATAATAGTTGCCATACGGCTTATGCAGCAGATAAAGGTCGAGATAATCCAGTCCGAGCTTCTTCATCGAGAGGTCGAAAGCTCTCAAGGCGTCGTCGTACTCGTAATCCTGCACCCACAACTTGGTGGTTACGAACACGTCCTCTCGTTTCAGCCCACTGTGCCGCAAGGCATTGCCCACCTGTTCCTCGTTGAAATAAGAGGCGGCTGTGTCTATCATTCGGTAGCCCACTTCAAATGCATCGGTCACGATACGCTCCGTTTCGTTTACGGGAATCTGGAAGACGCCGAAACCGATGGACGGCATCATCACTCCGTTGTTCAATCTTACTTGTTTCATACTGCTTTCCGTATTTTTGGATCATGTGACAAAATTACAGACTATCGGGGAGAGCCTTGATGCAAAATCGGTGGGGGAATTTTCACTTTTCGTGGTTTTTACCTAAATTCGGCTCATCACTCCGCAATCACGGAAAGCGTATGGAGCAACCGATATGGAATAGGATTTTCTTCATGGATTCGATTCAGGCCTACGATGCCAGACGGTATCCCCAATGTGTGATTCATATCCTTTGTACGAAAGGGAGCATGAGCTTCCGCTTCCAGAATGTGCATTATAATATCGTGGCTGGGGATTACGTTATACTGACCAATATGTCGCTGGCTTCCGGCTTCTCCGAGTCGGAAGATTACCGGGCCTTGACGATGGGACTGTCCGAGCCGTTTGTCCTGTCAATGGCCATACGCAACAATTACGGTATTATCGGGCATCTGGGCCTGTTGCAGAATCCGGTGATGAAACTCTCCCCGCACGACTTCCGGAAATGTGTGGACGACATGGAACGGCTCCGCGAGAGATTGACAGACGGTGAACCGCACCTGTTCCGCGAAGAGATGCTGGGTTACCTGCTGATGGCGCATATCATGGATTTGTATGACATCCATGCACGCGGACAGGCTTCCCGGCAAGTATCCGAACATACCGCCCGACTGCTGCAACAGTTTATCGAATTGCTGTACAACGGAGAGTATATCCGGCATCGGGATGTACCATACTATGCTTCCATACTTTGTATAACCCCTCACTATCTTTCCGAGATATGCAGAAAAGCCTGCGGCAAGCCGGCCACCTATTGGATTGACCGCTTCACCCTCCATGAAATCACGAACCTGCTGTGCCAAAAAGAACTGTCGCTAACGGAAATAGCCGCACGCATGAACTTCTCGTCCGTCTCCTATTTCAGCCGTTATGTAACCAAGCATTTCCGGTTCTCGCCTAACGCTTACAGAAAGTCTGTGATTCCGAAATAAGCAATCTCGGTAACAGAGACGAAGCCCTGCTTATTTGCCTATATTTGAGCCTCACAGCAAATAATCTGTTTGGTGTAAATGATTACCTTTGCCAACAAAAAAAGATTGAAGATGGAGAAAGGCTGTCTGAAAGGAATCAATACGTTACGCTACTCGGATATTTTTCTGGCCATGTACTCTGATAATGGGAGCAGTTGCCTGCACCGCAACCATTCGCACGTGCTGGTCTATATGTATTCCGGAGAGCTGGAAATAAGGGAACGCGATAAAGTCACCAAGTTGCACAAGGGAGATTGTGCCTTTATCCGCAAGGACTTTTGCGTGCGACTTACCAAGCAGAGCTACAAAGGACAGCAGTTCAAGGCTATCTTCCTGATGTTTACCAATACATTCCTGCGTAACTTCTTCAGCCGGATAGACAAGAACAGCCTGCCGGAAAATGCCTGGCGAAGCGAAGTAAGTTTGCGGAAACTGCCTTCCAGCCGTCCCGACATCGTAAGCCTGTTCGAGTCCATGACCCCTTATTTCGATTCCGGCATCCGGCCCACGGACGAACTGCTGGAACTGAAAATGACCGAAGGAATGTACGTGCTTCTGAATACGGACAAGAACCTGTATGCCTCGCTTTTCGATTTTACCGACCCGTGGAAAATCGACATCATGGGCTTTATGGAGCAGAACTACATGAATGACCTTACATTGGAGGAGATGGCCAATTACACGGGCCGGAGCCTTGCCACTTTCAAGCGTGATTTCTGCAAAGTAAGCGACCTGTCCCCGCAGAAGTGGGTAATACGTCGAAGGCTGAAAGCCGCACACGAACTCATCCGTTCTGGTACGCAAAAAGTAACCGATGTTTGTTTCAAGGTAGGTTTCAAGAACCTATCGCACTTCTCGAAGGCATACAAAGGACTGTACGGACATTCTCCTGTCCACAGCATCTAATATGTTGTTTGAGCTTTACGGCAAAATACTTTGAGCCGACAAGCAAAGTCTTTTTCGACAAGATCCGCTACTTTTGCACCAGAATCTTAAAACAAGATACAACTATGGATGCAAAAGGACTGAAAACGGCATTGGTAGCCGGTGCGGGAATGGGTATTGGGCTGGCGTGTGCCGACTCGTGTGCACGCGCAGGGTACATTACGCTATTGGCAGACATTAATGAACCGAAGGGGCAGGCGGCCAGACTGGTGGCGGAGGGATGTCAGGCGGTGGCTTGTCGTATAGACATGGCAGACACACAGGCAGTAAAGAAGATGACAGCCTGGATTGTCCCGAATTATGGGCATTGGGAGGCCGCTCACAACAATGCGGGCATTCAGACACCGCAACGCCCGATGACCGAGATTACCGATGAAGAGTTCGATCGTACGGTGGCCGTTGATTTGAAAGGTGTATGGAGCTGTATGCATTATGACATTTTCCAGATGCAGAAGCAGGGGGGTATTACCATTAGATAACCGAATTTACAACTGATAATAGAAAAGGACAATGGAAGATATTTTCAAGAAAGACTTGTCTGGAGCGATGGTTTCCCCGGACGAACCCGGTTACGATCAACTGATAAACGTCATCTTTGACACGATGAAGACTGCTGCGGAAATGAACGCGAAAGGTTGGCTCTCGCCGGAAGAGGTACACGACTACCTGCACCGCATTACGGGCAGGGAGATTGACCCCAGTACCACGCTATTACCTCCGTTTTACGTGGATTACGGCAAGAATATCCACATCGGTAAAGGTTGCTGGATTCAGCAGGGCTGTACTTTTTTCGACCGTGGTGGCATTACCATCGGCGACGGTGTGTTCATTGCCCCGAAAGTAAATCTCATAACGATCAACCACGATCCGAACCCGGACAATCGTAGCGCGACCTACGGCCGCCCCATCGTCATAGAAGACAAGGTGTGGATTGGCATAGGCTCGACCGTCCTGCCCGGTGTACGGATCGGTTACGGTTCCATTATTGGTGCCAACAGTGTGGTAACGCACGATGTTCCGCCAATGACCGTGGTAGGCGGTAATCCGGCGAAATTTATCAAAAAGATAGGCGCCGAAAGCAGGAAGTAAACGTTACGCTTTATCGGGAAGCAGATCAGCTTAAAACAATAAGGACCGGCAGAGTCAATCTTCTGTCGGTCCTTGTTTTATTATCCCTGTTTCTTATCTGTATGCCCTCTCGAAGATGCGTGTACAATCCTCGTGCGTCATTTCGGTAAGCCTCCGATAAAATGCATATTGTATCCGGGATTTCTCGTGGCTACATTTGCATAAAAACGGAAATGTTATGATGACACGGGAAGAAATCATAGAGATAGAGCAGTATTGCTC
>CDZF01046280.1_pt1 | contig 12212 bp, 10 predicted proteins | sample 557591 | NCBI WGS metagenome assembly CDZF01 (sample SAMEA3182093, study PRJEB8094) | gut metagenome | biome: human; feature: gut; material: Stool; isolation source: human stools | place: Canada | collected 2012-02-04
GAGTGAGAGAAAGGGGGACATTGTCTCTCTTTCCTCTCTGAAAAATAAATGTTTTTATTGCTTATTATCCGCACCCAAAAAGTTGCATTTATAAGTTGAACTCAAGAGGTAAAACATGCTTCGTTTGATGAGTGGAATACTTGGCTTGGTAAGATAGAAGTGGAGGGCGGTAGCCGTGAGCAACAGATAAAGTTCTATACAGATCTTTGGCACGCATTATTGGGACGTAGGGTAGTGAGTGATGTTGATGGGTGTTATCTTGACCAAACGTCCGACTTTCCCCGTATTTGCCGTATTCCTTTGTCTGCAAGTGGTAAACCTCTCTACAATCATCATAATTTTGATGCGTGGTGGGGGAGCCATTGGTCGCTTGATATTCTTTGGTCTATGGCTTATCCGCATCTGATGGATGATTTTTGCAATACAATGTTGGATATGTATCGTAATGGGGGACTTATTCCTCGCGGACCTTCGGGGGGGAATTATACCTATGTAATGATAGGCGATCCTGCTGTGTCTTTCTTTGCAACTGCTTATAACAAAGGTATTCGTAATTATGATGCTGATTTGGCCTATGAAGGGCTACGCAAGAATGCATTTCCTGGAGGTATTCGTGACCATGCCGGTTACGAACATAGTAAGGATGCTCATTCAGGTGGAATGGAATATTATATTAAAATGGGATATGTGCCTGATGGACGTGCGAATGTGGTAGGTATGCATACTACAGGTGCATCTATGACCTTGGAGTACGCATATCAAGACTGGTGTCTTGCCCAAATGGCCAAGGCAATGGGCAAGCAAGCTGATTATGAATTGTTCTTTGAACGCTCAAAAAATTATAAGAACCTTTGGAATAAAGCATCAGGATTCATGCAACCTAAAGGGACGGATGGAGAATGGTTACCTGATTTCGATCCACTTGAGTTGACGGAGAAAGGTGGTTTTTGTGAAAGCAATTCGGCTATATATTCTCATTATGTTCCCCACGATATGCAAGGTTTAATAGCACTTTATGGTGGTCATAAGAAATATGCCGAGCGTTTGAATGAGAACTTTGTCAAGAGTGAGCCTTATGGTTTTTTCCGTTCAAAAGATACCAAATCTGGTAATTGGACTGATTACGGTAACCAACCAGGCACGGGCATGGCTCATCTTTTCAATCATGCTCGGGCACCATGGCTGACACAAAAATGGGTGCGTAAGGTCAAAGCGGCTTATGCTGATGTTACCCCGTATGGTGGGTATCGTGATGATGAAGACCAAGGGCAGATGGGAGCTTTGGGCGTTTTAATGGCGATGGGACTGTTTGAAGTGGACGGAGGCTGCGCTGTAAAGCCTTATTATGAGATAACCTCTCCTATATTTGATAAAGTGACCATACATCTTGACAATAGGTACTATCCGGGAAAGACTTTCCAAATTGTAACTACGGGCAATTCCGACAAAAATATGTATATCCAACGGGCTACGTTTGATGGAAAACCCTGGGATAGGTGTTGGTTCTATCATGAAGATTTTGCTAACGGTGGTGTTCTTGAATTGCATTTGGGTGATAAGCCTAATAAGCAATGGGGAATTGGTAAATTGCCGCAGGATGATTAAAATGCGGAGGTTGCGTCAAAACGTTGACACAACCTCCGTATAGCTTTTCTTATTTGAATAGGTCTTTAATTGGGGATATTCCTAAAATAAGGAAATTTAAGGCAACTAATTCATTGCGAGTTGGTTGCCTTTTTGTCTCTTTAAGCATTCCCCCAAAAAACGGTTTGACGGCCAAAACGGGGGTAATCTAAACTAAAAACACATGGTAAAGATACAAAAAATCTCAGAAATCGAACCTCGTTTGGGTTTTACTGAGTTCGATATGCTAAAAAATATCGTTAAAGTTTTGCAACGAGTGAATTAGGCCGCCTCCATGCTCTGTTTCCTTTCTCGGAATTGGCCCGACAAATGCATTTGAAGTCCTCTGCTTTGGGGTGTAAAAGTTATTTTTCTCCCGAAGGTAAAATAGCCTTGATGGTCTTGAAGTCCTATACCAACTTTTCCCGATGCCACCTGTTATGAAAGCCATCTTGATGTAGGCCGTGCCTACCTTGCTTATAGTAAACTACGTAAACGCAGGAAATCGCAGATTCGTATGATTAAACGCAGGTCACTTACTATCCTCTGATTACCAAAGACGCTTTTCGGTCATACAGACAATCCTTGAGCAAGGGAAGAGTTTATTTGCAGGCAAGAAAGTATCTAACCGTATTGTGAGTATCGACCGGCATCACCTTCGCCCCATCATCAGGGGCAAGGAAACCAAATCCGTTGAATTCGGAGCCAAAGTCAACAATATACAGATAGATGGAATCTCTTTCATAGAACATATCTCTTTTAAGGATTTTAATGAAGGAGTACGTTTGAAAGACTGTATTCGTCTGCAACAACAACTGACCAGGGTTAGGGTCAAGGCGCTTGTGGCAGATTCAATCTATGCCAATAATGCCAACCGGAAATTTTGTACTAAATATCATATAAGTACTTCCTTTAAGCGTAAGGGCAGAGCTGCCAAGGATGAGCCGCTTCGTAAGATTTTACGGTCGGAACTCAGCCGTGAAAGAGCTACCCGCTTGGAAGGAAGTTTTGGAACGCAGAAGCAACATTACTCACTGGCCAGGATAAAAGCCAGAACCAGGAAAACGGAAGTACTTTGGATTTTCTTTGGGATACATACAGCCAATGCGGTATGTATGATAGAAAAAGTAGAGAGGAAAAAAAGGATGGCTGCATAATCAGACTAAAATAAGAAGAAAAGAGGGGAGGTTTTTAACTTCACCTAAAAAAGGCATGTACATAACGCATGGGTGGGAAAAAAAGAATAAGTATATGTAAATAATATTCTATGAAAAAGATAGAAGACCGGGAGAGTTGAACGGAAAAATCAAGAGAAAAGCTCACGTAAAGTAAAACTTTTCTCTTGATTTATTAGAAACGGGAACATTTACTGAATATCCCCAATTTATTCAATGTGTTTGCCTACGAACTGTACGTGTTTCACAAAGTCATTCATTTGTACTTTTTCGCTTAGGGCGTTTATCGGTTCACCGTAATAACTTACATTCTCAAAAGTAACGCCCGATATATTGTATTTGTCATCAATCCCTTGTAACAAAACAGTTCCTCCAGCTTTAGGGCTATTCCTTGTACCGTATGTATATATGTTGCGGAAAGTTACATTGTGTATATATGGACCACTAGATGGAACTACTACGAATTCTCCATATCCACAACTACCTGGACCACGCCGTCCTGGGCCAGTTTTGATATTGTTGGGGCGCGGCTTCTCTATTGGACGAGTACCAACCAACTGAAGGGCAGGAGTCATTTTAATTAAATTATAAGGTTTGTGCCCATTGATTCTGATATTTTCGAAGCAGAGGTTCTCCATACTCATTTCACCTGTGGGGTGTAACCAAAATATTTGTACCCGGTCACGGTCAGGGAAGTGGATGACATCAATATTTCGTGCCGTGAAGTTGCGGAATGCCGGACAACTACTTTCAGTAGCCATACGAAATACATTGGCAAAATCTACCCAAAATACACAATTCTCTACCGTGATATTCTCTACTGACTTAGAATGACTTTCACCTCCTGCACGAGTGATGCCTTTGGGGGAAACGGAATCATCGTCCGTACGAAAGAAGCAGTTGCGTATCGTTACATTGCTGGAATTGCAAGGATCTACCCCGTCATCATTTCCCACTCGCGAACCGGCCAAACGGATATGGTCAATCAATACACGGTCGCAATCTTGCGGAACAATAGTCCAATAATAAGAGCCTTTCAAAATAATATCTTTCATCACCAAGTTATTGCAATGTTTGGCATTAATCATATAATCTGTTGGACCGGCATTGTGTTCCCAATCGGAACCGTCTAAAATGCCACGACCGCAAATCGTAATATTGTCACCAGTTGCTTCTATTCCTGCATTGACTACGGCACCTCCTGCTATATATAGTGTCTGATTGTCGGTAAGTTTTATTAATCCATTTTTCGGATTATGTTCACCCGGACCATAGTAAATTACATTCGGGTCATCTTTGGAGGGAATACTTTTTTCCAATTCATTACTGAAGAGAATCAAAGGGCTGTTACAACCGTCTGGTTCAAAAGAAATATCACAAGGAGTATCTAGCTTAAAAGTAGCTATGTTTTTATTTACCGATGGACGGATGCCGTATTTGTCAGGCAAAATATTCAGTTTGCTCAGTTGGAAATTACTTTTTACAGTAATCGTTACCGTACCCGAAAAATCGAAGTAAGCAATTGAATATTTCTTGTCGTGGTGTTGTGTACTGGCTGTATATACCGGTATAGTTATGCCGTTGACTTCAACTGTATAATCAGAGGACAGAGGTTCGGTTTGTGGTACCGGATAACTAACTACTTTGGCTCCGATGTTCATGCTTGTAGCAAAGATTAGCACAAAGCTCAAAATCAATTTTTTTAATAATGTTTTCATAATGTATATTTTGTTTATATATGTTTTGTTATAATATATAGAATGGAATTGACTCTTCTTTCTTGTCTATCGCTATTTATCTCAGTCCGGATGTTCCTATTGTGCAATCTCAAATTCTCCTTTCAAGCGGATGTCTTTTGATGAAGAACCAATCATGACTTTGAACATGCCCGGCTCAACGGTGAAATTCATTTGTTTGTCCCATATCCCCAGCTCTTGTGGTGTGAGTTCGAAATGTACGGTATGCGATGCTTCCGGTTTTAGAGTGATGCGCTCGAATCCTCTCAGCACTTGTGTATAGGTGGTTACGCTGCTGACTTCATCGCGCAAGTAAAGCTGTACCACTTCATCTCCTTCGCGCTGACCGATGTTCTTGATGGTGCAACTGATGGAGATGTTGCCTTGTACTCCTTGTTTGGATGGAGATATTACAAGGTCACTATATTGGAAAGTCGTATAGCTTAGTCCATGACCGAAGGGGTAGAGCGCACCATAGACAGAAGTCTCGGAGCTTTCATCAGAACCGGGCTTGAAAGGAAAAGCAAAGGGTATCTGCCCAACGGATTTAGGGAAGGTCACGGCGAGGCGTCCTCCGGGGTTGTAGTCACCAAACAGTGCCTCGGCTATGGCTTGTCCTCCGAATTCACCAGGAAACCAGGCATGGATGATGGCAGGAACATGGGTAGCGGCGAAGTTGATGGATGAGGCGCGTCCGTCAATCATTACCAATACCACTGGTTTGCCTAATTGGCAGATTTTTTTGAGTAATTCTTCCTGTCTGCCGGGCAAGTCCAATGAAGTGCGTGACCTGTCTTCTCTTACGGTAAGTTCGTTTCCTCCTAATACCATTACGGTAACTTCCGCTCCCTTTGCCGCCTCTATGGCTTCTTCCATCATTTGCGCTTCTTGGGCAGCCTTGGGAAATTCAAGGACTTCGCTTTCGGGGAAGTGGGGGTCGATGATGTCGCATCCTTTCTTATAAACAACGTCTGCTTGGGGAAGCATCTTTTTGATACCTTCGTAAATGGTGGTAATGTGTGCGTTGGCTGGGCCATATCGGCAGATTAGCTGTTGTCGCTCGTCGGCATTTGGACCGATGACGGCTACTGAGCGTATCGACTTGGAAAGTGGAAGTGTCTGGTGTTCGTTTTTGAGGAGTACTAACGATTGGCGTGCGGCTTCCAGCGCAAGTTGTTGATGTTCGGGACTGTGTACTATTTGTCCGGCTCTCTTTTCGTCGCCACGATAAGGGTTGTCGAAAAGTCCGAGCCAGAACTTCACGCGTAGAATCTCGGCAACACGTTGGTTGAGTGTTTCTTGGGAGATTTTTCCTTTCTTTACGGCACTGCGCAGCGGAAGGATGAAGTCGGCAGGTGGTGTGAAATGGGTACGGATGTTGAGTCCGGCATTAACGGCTTGCGCTACGGCATCTTCATATCCGTTGGCCACTTGATGTTTGGTGGAGATAAATTCTACGGCTTCACTGTCGGAAACCACATAGCCTTTGAATCCCCATTCTTGTCGAAGAATTTCGGTGAGGAAATGATAACTGCCTGTGATGGGTTCGCCGTCATAGTCGTTGTACGAACTCATTACTCCCAGCGCACCGGCTTCGTGGAAGGCCACTCTAAAAGGATCGAGATAGAGTGTGCGCATTTCTCGGGGAGCTACGTGGGGGTCGGTACGTGTTTTTCCGTCACGTCCACCTACCGGTATGCTATAGACGGCAAAATGTTTTGGGGTAGAGACCAGCTTGTTCTTTTGTAGGCTCAGAATCATTTGCTTTCCCATTTGTCCTGCATGATAGGGATCTTCGCCATAGGTTTCTACGCATCGTCCCCATCGGGGATCTTGTGCGATGTCGAGGATGGGGGAGTATATGTTGGTATATCCCAGTACGGAGGCTTCACGGGCTTCAGCTTCGCCTATTTGGGCTATTAGTTCTTTGTTCCATGTAGCTCCTTGTCCGCATTGGGCAGGAAAGTAGGTCGCCCGGTCATGGCATAGCCCCCGGATGCCTTCGTTGGTGAAATCTACCGGGATTCCCAGCCGTGTATTTTCTACGAACCAGCGTTGAATGGCGTGCTTCGTCTTTACGTGGTGTGCATAGGGGAAAGAGTATGCAGACTTGAAGCTGCCAAGCCCATTGTGCTCTTCATCAATATTCCCGATGCCATCTTTCCATACTTCGTTTTTCCAGTTATCACTTGGAAGGGCGTCATTGAGTACGCGGCCTGAACCATACAGTGTAGCCATCTGGCAACTTTTTTCTTCGAGAGTCATTTGCGAGAGCAGGTTTTGCACCCTTACTTCAAGTGGGGCGCAACTGTCTTCGTAGATGTCCTTCACGCCATTTTTGTTAAAGTCAATCCATCCTTTGTGATAGATGTTTTTGACGGTTGACTTGTCCTTCTCGTAATCGAGTATCGAGTTACTCCACAATTGCTGGCTGCAAATCATGGATACAAGGACGGTCGTTAGGTATCTATTCATATAAAACAAATTGGTTGATGTTTTTATAATATACGTATCAAGCAGGACTGTTACCTAAACCGGATAGTTAATTTGTCGGGGCGGTTGAGTATTTCTACTTTTTGGTTCGTAATTTTTTATATGCTTATAAATATATCATTAATAAACTTGTTACTTACTAATTATGCAAAAACATTTTAGATTGAGGAATGCGTTATTTGCAGGATTACTGCTTGCCGCATTTGGGTGTTCTTCCCATACCCATCGTACCACTGATTTTAATGTGGATTCTGCTATTGCTTACTGTAGCCGTCAGGCTATAAAAACTCTTGAAACGCTTTCTGATGTAGATTCGATTCCCAATACGATTGATAAAGGACAGAAAAAATGGCAGTATGCTCATGTAGGTTCTTGGACATGTGGCTTTTGGCCGGGTACATTATGGTATCTTTACGAAGCGACTCAGGATACGGTATGGTTGCATGCAGCTAAAAATGTTACTCGTATTCTGTTGCCGGAAGCTTATCGTAAGGCTCGTTCGCATGATTCGGGATTTATTATGATGCCAAGTGTGGGTAATGCTTATCGTCTTACAGGCGATACTATGTACGCTCAAGCACTTCATCATGCGGCAGATTCGTTGGCCGAACTCTATAATCCCAAAGTGGGTACCATATTATCTTGGCCGGGTATGGTCAAAAAGATGAATTGGCCTCATAACACCATTATTGATAATATGATGAATCTTGAATTGCTTTTTTGGTCGGCTAAGAACGGTGGCAACAAATGGTTGTATGATGTAGCCGTAAAACATGCAGAAACAACTATGAAATATCATTTCCGTGCAGACCATTCGTGCTACCATGTTGCGGTTTACGATACACTGGATGGCCATTTTATTAAAGGTGTCACTCATCAAGGATTGGCTGATAGTACAATGTGGGCTCGTGGTCAGGCCTGGGCCATCTATGGTTATACGATGGTTTACCGTGAAACTCGTGATGTACGTTTTCTTGAAGTAGCTTGCCAATCGGCTGATGCTTATCTTCGTCGTTTGCCTGAAGATATGGTACCATATTGGGATTTTGATGCGCCAATGTCACCATTGCTCCCTCCTAAAGACGCATCTGCTGCTGCTGTTACGGCTTCGGCGTTGATTGAACTTTCGGGCTATGTAAATGATGAGATAAAATCACGCCATTATCTTGATGTAGCTATAGCTATGCTGGAGAATCTCTCCTCATCGGCTTATCAGTCGGGTACGGTTAATACAGCTTTTTTACTTCATTCTGTAGGCCATATGCCTCGCGGGCGTGAGATTGATGCTTCGATTATGTATGCAGATTATTATTATATAGAAGCACTTTTACGGCTTCGTACTGTAAATAAAGGTGGATGACTTGCTACTGCGTCCCCTTCATGTCCCATTGTCAAAGTCAGGAAATATTCTAATGTCGTTTTGATAAATGATGTGTTAATAGGGCAAACATGTGTGGCAGAGCCGTAGAAAGGAGAATTACAATGAGCAAGAAAGATAGAGACATAGCCCTCTTCGTGGCATTCTGCATTGAAGAATACGGAGCGGCTAAAGGAATGATGGACGATCAGGTACTTTTTTAGCAAAGGCTCACTATAGTGAGCCTTTGCTAAATATAAGGAGTGAACAGAAGAAACATATACGGCTCTTTCATTTAAGGGAGTTAAAGGGTGTTAGAAGCCGATAGTATAGCTATACATCAACAGAACTATCGGCTTTTAACTCCTAAGCTTGCAGGGTGATAACTCCTTCTAACTTCCGATAACTCCCTTAAATGAAAAAGCCATGAGAAACATGGGAGATGTTTGTGAATATAATAAGTAAAATTCCTACCTTTGTCTTTATAACCATTGATTTTCTCCATAGCCATGTTAGAAGATTACAGAAGATACCCGATAGGAATACAGAACTTTGAACAGTTGCGCAACAACGACTGTGTGTATGTAGACAAGACGGAACTGGTTTATAGACTGACACATACCGACCGGGTCTATTTCCTCAGCCGTCCCCGCCGTTTCGGCAAGAGCCTCTCGTGTCTACGCTCGAAGCCTACTTCCAAGGAAAGAAAGACCTTTTCGGAGGGTTGGCTATGGAGCGCTGGGAGAAGGATTGGGAAAGCTATCTGGTGTTGCACATCGATTTCAGCCTAACAAAATACATGGAACTGACCGACCTTACGGGGCAGCTTAATCTCTTCCTGCACCGGTGGGAAAAGATTTATGGAAAGGATGAAGCGGAAAAGACCGCTTCCGAGCGTCTGCAAGGCATCATTCTGAGAGCTTCCGAGCAGATCGGCAAGCAGGTTGTCGTGCTGATTGACGAGTACGATGCCCCCTTGTTGGACAGCAATTCCGACACCGCCTTGCAGCAACAGCTCCGCAACGAGATGCGGAAGTTCTTCAGCCCCCCTCAAGAGGTTGGGGCAGTATCTTCGCTTTCTCTTCATCACCGGCATCAGCAAGTTCAGCCAACTGAGCATCTTCAGCGAACTGAATAATCTGAAGAACATCAGCATGCACGATGATTTCAGTGCACTCTGCGGCATCACCGAGCAAGAATTGCTCACAGACTTGAAACCGGACATCGAGCGAATGGCCAAGGCAAACAATGGGACTTATGAGGAAGCTTGCGCTCACTTGAAACGGCAGTACGACGGCTATCATTTCAGTAAGAATTGTGCCGACATCTATAATCCGTTCAGCTTGTTCAACGCTTTCGATGCAAAGGAGTACAAGAACTTCTGGTTCTCTACGGGCACTCCTACCTTTCTGATTGATATATTGCAACGCACGGATTTCGATGTGCAGAGCCTGGACGGACTTACGGCTACCGATGAACAGTTCGATGCGCCTACCGACCACATTGTCGACCCTATTCCGGTACTTTATCAGAGTGGCTACCTGACAATAAAGGGGTATGACCCTGCTTTCCGTCTTTACCGGCTGGCCTATCCCAACGGCGAAGTGCGTTATGGTTTCACGGAGTCCTTGCTTCCTGCACTCAACAAGCACATCATTTGGTAAATGTCACCCCTTCCACATGTTCGCCGATGAAGAAGCGTGCCATGTCTCCCATCTTGTACCATTTCGGTTTGCCCGGCATGTCGTCGTAAATAGCTTCTCCGTTGATTCTGAGATTCTCGAAGCGGATGTTCTTCACTTTCCGTTCTTCGTTGTAGCCGGCAATGATGGACAGTTCGGCGTTCTCTCCGTTGTAGGTGATGTCCTTGAAGAGCACGTTCTCAATCCCTCTGCCCGGAGCCGCACAATATTTCTTGTTAAAGAAGATGCGTAGGTTGACAAGTTGGCCTTGACGGAAATCTTCTATGCGGATATTCTCGAAACGCACGTTGCGGACCAGGTTGTTGTCTCCTACGTTGATGGCCATACAGCCTTGATAGTCTATCTGCTTTTCTTTATGGTCGAGGATGTCGATATTGATATAGTTCAGGTTCTCCATTACTTCTTGACCTTCGGCATCGCCGTGCAGTCCGATGAAGATGGGATGGGCCACGTCCGCCCAGAGGGTGGAATTCTGCATGGTGATGTTCTTGCATCCGCCTTTGAAGCCCATACAGGTGGCATAAACAGTGGTACAGTCGTCCGAGTTTCTGCAAAATACGCCATCGAACAGTACATTGTTGCTGGCAAACACGTTCATCCCGTCGCCCCATCCATAGGAGCTGATGGCCTTTACGTTGCGTATCGTCACGCTGTCTGAGCCACCGGTGGGGCATTGGGTGGTAATCAAGCCTTCTACCCGGATGTTTTTGGAGTTGATGATGCTGACTCCTGCTCCACGTCCTTCGGGATGTACTTCTCCCCGGCCGAAGATAGTTACATTTTCAGCATTCTTTGCTCGTATGCACCCTCTGACGATGGCTCCTCCGGAAATGTATACGGTTTTGCCTGAAGGTACATCCAGCGTGTCGCCCGGTAATTGGTGTATGCCCGGACTGAAATAAATCAAGTTGCGGTTCTTTTTTAATTTCTTCGGGTTCATACCCGGTTTCAGAGGATTGTTCCGGTCTATCGGATTGGCGAAGAGGTGCAGGTTGTGGAAGATGTCGCCGTTCACTTCTATCGACAAGTTGTGGGGAGAGTTCAGCTTGAAAGTAAGCGTGTTGCGGCTGACCTGCGGAGTGATGCCGTAGGAAAGAGGACGTATGCGGGCTGTTTCTATCTCTTCCTTATGGGCGGTGACCGACACTTCCACTTCACCATCGAAGTCGAAATAGCTCATGGAGGCCAGCTTTACATGGTGCCGGGCCTCTTTTACTTCGTCCACTTTGACGGGATAGGTGGCTATCGTTTGCCACTTTCCACCCGGTTGGCGCACCTTGACGGTGAAGTCGTCCTTCAATTCCGCCTCCTGAGGAGCGGGATAGGTGATTAACTGGTTTTGCGCGCCGATAGTCTGAGCGAATCCGAGCAATAAGCCGGAGATAAGGATTAGTTTTCTTAGTTTCATTGGTAATAGCATTATTGTTGTTTTAAGTAGAAATACGTTTTCTACGGGATGTTCACTTAGTAGGGCTAATGAAATTTGTGCAAATTAAGTGCTTTTCGGCTTTCAATCGTATATTTTGTGTAGAAAACGATGGAACTTATGAAACAGATTTGCAAATTAGTAGTGATGTTATTGTTGGCCTTTACCGCAGGAGTACAGGCACAGTTAGTGACATATCCTGAAAGTTTAAATCCGGGCATGCCCCATAATGACGACTACACGGTACGTGTACGCATCCCCGGCGGTGAGTGGAAAGACTTGTTTGAATACAACGTACAGGTAGATATGGACAACGTGCAGAATGCTTCCATGGTGCAATTTGATATGGGAAGTGCTGTAGAGGTAATGGTGAAGAAGAACAATGGCAGCGTGCGCGAAGTGACCATACGCCCTTTGAGTAAAGGTATTGAATACAAGCAGATACAAAACGCCATTCTTTTCACTTTGGAAAAGCCACAGTATCTCTCTATTGAATTTGATGGCGACCGGTTGCACAATCTGCATCTCTTTGCCAATCCTTTGGAAACAGAAAAATATCTTGAGTTCAACTTATAAATGCAACTTTTTGGGTGCGGATAATAAGCAATAAAAACATTTATTTTTCAGAGAGGAAAGAGAGACAATGTCCCCCTTTCTCTCACTCTGAATGGATAAAGTTTGCTATCTTTGCTTTAATTG
>CDZF01028198.1_pt1 | contig 12123 bp, 19 predicted proteins | sample 557591 | NCBI WGS metagenome assembly CDZF01 (sample SAMEA3182093, study PRJEB8094) | gut metagenome | biome: human; feature: gut; material: Stool; isolation source: human stools | place: Canada | collected 2012-02-04
ACGGGTGCAAACTGGGCGACGGGTGCGATGTTCCGAAATCGCTATTTATCAGCGCATCTCGTCATACAGTATCCTATTGGGGTGAGGATGTTATTCAAATAGGCTGCAAACGCTACACCATTTCCGAGTGGCAGAAGCATTTCCGAATAATTGGCGAGGCCGAAGGCTATAGTCCCGAGCAGATGGAGGAATACAAAGGGTATATAGACCTGATCGCCACCATGCACAAGACGTGGAAGGTTGAGAAGGTAAAGGACAAATAACAGCACGAGGTGTGTAGCTCAAAGGTAGAGCGGTGCAGGGATGCGAAATAGAAGCACAGAGGTTGAAAGACCTTGCATTTCCGGGCGCAGGTTGCAGGTTCGAATCCTGCCGCACTTCCAAGATAGCCACCGCATAGGTGAGGGGTTTGATTGCTGGCACTAACCCCGCCGCAAGGCAAAAGCAATTTCTGTGTTCTTTGACACATTGATACACGAGAACCATCCGAGCGGATGTAAAACCCGGCGAGCGACTTGGCGCAGAAGGGCTGGCAACAGATAAATACCAATGAACGAGCGATGACCCGGAGTAATCCGGAGAGCCGTATTGATTATTACGCCTGGTGTGGCTTGACTGCCTATCCAGGCTCTATGGCAGACCTTGCGCACCGTTCTTTCAGCAGTGGGTTATTTCATTTTAGGCGTGAGGTCTGCATCTTGCCCGCGTGCGTTTTTCGGTGGCGCAGTTTTGAAATGGAGTTTAAAGTTACAGTGCGCGCGGGCTTATTTGCAACACCTTAAAACAATTATACTATGGAGAAGAACACTTTGAGGAAGAGGAGATTTCTATGCTTCGACCTGACGCCCAGGTGGAAAATGTGGAAACGGATCGAAGACCTGGAGGTGCGGCTTGCTACATGCCTTTGCGAGCGCAATGAAGCGGATGGACGCCTTATCGAGCGGGAACACGAGGTATTGGCGCTCACTCAAGCACGTGATACCCTGTACAAGCGCATCGACGAACTGGAAGGCAGGCTCAGGAAATTCGACCGTACCCGTGGGAAAAGCGGCAAATACATCAAAGGCCATGAAACACGATCCTCAAAATAAAATTCTGGCCTATCTCAAGGCCGGCGGCAGGCTGACTGTTCGCAAGGCTGAGAGGCTGTACCACACAACGGAGCTGCGCCGGATCATCAGTCGGCTCCGGAAAATGGGATATTCCATTTGCTCGAACAAACAGAGGGCCGTTACGGAAGACGGACGGCCGACACAGTTTAACGAGTACTATATGCCACAGGTAGCGGATTCCTGCCAATAATCCGCAAATCGCATTTTAAGTTTGGTATTTGCCATTGGCCTGCTGTGAAGCACGCGGATGGTGTGCCGTCGGCATTAAAGCCCTACGCGGTGGCGTGGGTGAGTGGAGATGTCGGCGGCATTTATTGAGCTATGGTGTAATGGTTAACACACCGCCCTTTGGAGGCGGTACTCCCGGTTCGAATCCGGGTAGCTCAACGGGGTTCTAGCCCTAATGTTGTGAGTTTGATCGGGCGCTTGGGCGTCTGTCACAACGGAAGCTGACAGAGGGTATATCCCTCGACAATCCGAGGCTGCGTGAAGGAAGTAGCAAGGCCGAGGCGGGCTAAGCCCACGAAACGGGAGATAAAGAACGCAAATCGGCGGCGCGAAGCACAGTAACGCCGCCACCGCGGGGGCAGTAAGAAGCCCCCGCTTCTTTTGGATACAATCAAACGACCATGAATAAATATCTTCAAGAGCTCAAAGACAAAGGACTGGTGCCTTTACGGCTCGACAACAACACGGTGCTTTGGGTTACACCCGACAAGGCCAATGAGAAGTACAAAACACGCTACCTCAAGAATGCCGAGAGGTCGCGGAGGATGGCATTGAATTTAGATTAGTTATGAATTACGGATTACCTTATAAGGGTTCTAAGAATAGTATTGCGAAATGGGTTATTTCGAATCTTCCCGCGTCGCATACGTTCGTGGATTTGTTCGCCGGAGGATGTGCGGTAACTCACGCTGCCATATTGTCTGGTAAATTCGGGCGTTTCATTGCAAACGATATTACGGAATATCCCCAAGTCTTCCGTGATGCCATCGATGGGAAATACCGGAATGAATGTCGATGGATCAGTCGGGAGGATTTCTTCCGTCTCAAAGACATCGACCCCTACGTGCGGCTTTGCTGGAGCTTTGGGAATGGTATGCGGTCATATCTGTATGATCCGGAGGTTGAGCGGTTTAAGAAGCACCTGCACGCGGTATTTTTCGCGGGGACGCCCACGAGCGCGCGGTTGGCATGGAAAGGATTTGTCCGGGAATTTGCAAAAGTCCGTGATGAAATAGGAGAGCTGACGCAAAAGGTGCTGAAGTTGTGCGCAGCGTGCGACGTGGCACCTCAATACAATGCGGACGGCACATTGAATACAAAGGCGATACATACAGATGTTTTTCGGGTTAAATCAGCGTATTTGCGAAAATATTTACAGGACGCCCTGAAATTATCCGGTCTTACGCAAAAAGATGTCGACCGACACCTTGGGAATTATATGGGTAGGCATTATTTTAGCGAATCTCAATGGATGTTGCCATCCTCTGAACAATACGAGAAGTTGCAAGAAATTTTACCGGCGTTAACTATTCCGTGGGCGTCCTTAAACGAAAGTCTGCAAAGTCTGGAAAGACTGCAAAGTCTGGAAAGTCTGCAAAGTCTGGAAAGTCTGCAAAGTCTGGAAAGACTGCAAAGTCTGGAAAGACTGCAAAGACTGCAAAGTCTGCAAAGTCTGCAAAGTCTGGAAAGACTGCAAAGTCTGGAAAGACTGCAAAGACTGCAAAGTCTGGAAAGACTGAAACTGTCCCGAAAGGATTACAGCGATGTTGCTATACCGCCGGGCGCGACGGTATACTGCGACCCGCCGTATGCTAACACGTCGGGGTATATCGACGATTTCGACCATGAACGATTTTATAGATGGCTGCGCAGCATGGAATTCCCGGTGTTCGTTTCGGAATATTCCATGCCGGACGACTTTATATGCTTTGCGAGTATTGACAAAGCATGCACCTATTCATCATCAAAAACGATAAAACGCGTAGAAAAGATGTTCGTACACGAGCGGTGGGCGGATGCTGTGAGGCGTCCGGATGATAATGTTCAGGGGCGGCTGTTCTAATCCTCCCTGCGTCGCAATAGTATTACCGCCATAGTAGTATTGTCGGCTGGCGTCCTATCTACGAATAACCCCTAAAAGTAAGAAATTATGGATGACATTACCCGCGTCTGCCGCAAATGCGGGCAGGAAAAGCCGTTGGAAGAGTTTGCGAAGAATAAGGAATGCGTATTAGGTCATAGCCATATTTGCAAACAATGCAAGGCGGAGCAGTCCCGTAAGTGGCACGCAGCCAATTTCGAAAAGGCGCGGGAAAATAACCGTAAGTGGCACGCAGCCAATTTCGAAAAGGCGCGGGAAAAGCACCGTAAGTGGCGCGCCGCTAATCTCGAAAAGTGCCGGGCGAATGCCAGCAAGTATTACGCAGCTAATCTCGAAATGTACCGGGCGTATGACCGAAAGAAACGCGAGAATCTGACTGACGGGTATTTAATGGATAAACTAAAGCGCTGCAACCTCCCCGTAACCCCCGAAACAATCGACTACAAACGTATTCAACTAAAGTTATACCGAGAAATCAAAAAACAACAAAACGATGAAAGAGATTAAGAACATCCGGGAATTGACGGCCGATTTGGGCCGCGTGTATGCAGAGCTTCGGGCACGAGAGATCGAGATCAAAGAGGCATCGGAGATTGCTAACATTGCGGGTAAGATCATCAACGGCGCAAAGGCTGAAATGATGTACCGAATCGCCCGTAAGGAGAAGCCGTCGATACCTTTTTTCGATGCCGATGGCAAATAATTTTGCAGATTCGAAATGATTTTCTATCTTTGCTGTTGCGACAGAACTACTTTACGTAGTCATTAGAAATATACGAACGTCTTTTGGGCGTGTTCCCGTTGCACTTCTACGCTACGTAGTTGTGGTTCTGTCGCAAGAATTAGGGGGCACGCCCTCTTTTTATACCATACATTAACCTAACTTGTGTTCAACAAATGCGACAGAACAACACAAGTGGTACCCGGGTAAATAACACCCAGACCACACCGCGCGCGAAGAAAAGCCGCACCGCATTCTACCGTTGCCATCTGAAGGCCAACAAACCCCTATTTTCATCTGATAGGGTCGATTACACCAACGTTATCCGCGCCACGTGCGAGGAGCATGCTTTAGGCTGTTTCCTTGCTCAGTTCCGCGTGCTCTATCCCGCGTATGCTGTCGTTGTCGGCACCATACTCGTAAGCCGGGTATTCCCCTCCAAGTCCAACCGTTAAAACAGGCCGCTATGGCACATCTTATCACCTTGTTGGCGTTCATCGCGCCGATTGCCGTGGTATTCGGCTGGGTGCTATCCAATCAGCACCGCGCAAAGGAGATTGGAAAATTGCTAACCTCAATATTCGAAAGCCATGAATGAGTTTACGGAAATCACGGTTAAATGCGTGTGGACGACGATAAAGGGGCGCATTTGGCGAGCCCAATACCGCCTGCGGTCAAAGGCTGTCCGGATACAATCCAAGGCCATCTACCGAGCATTGAAGAACGAGAACAAGCCCCGTATTTACCGGGTTGAAATACGATAGCTCATGGACACGCAATATTACACGACTACCACGTCCCCGGTGCTGACGTTCGAAGAGTATTATGATATTCCGAGCGAACATATAACGGGTCAGCGGACGCCATTCTCCCAGAGGGCCAGAACGCTGATGGAGGTAGACCTAAAGTTGATTTATCGGGCTATCCGCGAAGCCATTCAGAAGGATATGCGCGGTGACGAAGACAAGCGGGTCTATACGGTGGCCTACAAAATATACGACATCAAAGCGATCCATCACTACGAAGTCCACGAAGAACAAGGTGGTGACAGCTATATGGATATTTGCGAGACCTATTTCAAAGTAGACCGCGATACCATCGAAATCATCGAGGTCAAGGATATCGACGGTGGCATGCACGCCGGGCAGTTGCACCGGCTAAAAGAATACGGAGAACAAAACAACTTATAACCATGGGAATCTATAGCAAACTGCTGGAAATCCAGAGGAGCGTCAGGGCGTTGCTTCCGAATGCTGATGGAAATAATTACAAGTACATCAGCGGTTCGAAAGTACTTGGCATCGTCCGTCCCAAGATGGACGAACTCGGTGTGATCCTCAAAACGGAGGTTCTCGACATCACAAATATCCGTCAGGATTATACCGTAGGCCGGGATCAGCGACCTAAATCCGAAATCCTATCGAGTGTAAAGATGCGTTTCACTTGGATTGACGTGGAATCCGGAGAGAAGGATGTATGCGAATGGAGCGCCAACGGGCAGAATGATTGGGACAAAGGTGTAGGCTCGGCAATGACCTACGGGGAGCGTTATTTCATTCTCAAATACTTTCATATAGCCACTGATGAAGATGACGTAGACCGGCTGCCTCGGCATGAGGATGTCGGCCCGGCTTCCAAGCCTACGCTTACTGACGAATTGCTGACTTTGGACTTGTTCGAAGAGATAATCAAGGCTAAGGAAAACGCCAAAGGAGCCAATAAGCGATTCTCATTAGTCGGATTCTTGGAGTCCAAGTATATCGTCGATCAAGAAATGCTTCCGAAAGTCAATGTCAAAGTTACCGAATATTACAATTTAACGAGGGAAAATAAAGCATGAATCAGCAGATAACACTATTCGGAGATACGGCATCCATTGCCGATCTCGCGGGCAGGGCCATCAGCGCCGTCGTAAATGGCGACATCAGCCCTATCGAGGCGCATATCCAGATCAGCCGCATGGAGAATGCGATCAAGCAATTCAAGGACGATACGCAGGTGCGTGATATCACACTCCGCGAACTGTCTAAATATGGCAAATCGCACCAGTTCGGGGACTGCCGGCTGGAGGAGGCCGAATCGGGCGTAAAATACGACTATTCTATGTGCGGCGACAGCAAACTGCGAGATATGTATGAAACGCTTGAAGCTTTAAAAGTGGACATCAAAGAGCGGGAGATGATGCTGCGCAGTATGCCTGCATCGGGCTTGGCGGATCCGGAGACGGGGGAAGTGTTGTTCCCGCCCGCCAGGTCGAGCAAGACTATTATCAAGACTACTTTTAAAAAACCACTGCAATGAATGTATCCAATTCCGATATGCGCAGGGTGATTCGGGCGATTGATATGCTTCGTCCGCTCCCTGAACAATCCACGCGCGAGTGGGATGCCATCCGCAGGTTAAAAATATTCGCCAAAAAACAACAACGAAAATATGGTAAACAAGGTCATCATCATCGGGAATGTAGGTTCTGATCCCGAAGTTCGTGTATTGGACGGGGGCGCCAAGGTTGCCAGCCTGAGTGTGGCGACGACCGACCGTTACACCGACAGGCAAACAAAAACCGTAAAGGAGATAACGGAGTGGCATCATGTGGTGGCGTGGCGCAATACCGCGGATATCGTGGATAAATACGTGAAGAAGGGGGCGCAGATTTACGTCGAAGGTCGGTTGCGAACCCGCGACTATACCGACCGAGATAGCATCAAACGATACATCACGGAGATCATGGCCGATACGGTCAGGATTTTGGGGCGCAGGGAATCCCAGGCTTCATGCACCTCTACTACCTCCCAAATGCAATCTGACCCCGACGATCTTCCCTTCTAAGCCATGGATACATCTGAACTTAAAGAGATCGAGGAAATGCAGCTCTTCATTGAAGCAGAACCGCCTACTGAGCCGCAGGCAATTTCACAGCGCATGTCAGAACTGAGTGTGCGTATGGCGCGTAGCGGCTATCTCCTGTCGAAGGCGAAATACGAACAGGAGTTGGCGATGCTGAAAGCCTCCCGGCTGAAAGACCTGATACCTCTGGCGCCGAGTATCCAAAAAGAAATACTTCGGGCGTCCTGTGCCGAGGAGAACAAGGTCGTTAACATGCTCGACAGGATCAACCGCACGTGTGTCCATCAAGTAGACATACTACGTACGCAACTGAGTTTCGAGAAGGAGCAGATGCGCCAAATAGGCTATAACGCATGACAGATTTAGAACGGGAATACGACCGTGTTTTCAGCCTTTTTATACGTCATCGAGACTGTCCGGGTGGGCGAGGTTTCTGCATCACCTGCGGGGCGCCCATAGCGCCTGAAACATGCGATTGCGGGCACTATATAGACCGAGCTCACAGGTCTACGAGATGGGACGAAAGGAATTGTCACGCCCAATGCAGGGTTTGCAACAGGCATTCTGCTGGTCGCATTGGAGTTTACCGCCAAGTACTGATCCGAAAATACGGACTTGCAGTCGTTGAAGAACTTGAACGCAGTAAGCACAGCGTATTCAAAATGTCGAGGTCGGAGATGTCCGATAAGATCAATTATTACAAACGATTAATTCGCAATGTGTAACACTTCAAATAACAGTTGGATTAAGATGTACCGCAGCTTCCTCGATTGGGAGTGGTATCCGGATACGAACTGCGTACGGCTGGCATTGCATTTCATTTTGAAGGCAAATTACCGGGCCAAGAAGTGGAAGGGTTTAATCATTGACCGCGGACAATTGGTAACCAGCAGAGGACAGCTGTCCGAAGAGACAGGACTTTCGGAGATGCAAATACGCACCGCAATAGACAAGCTGGATAATTGCGGGTTTATAACCAAGTCGGGAACACGCAAATATACTATCATAACTGTCTGTAATTATGACTTATACCAACAAGCACAGGATGGTTTTGATAATGGTTGTCAACCAACAGATAACCAACAAACAACCAGCAAACAACCAACAGATAACCAACAAATAACCACAACTAAAGAATATAAGAAAGAAAGAATAGAAGAATATACACACACACTGGTAGATACTAAAAAGGGGGTTGTAGGGGGAAAAGAGACGGAGGCCGTGGAACTCATAGAATGGATCGCCACGAACGCGCCATGTATTGCTTCGATGCCCGAGCCCATAACTGCAGCACAGGCCGTGTGGCTGTTGCAGGACTACAACGTGAAAGATATTCGCCGATTGATAGCTACCATGCAAAGCAAGCAGGCATACCTCAAACACACGAATGCCTATACGGCTTTTGTCAGTTACGCAAAACTCGACAAGGCGCTTAAGGATGGCGGGCCGCCAAGTGTGCAATCCGGGGAAAAGTATTACACACGGGATGAAGCAATGGCCTACATTCGATTCCGTCGTTTGGGCGGCTCTCTTAAAGATAATTTCACTCTTGAGCGTGTGAATGGGGTGTATTTGTGGCGCTTGAAAGCCCCAGTCCCCTCAGTTAACCTTTAACGAATAAAAGATGGATAACAATCAAATAATGAGTTGTCAAGAAGAGTATATTTCTCGGATAAAACATGAGCTTTTGGGATTTTTTACCACGGATCAAGTATGCCGTATTGTTGAATCCCTCTTACTTGTTTGCTCAGATTATCGTATTGAAAAACATTCAACCTCTATAGTTTCGTATCAACCGGAATGTATTTCCGAAGCACAATTTGTCGTTCAGAATTTTTTAGTTGCCAAGTCGGTCGAAGGATTCAGTCCTCGTTCAATAGCGTATTACCATCAAATTTTAAAGCAGTTTTTCGCCTCGACGACCACCCAGTTTCCGAATCAATCACTTAAATGCATCAGTTCGGATGTTGTGCGGTGGTATTTGGCCATGCGTAGTGTTTTGGGCAAAGTCAGTAAAGTGACACTGAATAATGAACGACGTGTATTATCGTCTTTTTTTTCATGGGCATCATCAGAGGGATATGTTCAGGTCAATCCGATGCTTAAAATAAAATCTATTCGAGTTGATAAACGAGTAAAGGAACCCTTTACGGATGACGATATGGAAGCTATCCGGGGTTCTGTCAGAAATAATTTTGAACATGCTCTGGTAGAACTTCTTTATTCAACAGGGATTCGCTGTTCGGAGTTGGTTCAAATACGCATTAGGGATATAGATTTTCAGAATATGCAAATGAAGGTTTTGGGGAAGGGCGGTAAAGAACGCTATGTGTATTTAAATGCCAAAGCGAAACGGGCCGTTCTGGCACATATGTCACATGGTCACGTAGATTGTTACCTTTTTCCTGCATCTCGGTCATCGAATCATATATCCACATCTTATGTTCGGCAGGTTCTGCATGATATAGGGAAGCGGGCCGGTGTCTCAGACGTACATCCGCATCGTTTCAGGCGGACTACCGCATCCATGGCTTTGAGTCGCGGAATGCCGATAGATCAAGTACAAAAATTATTAGGTCATTCGAACATTGAAACAACGACGTTGTATGCTATTACGGATGTTGAAAATGTGAAATCAAGCCATAAAAAGTATTTGAATTGATGAAACAGCTATGTGACATATTGGGAGCCGAAACCGTAGATTCTATTCCATATCGCCTAAATGAAGGTTCTTTTTTACGGCGATTCCGACCGGGATCCTATTTACCGGGCTATATGTGATATGTATGCGAATGATTTAAGCTATGATTGGTTTTATGATTTTTATCAGAGCTTGTACGCACAACGCAAGGATTTGAAACAGGACTTTACGCCAAAATCTATTTCGGATGTCCTGTTGCGTATATCTTCGTCAGATTCAGCCAAAATCACCTATGAGCCCTCTGCCGGCACCGGGTCTCTGTTGATACGTCATTGGTGGAGATCGCGTAACAATTATTCGCTATTTAATTACAGTCCTATTGATCACATTTACATTTGTTCTGAAAAATCAAGTCGCAGCATTCCTTTTTTATTATTCAATCTCAGCGTTCGTGGTATTCAAGGTGTTGTATTTCATGAAGATACTTTAACAGAAGAGTGCTCGTCCATATACTTAGTAGCAAACATATTAAATAATCCCCTTTGTTTTTCACAAATAATTCGATTGAAAGATGAAAAAAACGAATATAAAATACTCTCCACAAGAGGAGGCGATGCTCAAGGAACTTTATTCTGACATGCAGAATTCCAATATATCTATTCTGCTCGGTCGTTCTGTGAATTCCATTGCTAACAAAGCATCTCGTTTGGGATTGAACAAGTCTAAATTGCATCTTCATAAAATAGCTGCTATGCCCAATAAAGGTAAATATAAATCAGGTCATGTGCCTCATAATAAAGGACGTCGCCAGCGGGACTGGATGAGCATGGCGGCTTTGTCTAAATGCACAGCAGCGCGTGTGCATCGACGTAAAAATACCCAAGGATATTTGGCTAAAGGTGTTCTGATTAAAAGAATAGACGGAAAGCTACGTAATGTGGCTCGCCATATCTGGGAGATTACTTTCGGGGCAATACCCGATGGTTATGTTGTGCATCATCTCGACGGCAATCTGCGAAATGTGAGCATAGAAAATTTAGAGTTACGTCGTAGGGGATGGAACTTAGGATACGACAGCGTAGCCGTAAAACAAAGTATTGCTTCTCGTCGTGCAAAGGCTCAACGCTGTAACTACCAAGGTAAATCAATAACAGAATGCCGATCTTATGATACAGATTGCATGCCTAATCCCATGGAGTTTATTATAAAACAGCAAAAATTATGACAGACCAAGTAACGAGCATCGAGCAGTCGAAGCGGCTGATCGAGCTGGGAGTGCCCGCGGACAAGGCGAGCATGGTGTATGTGAATAACGCAGACATTCCGTCGTTTAAAGCAGAGCTTGCTTCCTCGGGCATCGACCTTAAAGAACTTATTGATGACGGGCATGAGTACTATCCCGCCTTCACGGACGCCGACCTGCTGGAAAAGGTGCTTCCGAATGTGATTCAGGACGCCCACAACACTTACGAACTGACACTGAAAGCAGTGGTTGGCGGTGGATGGAGATTCTGTTACACCCCCGTACTTACCCCATTAGAAGCCGATAATATTGGGGATGAAATGGGCGATAACCTGATAGAACTTCTGTGCAACCGTATTGAGTGGATAGTGTCTAACGGCTATGAATTGAACCTGTGATGAAACTACCTATCGAAGTTCACAACAAGTTGATCCCGTTCAAGGGGTTTAACTGGGTAACATGGCTTTTGTGGTCTTTTACCCGGAAGCCGATGGCGTGGAGCATGGACGAGACTACGCGCCGCCATGAAGGAATCCACTGCGCCCAGCAGATCGAACTGGCCGTGCTGTTCGCTGCAATCCTCCTGCCACTCGCCATAAGCTGCTCTTTCGCTTGGTGGGGCTGGGCGCTTACGGTGGTCGGCATTCTCTTCGCCGGATGGATTTGCTACGGCATTTCGTGGCTGATCGAAGTGATTATCCCGCCTTATCCGGGCGCGTACTACTACACCTGCTTCGAGACAGAGGCATACAACCACGAGGATGATCCGAACTACTTGAAACGGCGCATACCGTTCTGGGGCTGGATCTCCTGTATACCTAATCGGAAAGTTAAACACAAAAAAACTAATTTATGAATACAGAAACGATGTTTTCATCTAAGACCGATTTATGGGCTACACCACAGGATTTCTATGATAAACTCAATAGTGAATTTAATTTTACACTTGATCCTTGCGCCACCCCGCATAATGCTAAGTGTGTTAAATTCTACACCAAAGAGCAGGACGGGCTCCGACAAGATTGGGGCGGGAATACTGTTTTTTGCAATCCGCCATACGGTCGGGATATATACGCATGGGTTCGTAAATGCTGCATGGAGGCACAAAAAATTAACACAATAGTTGTAATGTTGATTCCGGCGCGTACAGATACTCGATATTTTCACGAATTTATTTACCACAAAGCACGGGAAATTAGATTTATAAAGGGGAGGCTAAAATTCGGGGGCCAAAAAAATAGTGCTCCGTTCCCGTCAATGGTGGTTGTATTTTAATCCATAAACTGTTTTAAAATTTAAGCACAAAGATAACCAACCATGAAAACAATTTATCTCTGGGTTTCAGGCAAAGGCTGGACACCCTTTCAGTACAATGAACTTTCTGAATTAGCCGCCGAATTTGAGGCGCGCAATATCAAACTGGGCGACGGGTGCGAACTGGGCGACGGG